>Ga0116152_10004268_pt1 | contig 11325 bp, 4 predicted proteins | sample AD_UKC119_MetaG_FD_89894 | JGI IMG/M metagenome (GOLD analysis project Ga0116152, IMG submission 89894) | Active sludge microbial communities of municipal wastewater-treating anaerobic digesters from Hong Kong - AD_UKC119_MetaG | ecosystem: Engineered > Bioreactor > Anaerobic > Digestate...
GTAAGATGTTTAAATTGCATTAAAGATAAGTAAATTGTAACTTTAAAATCCTAAGAATCGGTGCCCTGGCGCGGCATGTTAAACCTTTTTTTTGAGAACTTTCATTTTCTTTTTTCTTTTAAGGTGTTATAGGGTGTTTTTAGCTAGGACTAAAACATCTGTGAGCATGACTTGAAAGCAAAAGAATTCCCATAATCTGGCTATTACATTGAGCTGAATATTCTTTGCTTGATCAAACTTTAAGGAGCCGAATAGGAAGTGAAAGTTAGAGTAGAGAAAGGCTACCATAATTTCCAAGTTTGTTTGATTGAAAAATTTTTCAATTCTATTTAGTTTAGTATTTTTACTAAAATGCTGAGTTATTAAAAGTTATCTCTACATATTATTTTTTTCTTTTTTTCTATTGGGCAGATTTTCCTTTTCTCAAACACGGGAAGTAAAACCATCTATTTCAAATTTAAAGCAAGTCACTTTTAGATATTTGGATAACGACGATGGCTTGTCTCAAAATAGTGTAATCAGTATTGCTCAAGATAGTACTGGATATCTTTGGATTGCTACCAGAAGTGGTTTGGATAGATATGATGGTAACAGCTTCAAACATTACAATAAGCAATTTGAAGCCACTCCAAAAGGAAGAGGGAAAATTTTAGGAAGGGTGTTCGTAGATAGGCAAGATGAATTGTGGATTGTCCCATCAGGTAATACATTGGAAAAATATGATAAGGAAAAAGATGCGTTTTTTAAAGTAAAGAACTTTGATTCTATTGTAAATCTTTTTCAAGATAAGTACTCCAATCTATATTTTAGCCATTACAACGGAGATGTTATATCTATAAATGCGAAGACCAAGGATACTTCAGTTGTTTTTAAGACTAAGGGAGGTGATTTGTTCGTGCATGATTTCATGGAGGTAAGGGATAGTATTTACATGACTACTTTTGAAACCATTTATAGCTTTGATATTAAAACCCATCATTACAAAAAACTTTATAATGATTTGTCTGCCAGAAATCATGTGCTTACCAAGTCTAATGATGGGAATATATGGCTTGGAACTTTAGGTGATGGACTGTACTATAAAACTCCGAAGAGTAATAAGTTTTATCCTGCCAGTGATATAAATGCGAAACTACCTAACAAGCTTTATATTCTTTCCCTTTTTGTAGATAAATACGAGAGGCTTTGGATATGTACTTTAAGAGATGGGATTTTCTTTCTAGATCTTAAAAATAATACCCTTGAGAAATTAAAATTTCAGAAAGGAAATCTTTATGCTCTTGGTGATAACGAAATTATCTGTCTCTATGAAGATTCCAATGGTGTTATTTGGTTGGGTACCAATATTTCAGGATTGGCTTACTATGACGAGTATCTTTCCAAATTCAACGTATTAACATCTAATCAAGTACCCAATAATGTTAATGTTGAAGTGGTGTTTTCTATAGCTACCGACTATCAAGGGAATATATTTTTTGGAACTAATTATGGTTTGACTATTTACAATGCTAAGAATCAGGAATTTAAAACACTTACAACTGAAAACTCCCCTTTACTTACCAACGCCGTTGATGCTCTGTATTATGATAATAAAGAATTGTGGATAGGAACTGGAAATGTGCTCGGGAAAAAAGGTGGGCTCGTTATTTTAAAGGAGAATGGAGAGTATGAGATTTTTGACCAAAATTCAGAGAAGAAACTGGATATAAATTATATCAATAAGATTTTTAAAGACTCTAAAAACCAAATGTGGCTAGCCACAGATTACGGGCTTGTTAAGTTTGATAAAAAGACGGGAGTCGTAGGAAAGTATAATTATAAAAAAGACGATATTAAAACCCAACCGCCAGGCTATGTTTCTTGCATTGTAGAAGATGACAAACAAATACTATGGGTCTCTACTTACGATAGCGGTATTTATACCGTCGACATTAATTCTGGCGAATATATACCGAAAACCAAACAGTTTCATAAGGTAAAATCTATTGTATTTGATCCCAGAAACAAAGATTATTTATGGATAGGAACCAATGGAAGTGGGCTTATCCTGTATAATATTAAATCGAAAATGACTGAAAGTTTTTCAATCCCTGAAGGTTTGCCGGACAACTGTGTTTATGGTGTTCTTTTTGATGAAGCTAATAGTATGTGGCTAAGTACCAACAGAGGATTGGTGAAATTCGCTTACAACGGAAAAGACGATTTCGAAATTGAAAATTTTAGTTTAAACGATGGGCTTCAGTCTTTAGAGTTTAATACCAATGCCTATTATAAAGATAACAACGGGGTAATGTATTTTGGTGGTTTGGCTGGCGCAAATTGGTTTAAACCAGAATATATAACCAAAAATCCTAATCTTCCAAAAACAGTTTTATCAGAAATTGTGGTGCTGGATAAACAAATAGATACGTCAAAAGCTTCTACTTTTAAAAATGATCAAAATACTATAGCTTTTAGTTTTCAAAGTCTTAATTTTTCAAAACCAGGAGGAAATAGTTTTAAATACCGATTGGTAAATTATGATGATAAATGGGTAGAATCCGGGAATCACAATGTGGCACGTTATGTAAACTTACCACCCAATACCTACACTTTTGAAGTAATTTCCAGTAACTACGATGGTTTGTGGAACCCAAATCCGGCAAGTTATACGTTTACCATACTAAAACCGTGGTACTTGAGCAATTTGGCCAAAATTGTTTATGCGATTCTCACTTTGTTCACCATTTATGGTATTTATCTGTATCTAAAATGGCGTTGGCAAATGCGCATGAAGCTGGAACTGGAATCCCGTGAAACAGCCAGATTGAAGAAATTAGACGAGTTTAAAACCAAACTCTACAACAATATTTCCCACGAATTCCGAACACCGTTAACACTCATTTCAGGACCGGTGGACAACCAACTATCCAAACCCAATCTTTCCACTACAGATAAAAATGAGTTGAATCTCATTAAAAGAAATTCCAAAAGATTGCTCAATTTGGTTAACCAATTACTCGACCTTTCCAAGTTAGAAACCGGTAACCTTAAGCTTATGGTTTCTCAAGGAAACCTTTCGGTTTTACTGAAACAATTGGCTACGGCTTTTGAATTTAAAGCTAAAGAGAAAGCTATTGATTTTGCTTATAACATACCTGAAATTGAAACGGCTTGGTTTGATAAAGATGCCATAGAAAAAATAGCATCCAATTTGTTGAACAATGCCGTGAAGTATGCTCCCGAAAAAGGCTATGTGAAATTTGAAGCCACTGTAAATGAAGGCTATATCACGCTTTCGGTAATTAATAATGGCAACACCTTGAAAGATGAAGATTTACCAAAACTATTTCAGCGGTATTACCAAAACAACACCCATAGCGAAGGTGTAGGCATTGGGCTTTCGTTGGTTAAGGAACTTGCGGTGCTGTCTCATGGTAACGTGGTAGCCCATACCATGAATGAGAACGATATCCAGTTTGTGGTTACATTGCCTATAGAACGCGATTATTTTAATACGTCGGAAGTAGGTGAAACCAGTTTCAATTTAAATGGTGAAGATGAAACAGATATAGACGAAATTTCCCTAACCGAAAGCAAAGAAACTAAACCGCTATTGCTTATTGTTGAAGATGATAATGATATTCGGGCATTTGTAAAATCCATTTTAAAAACCGATTATAAAATAGTGGAAGCCGTAAACGGGCAAGATGGCATTGAAAAAGCCTTAAAGCACATTCCGGATATTATTGTTAGTGATGTCATGATGCCCAAGGTAAGTGGTATTCAGTTATGTAATACTTTAAAAGAAGACTTTAAAACCAGTCACATTCCTATTGTGTTGCTTACGGCAAAATCTGGAGACCATAACGAAATAGAAGGTTTGCGAACCGGTGCCGATGCCTATATGACGAAGCCTTTCAACAGCGAAAAACTTAAAATTAGAATTGAAAAGCTAATTACCACACGAAAAAAACTTCAGGAATTTTACAGTAAAAACAACGCTTTGGATTTTCATAACATCAAAGCGCTCAAAACCGAAGAGCAGTTTTTCAAGAAACTTCAAGAAGCTGTTAAAGAAAGTATCATACAATCTGATTTTACGGCTGAAACCTTAAGCCAGTTGATGCACATGAGCCGTATGCAATTACACCGCAAACTAAAAGCGCTTATCGGTCTAACCACTTCAGAATTCATTAGAAACGAACGGCTAAAGCTTGCCGTAGGGTTACTGGAAAAAACAGATTATACTGTTTCAGAAATTGCTTATCAAACCGGTTTCAATTCGCCTTCATACTTCATTAAATGTTTTAAAGAAGTCTACCAAAGTACACCTTCTCAATACCTCGAAAACGCAGGTAAATAAAGACTTTTCGTAGGTTGTTACATAAGTGTGATACTTTGTTACATAAGTGTGATACACTCTTTTCCTTCTCTTATAGTTTTACATCCGTAATGTAAATGCTAATGTTCAAAAAGGACAACCTCAACAACAAAGAAGAAAATATTTATATCCATATAGACCACCTAAAAAGTGGCAACTATATCATCAATATCATGCAAAACAAAAAAGCTATAAAATCCATAAAAATCTCAAAATCATGAAAACAAAATCAAAGCTTAGTTATGTATTAATCCTATTAATCTCTCTGTCTTGTTCTAATAACGATACAGATGAACCCATAAGCGAACCAGTAAGTCTTGCCAATATTCAAGGCAATTGGTTTAGAGTAGGAGGTAACAATCCTGCCAATAACGGTATAATGGTGAATGTGAATGAAGACACAGGAGAAATTATTTTGCCTCAGGAATCGGGATTTTTACAAGGAGACATCAAATGGAAAGATATCGTAGGAGAAGACGTGAATAATTTTAACCATATGGAATTAGCTAGTGACTATAATTACTATGATGGAGAAATGACACTAGGTAGTGATGATACGTTGCGAATTTCCGTGAACTCCGTTGGGGCAGGAAACATACAAAAATGGGTGAGAGTATTAGCAGAGATTGACGATTGTTCACAGTATATACCCTCAAGTCCTTCGGGTTCTCAACCTGATACTTGGGATGAAGTAAATGAAACAGATATGCACACGGGACTTCTTCCAGGAGTAGGTGATGTAGGAGGTGGTATATATACTGTTACATTAAGTAATGATAGCGGAATCGTACCAGGGCTAAAAGTAGCATCGGTTAATGATACAGCTGGAGCGATATCCAGTGGTACAGCAGTTGGAACCAGTAATGAAACCGAAAGAAAAGTAAGTTTTTTGGCTTATCCAGGCGTTGCCTATAATATAGAGGCTCATTATTCTTCTTACATAGTCTCTCCAAACCCAGTGGTTAATTATGATATAAATTGGAGTTTTTCAGGGAAAATGGATTGTTATGAACCCAATGATATCATATCAGAATCGAAGCGAATCCCAAAAAACCAAATCATTGAAGCCTATGCACTTACGGGCTACATCAATAATAGTGTTATTGCTAATGAAGCACAAAATAACGACTACTATAAAGTACAGTTGGAGACTGCAAAAAAGCTAAAAGTAGAATTACTTCAAGTGCCTTCTTCAGTAAATCTAAGTGTCAAAATTCTTAGAATGGACGAATCCCAAGTAGGAACCTCTTACGAAGAAATTTCAGGAGTAGTTTCAGAAGACGGGGCTATTTACAATACAACTACAGACAGTGTTCTACCAGCAGGAAATTATATAGTGAGAATCTACATTGGAGGTACTAGAACAACGGTAATTAATGATGAAGAAGCTACTCCAGAACATTGGAATATGCCGTATAAATTTAAAGTGACTGCCGTAAATTAATTCGTCAATCTATTATTAATAAAGTAAACTATTATGAAAACAAAAATTTTAACCTTATACTGCTTTTTATTGGTTTTAATGGCCTCTGCTCAACAAGCCATTAATTATAAGGCGTTAATAAGAGATACAAATGGTGATGTTGTAGCAAGCCAACCAGTTACTATTCAATTTACCATTTTACAGGGAACAGCCCAAACTCTTGTGTACCAAGAAACCCAAAACCCAACCACAGATGCCAATGGTATAATGATTGTTAACATAGGCGAAGGGACGTCAAGTTATGCTTTTGGAGCAATTCCTTGGAGTAGTGACGACCATTTTCTAAATGTTCAAATAAATATAGGATCAGGCTTTGTAGATATGGGAACCACACAATTCATGGCAGTACCTTATGCTTTAAGTGCAGCCAATGTAACAGGACTGGAAACGGTCTGGGAAAGTAATGGACCAGGGCTTAGATGGATTAGAGAATCACCTGATACACACGGTGATGTAGGTTTTAGAGCAGTAGATTTAAGCACCAGTAGTAGTGCAAATTCAAATAATGGGGCAACAGGAGAATACTCATTTGCTGTTGGCTATCAACCAGTGGTTAGCGGGTATCATTCTGTAGGTATTGGGAATACTGCAATATCTACTGGAGAATTTTCTACGGCAATAGGCCGCTTGGCAAAAGCTCAATCGTATTCATCTACAGCCATAGGAGTAAACAATTTGGGTGGCGGAACCGCCGATAGTTGGGTAGAAACTGATCCTTTGTTTGAGATAGGAAATGGAAATACCACCTCATCAAATGCTTTAACCGTATTAAAAAACGGAACTATAACGGCCCCAAGTTTTGATCTCTCTGAAATCACAAATTCAAAAGCCCTAATAACCAAGGAATATTTAGAGGCCAATGTTTCCTCACCGACAGGCTTGGAAACTATTAATGAAGGCAATGGTGCTGGATGGCGATTGGTGGGAGTTGATCCTAATAATTATGGAAATGTTGGGTTAAATGCTGTGGATTTAAGTATCAATTTATCAACGAGTAGTACTAGTGGAGCTACAGGGATTTATTCTTATGCATCTGGTTTAGGTGCAATAGCTTCTGGTATCTCTTCTAGTGCTATTGGAAATTCAACAAGTGCTATTGGAAATTATTCAACTGTTTTAGGGTATTCTTCATTGGCAACAGGAGATTATTCAACTGCAATCGGATATTTTGGTCAAGCTACTGGTGAGCAAGCCATAGCACTCGGTAATTCGTATGCTACAGGGAATCAATCCTTGTCATTCGGCTACTTATCTGCATCCAATGGTAGATCGTCAATTGCTCTAGGTTCTGGATTAATTGTTGATGCCTATGGAGCAATGTCCATAGGAAATCTAAATGTAGGCGGTGGAAATCCTAACAGTTGGGTAGCTACAGATCCTCTCTTTGAGATTGGTAATGGTACTTCCTCTTCAAACAGAACGAATGCCTTGACTGTATTAAAAAATGGAACTATCACAGCTCCTAGTTTTGATATTGTTGAAATTACTGACCCCAAGGCATTGATTACCAAAGAATATTTAGAGTCAACAGTCTCAGGTTTGGAATTGATTACAGAAGGTACATCTGTGGGGTGGAGAATTGTAGGAAGAAACCCAGATTATTATGGAGATATTGGTGTTGGAGCCATAGACCTAAGTGGTAGTACCTCGAATTCCACAGTCAATGGTGCTACAGGTATCAATTCTGTGGCAATGGGAACCAATACAATTGCATCTGGAAGCTATTCAATAGTGGCTGGGTACTCCTCTCAAGCAATTGGTTCATACTCCACAGCTATGGGAGAATCAGTAACCGCATCAGGAATTTCTAGTGTTGCTATGGGTGCGGAAACAACAGCTTCGGGAGATAATTCGGTTGCTTTTGGTTCATTAACTGAAGCTTCAGGAGAGAATTCCTTAGTTGCGGGAACCTATACACAGGCTACAGCTTTTGCTTCATCGGCTTTTGGCTTTGCAAATTTAGCAGATGATAGTTATGCAACGGTTTTAGGACATTATAATGACTATACGGCCTCTACAACAACATTGTTACAAGTAGGAAACGGTAGTACTTCTAACACTCGCTCAAATGCCTTAACAGTACTTGAAAATGGTTATACTGCTATAGGAACCCATAATGTAGCACCAACCACCGATTTTCAAGTGTATCATGATAACGATGGGACTGTAAATGGTCTTAAGTTACAGAATAAGGGTGGTAACGACAATTGGTGGCGTTTTTATACACTCAATAGCAATGGGCAATTATACTTGTATTCCAAGGCTGGTGGCAATAGCAATGCTGTGGGCTCTTTTGATGATGTATCCGGTGCTTATACTGCGCTTTCCGATAGACGTGTAAAAGACAATTTTAAGGAACTGTATTTTGATTGGGAAAATTTCATGAAGCTAACTCCCCTTACTTATTACTATAAAGCCGATACAACTAAGCAATCACATATAGGTTTTGTAGCTCAGGATGTGCAACCTATATATCCAGAACTGGTAAACTATAATCAGGAAGATGATTTATACCAACTCAATTATTCAGGATTTGGAGTAGTGGCTATAAAAGCTATACAAGAATTAAAGAAAGAAATTAATGTACTGACAGAAGAAAATAAAAAACTCAAAAGTTTAATAGATAACCAAGAACAAGCCAGTGCAGAGCAATCAGAAACTTTACAGGCACTCTTAAAGCGAGTAGAAGCTTTAGAAAAGCAATCTGTTGGTGCTAATTTGGAATTGGTTAAAAACTAGAGTGCCATGAAGAAACTATGCTTTTTAGTATTGTTTGCATTTCAGTTGTCTGCTATGTCACAAACCATAGAAAAATTCAGCATTGATAATGGCGGAGCAAGTTTTCAAAATGGAAACATTCAAATGCTCTATACCATTGGTGAGGTAAATGTGCAGGAAGTCAATACCACTGCTATGGAATTGTCTGAAGGGTTTATCAACCCCAATCCAAATTCACAAACGTGTACCTTTCCCGCCACATCGTTAGGTTTCACAAAAGACAGCGCAGATTGTAATGACTCAAGTGTTACCGTAGTAATTTCTTCTATAGCATTAAATTATCAATCCTATACCTTAGTCTTTGTAGATATTTCAACAGGAACGGAACTTCATCTTGACCACGCAGCACAACCAGGTGTTGAAATCTATCAATCATTTTCATATACTGATAGTACGGTATTTGAATGGTATTGGATAAATAATAGTGCACGTTGTGAAAGTTCTAGAGGAGCTTTCTATATTTCTTCCAATTGTAATACAACTGATAATGATGGTGATGGTTTTACTGCAGACATCGATTGTAACGACAACGATTCAGAATCTTATCCACTCGGGCCTGAATTATGTGACGGTTTTGACAATAATTGTAATGGTTTGATAGACGAAGAAGATATATATTATTTTGATACCTATTCAGCACCATTATGGTTATTAGATGAAGATGGTGATGGTTGGGCAGTAGAGGATAGCCAAATTAGAAGCTGTTTATCTCCGGGGGAAGACTACTTTGAAGTAGTAGGATTATTACCTTCAGATTATGATTGTGATGATACAGACCCATTTCTTAATCCAGAAACCCTTTGGTATTGGGATAAAGACGGTGATGGCTATGCGGTTACTACAATTATGACTTGTGAAGTAGTTGGTACTGGCTATACTACTGATGAGTTGCCTCTTGGTGATTGTGATGATTATGATGCAAGTATAAACCCCGGCATTACTTATGAATGCATAGACAATAAGGATAATGATTGTGATGGTTTGGTCGATGAAATTGAGGATTTAGTGATTTTTTTGACAGATGCTGATAATGACGGTTTTCCATCGCCAGATTATGTTTCATGTACCACAGATAGTAATTACTATCCGTATTATGTTAGCAATGGCGCATTTATAAGTGATTGTGACGATAGCGATTTCAATATTAATCCAGACGCTACCGAAATATTATGTAATGGTATAGACGAAAATTGTAATGGTTTAGCCGATGATGATGCCCAAGATCCTGTTTGCCTTGCTCAAAACATAACTGTTGAATTAGACCAAGTTACAAATGAAGCAACAATTTCAGTAAATGCTATTGATGTGGGCTCTTATGATAATTGTGGTATAGAAAGTATGGTGCTTTCGCAAACCAACTTTAATCAATCAAATATTGGGGAAAATGCCCTAACCTTAACTATAACTGATGTTAACGGAAATGTTTCGTTTTGTGATTTCACAGTTACTGTCATTGAAAGTACTTTAGGTGTAAATGACAACGCTTTGGAAAATCTGGAGTTTTATCCCAATCCATTTGACAATGTGATTAACATTAAGATTCCACAAGTTTACAGCAATGATGAGTTTCAAATTTCACTGTTGGATATCACGGGTAAAAAAATAATGGAAATAAAGGCAGTATCTCAGGGAGGTCTAATCCAAGTCTCGCACATAGAGTCTTTGTCTCAAGGCATTTATATCTTGAAAATAAACAATTTTAAAGAAAACCAACATCGAGTAGTCAAGCTCGTCAAAAGTTAATTCAATTCACATGAAAACAAATAGCCATTTTGCCATCACCTTAATGATGATTGCAATTTTATTTTTCAACTGTAAAAATGAAAAGAAAACCCAATCGGTAGAAGAAACCACCACCGAAGAAGTGGCTGAAAAACCTTCTAACGTTATTAATGTGGTTACACGAAGCATGGAATTTCAATCTGTAGATACGATTCCTTCGGGGTGGAACACCTTTAAATACCAAAACCTTTCCAATGAAACCCATTTTTTTCTGTTGGATAAGTACCCTGAAGGGAAAACCATAGAAAATACCCTTGCTGAAGTAGCCCCTGTTTTTGGATCTGGTATGGACTTGATAAATGAAGGAAAAGCCCAAGAAGGTTTTGCCGAGTTTGCCAAGTTGCCGGCATGGTATGGCGATATTGTTTTTTCTGGAGGCTCAGGATTGATTGCGCCCAAGCACACTTCACTAACGACGGTTAAATTAGACCCTGGGTATTACATCATGGAATGTTATGTAAAAATGCCTAACGGTAAATTCCATACCCTTATGGGAATGGCCAAAGCATTGATTGTTACTGAAGAAGATAGTGGCAACACACCACCTGAAGCTACGGTTAACATTACGCTATCTGGTGAAGAAGGTATTTCTTATAAAACCCCAATAGCCAAAGGCAAACAAGTGTTTTCCGTATATGTAAAAGATCAAAAACCACACGAGAATTTTATTTGGCATGATTTAAATCTTGTTAAACTAAGTGACTCAGCTAATGAAGATGAATTGGAAGCTTGGATGAATTGGGCAGATCCTAAAGGGTTGATTACGCCTGCTCCCAATGGGGTCACATTTTTAGGCGGTGTGAACGATATGCCAGCAGAAAGCATAGGCTATTTTACAGTAGATTTGGAACCAGGGAGATATGCATTTATTTCTGAAGTACCAAATACAAAAAGTAAAGGATTGTTTAAGACTTTTGAA
>Ga0116152_10004270_pt1 | contig 11325 bp, 6 predicted proteins | sample AD_UKC119_MetaG_FD_89894 | JGI IMG/M metagenome (GOLD analysis project Ga0116152, IMG submission 89894) | Active sludge microbial communities of municipal wastewater-treating anaerobic digesters from Hong Kong - AD_UKC119_MetaG | ecosystem: Engineered > Bioreactor > Anaerobic > Digestate...
GATTACGGTAGAACTCTTCGACGGCACCAACACGGTGGAAAAGAAGTTCACCATCAACGTGCTGTCGGTCAACGACCAGCCGAGTTTTACGGATACCGGTGATATCACCGTACTCGAGGACAGCGGCAGTTATGCAGACGTATGGGCGGATAACGAGACACGCTTTATCGGCCCGAGCAACGAAAACCAGGATTATGAATATAGAATCACGCAAGTTGTGATTGCGGATGATGTAGAGCTATTCAGCGCAGAAACTGCCATTGATGCAAGCACAGGCAAAATCAGCTTTACCCCGGCGGAGAATGCCTTTGGCAGCGCACAGGTGACCGCCGTGCTTGCGGACAAGGACGGCACGGACAACGGCGGCCTGGATACCTCGGAAGAACACATCTTCACCATCACAGTCGTTTCCGTAAACGATCAACCGACCTTCGATGATAACGGGAACATCATTGTCAATGAAGACTCCGGCGCGTATGATGCGGTATGGGCAGTGGATGGTACTGTGAATGTAGGACCTGTCAACGAAGCGCAGGATGTTGTATTCACCATGGTATTGGACGAAACATCGCTGGTTGTTAACGGCAATGAAAGCCTGTTCGAGGTGGAACCTCTGATGGATCAAGCAACAGGCGCCATTAGCTTTGTGCCGGCGGAAAACGCCAACGGCAGCATAGAAGCTACCGTGACCCTCAGCGATCTGGATGACACCGACAACGGCGGCAAGAATATATCGAGTGTGCATAACCTGATTATTTACATTAATTCGGTAAACGATGCGCCGGTTTTCACGGCCGGGGAAAATATTTCGATCGGTGTGGGCACGGGAGCATACGAACAAGCGCTCTGGGGCACCGATATCTCCGCCGGCCCGATGGATGAAACGGTGCAGAATCTATCCTTTACGGTAAACGCGGATAAACCGGAGTTGTTTACCGTACTACCGGCAATCAGCGCGGATGGAACACTTACATTCGAACCGTCAGCCACACAAAGCGGAACCGCGCTTGTTACGGTCACGCTGAGCGATGATGGCAAAACAGAAAACGATGGAGTGGATACCAGCGAGGAGCAGCAGTTTACCATCAATGTCATCAGCAGCACCGAGCTTGTGCTGACCGGTACGATCTACAGCGGAAAGACCAACGAGCCCATTACCGGAGCTATTGTACAGCTAGTGGATAAAGATGGCATTGAAATGGCAAAGATGACAACGGGAGCCGATGGTGTATACCGTTTTACAGGGCTGACAGACAGCAGTGACGATGTTGAAATTCTTGTTTCGGCAGTCGGTTATCAGGATAATTCAGCCATCACGCAGATTTCCTTTGCTACCGATCCCTCCGGCACGATTACCAAGGATATTCTGCTGTCTAAGTTTAACCTGAATATCACCGCGGAACCGGATGTTATTCTGGGAGACGGCGTATCGCAATCCGTTATCACCGCTACGGTAACAGATGATGACGGAAAACCGATCAGCGGTGTAACCGCAACGTTTAATTGTGCCACCGGATCGTTTAAGGGCGGCAATACGGCCGTGACCAACAGTAACGGATCCTGCAGCGTAACCTTTATATCGCAAAAGCTAACAGGCACAAAAGAACAGGAAGTTCCGATCACGGCGGTTGTTTCCAGTGTCGAAAAACAGCTTTACGGTTCAGCGGTTATCTATATGCGCTTTACTCCCGGATTTGTGGAAGGCATCGTTACCGACGGTGATAACGGCAACAAGCCGGTAGAAGGCGCAGTTGTGACTGTCTATAAAGATTTTGAAGGAGACGGTGAAATCGATTTCACAAAGACCGTTACTACAGGTGCAAACGGCCGTTACAAAATTGCCGTACCCAGAGGCGATGTGGAATATAACATCAACATCACCAAACCGGTTACGGTAGGCGGGGTTGAAACGCAGGTGACGTTTGAACAAAACGTCCAGGTGGGTACGATCAGCGGGTCTGGCGGCGAAAGCACCAATCCTTCACAATCCGCCATGGGCATCATCACACTTCAAAATGAGGATGGAACAAACTCCTGCTGCGGTGAGCTGGTTGGATCCGGCTTGACGATGGTAATCGAAGGGGACGGCGGGCAGGCAACCGTAAACATCAATCCGGATACAGGCGTGTTCTCCGTGAATAACCTTACATCCGGTACCTATACGCTGTATGTGTACTATGAATACGATGATAATACAAAGATCATCGTCGGAACCCGTGAGATTACCATTACCGACGGCGGCGAAACAAACATCAGCGACATCCTGATTGATCCGTACGGAACGATTACAGACAGCAACACAAGCAAGGTAATCGAGGGTGCGACAGTGAAGCTGTACTATGCAAACACCGCCAGGAACATCGCCAATGGGAGAACGCCGTATTCTCTGGTTTCCCTGCCGAGCATATCCGGTTTCCCGCCTTCGGATAACAGCAATCCGCAAAAATCGGATTCTGCCGGATTGTACGCATTCATGGTTCATGCGGATACGGATTACTACATCGTTGCCACCAAAGATGGGTATAATACCTATACAAGCGGAACGATTGCCGTAGGCGAGTCCATCGTCAACTTCAACTTCGCTATGACGCCTGTGGCAGAAGATGAGGAGGATGAGGACGAGGATGAGGAAGAAGAAGAGACGGTCCAGTATTACGATATTGCCGTGCATGTAAGCACTGATCTGAATCGTACTCTGGAAGACGGCTCCATCCTCTGCACCATAACGTATGGCAACAAGACCGATCAAACCCTGGAATCGGCCACAATCCAGCTGGGAATTCCGGTGGGCGTTACCGTGGAGGATGCCGGCGGCGGCACTTTGTTCTCCAAAATGACAACATGGCAATTAACAAAAGAGCTGCGCCTGATACCGGAGTGGGTGGAAAGCGAGTATGAGCACAAAGTTCTTTGGCAGGTAGAGGATCTGGAAACGGATGAGGTCTATACAAAGACCGTGCTGCTGCATACGGCAATGCTCGGGGAAGACGAAGCAGAATCATATCAAACGATAACGGTGCAGATGTCAACGAGTGAGCCGATTGAAAAACCGGAAGACGATGCTTCCCATAAAACGTTTGTGGTAGCGTCACGCACGAATGCAAGCACACATCAGGCGTACTTCGAAAATCAAACGAGCGAGTTCTCTTCTTCCGCTATCTTGACACGTGCAGATGCAGCCGTTATCTTCGCAGCGGTACTGGGGCTGGATACCGAGGATGGCCAGACTGCCTTTACCGATGTTCAGCCGGATGACGCCTTCGCCGGTGCGATTAAAGCGGTTACCGATGCCGGCTATATGAATGGTTCCACTAACTCGAAGTTTTATCCCAAGCAGGGCATTACAAGAGCGAGATTCGTATCCATGATTGCCCAGTATCTGCAGATTGAACGTTCCTATTATGTTGAACCGCTGGAGTATAACTTTACAGACATCACCTTCAGCTGGGCAAGGACCACGATCGAGGAAGCGTACTACTACGGGATCATTGCGCCTTACAGCGACGGCACCTTCAAACCCAATCAGGCGATTACACGCGGTGAGGCACTGGTTATGCTCAACCGCATGCTGTGCCTGGGAACGCAGACAAATCCTGTGTCGCCTTTCACGGATCTTGTGGATGATAATCCAATCCTTGGCGAGATCACCGCGGCGGTATGCAGCACGCAAGCAATGACGAACGAAGACGGTACGGAGACAGTAGTTGCTTGGCTGGAAAATGAAACGGAATAACATTTCCCAATCGACGCAATGAACATTGGCGGAAAATTCGGTGTAACAGCCGGATTTTCCGCTGTTGATAGTTCGTAAACCGGAGAAACGGCGATTCAACCTAATTCTTTGGGAAATATCTTGACAAACAGAATTGAGTATGATATTGTATACAACAAATCATGGCAAGGAGTTACCTTTATGATTTTGCAAGCTTGGAACCTCGGCCTTATTCTTATTATTAGCATTGCTGTACTGCTTGTATTGGTAGTAGTAGGCAATGTTCTTTCGCGTAAGTTTAGGCCTGAGTGCAAGGTGAACCCATAGATCAAAGCAACGAAGCACACTCCCTAAACTGCGCAAAGCGGTTTAGGGAGTTTTTTTAAGAAAAGGAGGGTTTCTATGATGAATGGTGCGCGGATCCTGCTGGAAGTCATGAAGGAGCAGAATGTGGATACGGTTTTTGGGTATCCGGGCGGGGCGGTATTGAATATCTATGATGAGATATACCAGGCGTCGGATTGGCTTACGCACATCATCACCTGCCACGAACAAGGTGCGGCGCACGCCGCGGACGGCTATGCGCGAGCTACAGGTAAGACGGGCGTTGTAATCGCAACCTCCGGCCCGGGAGCAACCAATCTGGTTACGGGGATTGCCAATGCATACCTCGATTCCGTTCCGATGGTCGCAATCACCGGCAATGTAGCATGCGAACTGATCGGGCGCGACAGCTTTCAGGAAGTGGATATCACGGGCATTACGATGCCGATTACCAAGCATAATTTTATGGTTAAGGATATAAACAAGCTGGCGTCTGTTGTACGGGAAGCGTTTCATATCGCGACCTCCGGTCGTCAAGGCCCGGTGTTGATCGATATCCCCAAAGACGTACAAAAGGCTACGTGTGAGTTTACGCCGATGGCGGCGGTGAAAGCGGATGCGCCGCTGGCGCTGACAAAAGAAGCGCTTAAGGAAGCCGTAAAGCTGATCAAATCCTCACACCGCCCGTTTATCTATGCGGGCGGCGGCGTGGTGTCCACCAACGCGGGCGAAGAGCTGCTTCGCTTTGCGGAAACACTGGGCGCGCCTATCGGCACCAGCATGATGGGCTTATCCGCCGTGCCGCAGGCCCATCCGCTGGTGCTGGGAATGACAGGCATGCACGGCAATTATGCTGCGACCAAGGCAATGGCGCAGTCCGACCTGATCATTGCCGTGGGTACGCGATTTTCCGATCGCGCAACCGGCAACAAGAGCGCGTTTTCCAAGGATCGCAAGGTGCTGCATATCGACATTGATCCGGCGGAAATCGGTAAGAACATCCCCGCGTATCTGTCCATGGTAGCGGATGTGAAACAGGCGCTCATTGCGCTTAACCAAATGTCGATCAAAAAGAGCGATGGAAAATGGCTGGAAGAGGTCGACGCGCTTGTTCAGTCTCCTGAAAATGAAGCGGCGATGAATAACGCCGTGCTCAATCCGTATTTGGTGCTGCGGGGCGTGGCAAAGCGCGCGCCTAAAACTGCATGCATTGCAACCGACGTGGGTCAGCACCAGATGTGGACGGCACAATATTATCCGTTTGAAACACCACGTACCTTTATCACATCCGGCGGCTTGGGTACGATGGGCTTTGGCATGGGCGCAGCTATCGGCGCGTGCATCGGTTCCAAACAAAAAACGGTGCTCATCACCAGCGATGGCAGCTTCCATATGAATTTGAATGAATTGGCAACTGCCGTGGACAATCGTCTGCCGCTTGTCGTGCTTGTGCTTAACAACAACGTGTTGGGTATGGTCCGTCAGTGGCAGACGATGTTTTTTGGACAGCGGTATTCATCCACAACGCTGAACCGTAAGACCGATTACTGCAAGCTGGCGGATGCATTCGGTGCGAAGGGATATCGGGTGGAAAATCTCAGCCAGCTTGATCCCGTGTTGGACGAAGTTATGGCCCTTAACGAGCCGGTTGTGGTGGATATCCATATAGACCGTGATGAAATGGTTTTCCCGATGATTCCGCCAAACGGTACATTTGATGATATGATTATTAGGGGGTAAAGGCATGAAGAAGCTGGTACTGGGGCTTTTGGTCAATAATGAAGCGGGCGTTCTCACGCGAGTGTCGGGCCTGTTTGCACGGCGTGGATTTAATATCTCCAGCTTATCTGTCGGGGAAACGCAAAATCCGCTGCTTTCCCGCATCACCATTCAGGCGCTGGGAGACGAGTATGTACGCACACAGCTGGTACAGCAGCTGCGTAAGCTGCACGATGTAAAGGTTGTGGAAAACATGGAACTGGAGCAAACGATCTGCCGGGAACTGATGCTCATCAAGGTAAGCGCCGGCAGCAAAACGCGCAGCCAGGTGTTGGAAGGAGCAAATGTGTTCCGAGCCAAGGTTTGCGACCTGACACCCACCACCGTGACCATGGAGCTGACCGGCACCACCGATAAACTGGACGCGTTTATAACGTTCCTGGAACCCTTTGATATTATCGAGACCTGTCGCACAGGGATAACCGCGATTGGCCGTGGTGAATATATGCTCAAAGAAAATGAGGAGGTTGTTACACATGGCTAAAATGTACTACGACAAGGATTGTAATCCGGAAGCACTCAAGGGTAAGAAAATTGCGGTGATCGGCTACGGCAGCCAGGGGCATGCCCACGCCCAGAACCTGCACGACAGCGGATTTGACGTTGTTGTCGGCCTGTACGAAGGCTCCAAGTCCGCCGCCAAAGCACAGGCGGATGGCCTGCAGGTAATGCTGACGGCCGACGCCGTTGCCGCGTCCGATATCATCATGATTCTTGTCAATGACGAAAAGCAGGCGGCGCTGTATAAGAAGGATATCGCCCCCAACCTTAAGGCCGGCAAAACGCTTGCGTTTGCCCATGGCTTCAACATCCATTTCGGCCAGATCGTCGTGCCGGACGATGTATCCGTAATCATGATCGCCCCCAAGGGACCCGGTCACACCGTGCGCTCGCAGTATCTGGAAGGCAAGGGCGTGCCTGACCTCATCGCTGTCCAGCAGGACGCCAACGGAAACGCAAAGGAGATCGCCTTGGCCTATGCGCAGGGCATCGGCGGCGGCCGTGCGGGTATTTTGGAAACCACCTTCCGTGAAGAGACCGAGACCGACCTCTTCGGCGAGCAGGCAGTGCTTTGCGGCGGCGTGACCGCGCTGATGAAAGCGGGCTTTGATACGCTGGTGGAGGCTGGCTATCAGCCGGAGAACGCGTATTTTGAGTGTGTGCATGAGATGAAGCTGATCATTGATTTGGTCATCGCGGGCGGCATGAACTTTATGCGCTATTCTATCTCCGATACCGCCGAGTACGGCGATTACGTAACCGGCAAGCGCATTATCACCGATGAAACCAAGAAGGAAATGAAAAAGGTTTTGGAAGAGATCCAGGACGGCACCTTTGCCCGCAACTGGATTTTGGAAAACCAGGTGAATCGTCCGTCGTTCAACGCTATGCGTAAGGCTGCGCAGAACTCGCTAGTGGAAAAGACCGGCGCCGAGCTGCGCGCAAAAATGAGCTGGCAGAAAAAAAGCGAGGACAAGCAATGAGCCGCTCGGATATCGTAAAGGTTGGCGCAAGCCGCGCGCCGCACCGCTCGCTGCTTAAAGCCTGCGGCTATACCGACGAGCAGATTAAGCGTCCGTTTATCGGTATCGTCAACTCGTTTAACGAGATCGTCCCCGGGCACGTGCATCTAAACCAGATCGCACGTGCCGCCAAGGACGGCGTACTGGCTGCCGGCGGAACGCCCTTTGAGTTCAACACCATCGGCGTTTGCGACGGGATTGCGATGGGGCACGAGGGTATGCGGTATTCGCTTTGCACACGTGAGCTGATTGCCGATACGATCGAATGTATGGCAAAGGCCCATGCGTTCGACGCGCTGGTGTTCATCCCCAACTGTGACAAGATCGTTCCCGGTATGCTGATGGCGGCCGCACGGCTGAACCTGCCGTCGATCTTTGTATCCGGCGGGCCGATGCTTTCCCTGCAAGGGAAGGATCTGAACACCTCATTTGAGGCGGTAGGCGCGTATATGGCAGGCAATCTGGATGAAGAAGCGCTGTGCCAGATCGAAAACGAGGTCTGCCCGACCTGCGGCTCGTGCTCCGGCATGTTTACAGCCAACTCCATGAACTGCCTTACCGAAGTGGTAGGTCTCGGCCTGCCCGGCAACGGCACCATACCCGCGGCCTATTCCGCGCGCATCCGCCTTGCCAAAGAGGCGGGCATGAAGATCATGGACCTATATCAGCACGATATCAAGATGCTGGATATCTTTACGCCCGAAGCCGTGGAAAATGCGCTGACGGTGGATATGGCGCTGGGGTGCTCCACAAACACCATCCTGCATCTGCCGGCGGTTGCACACGAGGCGGGTATCCCGTTCTCCCTGCAAAAGGTGAACGAGATCAGCCAGAAAACGCCCAATCTCTGTAAACTGGCCCCCGCGGGTCCGCACCATATGCAGGACTTGCAGCGGGCAGGCGGCATCCAGGCGGTGATGGCGGAGCTGAACAAGCAGGGTTTCCTGCACACGGAGTGCCAAACCGTAACGGGGGAAACCGTTGGAGAGAACATACAAAATGTGATGGTGTTGGATGAAACGGTCATCCATCCGCTATCCGCACCGTATTCGCCTTACGGCGGGTTGGCTGTGCTGTTCGGCAATCTTTGCCCCAATGGCGCGGTGGTCAAGCAGAGCGCCGTGGCACCCGAGATGCTTAAGCACAGCGGCCCTGCCCGCGTGTTCAATGGCGAGGAAGAAGCGGTGGAAGCAATCTATTCCAAGCAGATCAAACCCGGTGATGTGATCGTGATCCGCTACGAAGGCCCCGCCGGCGGCCCGGGCATGCGGGAGATGCTCTCGCCTACATCGGCCATCGCGGGTATGAAGCTGGATAAGCAGGTAGCGCTGATCACAGACGGACGCTTCTCCGGAGCCACGCGCGGAGCGGCCATCGGGCATATCTCGCCCGAAGCGGCGTCCGGCGGGCTGATCGCACTGGTAGAAGAAGGGGATACGATTGTTATTGATATTCCCAACAAGAAGTTAAATCTGGATGTACCACAGGAAGAACTTGAACGCAGGCAGGCAGCCTTTACCGCACCTAAGCGTAAGCCGCTTACCGGCTATCTAAAGCGTTATGCGGCATTGGTATCCTCCGCGGATCAGGGAGCAGTTTGGAAGGATGGTGTATAATGTCAGACCAAATCAGGATTTTTGATACCACGCTCCGCGACGGCGAACAGGCGCCGGGCTGTAGCATGGATTTGTCCGAGAAACTGGAAATTGCACAGGCGCTGGAGCGCATGAAGGTAGACGTAATCGAGGCGGGCTTTGCCATTGCCTCCAAGGGCGATTTTGAATCGGTGGAAGAAATTTCAAAGCTGATTAAGGATTGCACGATCGCCAGCCTTTCACGCGCAACCAAGCGGGATATCGACGCTGCGTGGGATGCTGTGAAACAGGCTAAATCCCCGCTGATCCACACGTTTTTGGCAACGTCGCCCACGCATATGCAGTATAAGCTGCGCATGTCGGAAGAAGAAGTACTCGCCACGATTACCGAGATGGTGACCTATGCGCGCAACCTTGCTCCGCAGGTGGAGTTTTCCGCGGAAGACGCCATGCGCTCCGATCCGGACTTCCTTGTGAAAGCTGTGGATGCCGCGATCCGCGCGGGCGCGCAGGTGATCAATATTCCCGATACGGTCGGTTATGCCACGCCTGACGAAATGGCGAAAATGATCCAATATCTCAAACAGCATGTAAACAAAATTGACACGGTAGCCCTGTCCGTGCACTGCCACAACGACCTCGGCATGGCGGTATCCAACTCGCTGGCTGCGGTCGCGGCAGGAGCGCGGCAGGTGGAGTGTACCATTAACGGCATCGGCGAGCGCGCCGGCAATGCCGCGCTTGAAGAGCTGGTTATGGCCATGCATACCCGTCCCGATCTCTACCCGCAGGCTTTGAACATCGATACCACGCGTATTGCGCCCATCAGCCATTTGGTGTACAGCATTTTAGGCGTCAACGCGCCTATCAACAAAGCGGTGGTCGGCCAGAACGCATTCGCGCACGAGGCCGGCATCCATCAGCACGGCGTGATGGCAAACCGCGCTACCTATGAGATTATGACGCCCGAGTCCATTGGTCTCAGGCAAAACCAGATGGTACTTGGCAAGCACAGCGGCCACCACGCCATCGAAGAACGGCTGGACACGCTGGGATACTCCCTGTCCAAAGAGGAGTTCGAACGGCTGTATGAACAGTTTAAAGCGCTGTGCGATCGCAAGAAGTTCATTACCGACAAGGATTTGGAAGCGCTGGCACTGCACCGCCATACACATTCCTCGCTGGCAAACAATTACAAGCTGAAACGATTCACCGTCAACAGCGGTAACTTTTTAACGTCCAACGCGGTTGTCAGCGTTACCCACGAAGGGGAAAGCAAGGAAGAAGTTGCGCTGGGCGACGGCCCAATCGACGCCGCGTTTAACGCGGTGGATAAGCTCATCCCGGCTGAAGCGCATTCTTTGGAGGATTACGCCATCCAGACGATTTCCGAAGGGAAGGACGCACAGGGCGAAGCCATCGTCAAAATCCGGTGCGGCGACCGTGTGGTTACCGGACGCGGCCTTTCCACCGATATCCTGGAGGCCAGTATTCTTGCCTATATCAATGGCATGAATAAGCTCTAAGGGGGACGGCATGAAACGGATTGAAATATTTGACAGTATGCTGCGGGACGGGGCGCAGGGCGAAGGCGTAGCCTTTTCCGTGATCGATAAGCTCAATATCGTCAAGGCGCTGGATGCCTTCGGTGTGGACTATATCGAGGCGGGTAATCCTGGCTCCAACCCGAAGGATATCGAGTTTTTTCAGCTCGTGCACGACCTGAAGCTGAAGCATGCAAAGCTATGTGCCTTTGGCAGCACCTGCCGCAAGGGCAAAGTGCCGCAGGAGGACAGCAATGTCCTTTCCCTGATCGATGCGCATACCGATGTGGTTGCCATCTTCGGCAAAACGTGGGATTTGCATGTACTTAAAGTGCTCAACACTACACTTGAGGAAAACCTGCGGCTTGTGCGGGATACCGTAGCGTATTTCAAACAGGCAGGCAAAGAGGTGATCTTCGACGCGGAGCACTTCTTTGACGGTTATAAAGCGAATGCTGATTACGCCATGCAGGTGCTGCAGGCCGCCGATGAAGCGGGAGCGGACGTACTTTGCCTGTGCGATACCAACGGCGGTGCGACGCCCGAGCACATCCATGATATGGTTGCAAAGGTTTGCAAAGCTTTTTCAAAACAGCGCGTCGGCATTCACTGCCACAACGATATCGGCTGTGCGGTAGCCTCCAGCATGAGCGCGGTAGAAGCCGGCGCAGTGCAGGTGCAGGGCACCTTTATCGGTATCGGCGAGCGCTGCGGCAATGCCGACCTATCGACGCTTGTTCCCAATCTTCAGCTGAAAATGGGGCTTAAGTGTGCGGGTGAGCTTACCATGCTTCGGGACACCGCGTCCAAGCTATCGGAGATTTGCAATAAACGACTGGACCGCAACA
>Ga0116152_10004271_pt1 | contig 11322 bp, 16 predicted proteins | sample AD_UKC119_MetaG_FD_89894 | JGI IMG/M metagenome (GOLD analysis project Ga0116152, IMG submission 89894) | Active sludge microbial communities of municipal wastewater-treating anaerobic digesters from Hong Kong - AD_UKC119_MetaG | ecosystem: Engineered > Bioreactor > Anaerobic > Digestate...
TCGATGTTATCGCCGTTCAAGTTAACACGGTCGATCCAGCGAACTGTTCAATCGTAATTTTAGAGGGTACTCCGGCTCCGTCACCAATTAAAGAGGTTGTTGATTTAGAAACCCAAGCGGAAATAACTTTCAAGCTCGTTAATGCCGGGGATATTGCCGATCCTGACATCGTTACTGATTTGGTTTATGATGAAAACGCAGGCTCACCTACTGAATGGACCAACACTTTCCTGCTTGACGGCGGTGATTTGGACGCGGTTTCTGATCCATTTAACGGGTCAAAATATGCGATAATTTTGGATAATACAACAGCAATCGACCCCCGTGTTGTTTGGGATAAATCATCCGAAAGGGAATTCAACGACGAGCATAAATTAATATTTGCGCTTAGAACCAACGGGGTCTGGGATTTTTTCCAATCACTACAAATCAAACTAATAAATTCAACAAGCGGGGAATTTTCAATCATAAACCTAACAAAATCAACGATCGAAAACTATGGTTTTTTCGATGAATTGACCACGTGGCAGATTGTATCAATCCCGCTTAGTGATTTTATTAGTGGAAACCCCACGAATCCTGATTACGACCGGATTGAATTCAAATTTGATATTTTTGTTTATGCCAGACTTGATTGGATTGGTTTTCAAGAAAATACCCCTGTAGTTGACCCGTCGCCGACATCAAACGAAACTAAGCCACAGGATCAATCCGCTGTTTTACCTACATCCCTTCAAATGGATAACCACGAGGGGCGGTTTTCATTTATGAAAACACCGACAACAATCGCATCGTTTATTTTAACAAATTTCAAACTCGGCGGGATTCATCGTATTCGATTTAATTTTACGGCGATGTCAGATTATCCAACTTTTTCAAATAATGACTCAATACCGATTAATTTTATTGATGATTTGGGAACGTTTGGGGATTTGGCAGATGGGATTTATGACTGCTTCATTGAATATGACGGGGCGCAAGTAAATTATTTTTTCAGACTGATTGAATTAGACTAATTATGGCGGTATTTTTAGACGCACACAGACAAAGATTTTTAAATTCTGGTTCTTCTTCGATTAATTGGGGGGACTTGTTATTGTCAAGAAAATTCACATTTATCGGAAGCATCGTCGGAACGGTTGACCCATTGGGTGAAGGTGAAAAACTTTATGAACTTCAAGTATTATCTGGATCAAATTACAGAAATGCTTATCTTGATGAAGAAAGAAAATTAGAGTTGGATAGTGTGTTGCAAGAAGGTGGAAACGTAACTGCATTTTTTGTTTCTTATGAAGCCCAAAGTATAAGCCTAAAAACTTGGAAATGTGAAATAACACAAATCGAGTTAACGCCTTTGGTTGGAAATTCAACAGCACCATTCATTAAAAATCCAAATCAAACAGATTTTATTAGGGTAAACAGTGCTCCGGTTATACGCCCAAGGACTCAAAGTTTCGGAAGACCTCAAGGATTGTCATACACTTCTGGAATAACTGAATTATCGAACGGAAATGATTTTTCGATAACGATTTGCGGAACAAATAACGACCTTTCTTTTCTTAACATTGGATTTGTAAACGAATACAATTCATCAAACGTACTTACTAATGACTGTATAAAAGTTTGTTTGGATTCAACGACAAATAAAATTGGTGCAATAATAAAGGCGGATGGAACTACTTACAGCCTAAATTTCATCGATCAAATCATTGGGGATAATTCGTTGCACGCAGTAACATTGACAATAAACGGAACAACCAAAGAAGCCAAATTGTATTTAGATGGAATATTTCAAGATAGTTTGACTTTTTCTGGAACGTATAATAATACTGGGGTTCAGATTTTTTCACGTGGTGGGAATAGTTCTGGGGGTTATACTTATGAAAATTGGCGCGGATTTTACAAGGAATTGAATGTGTCTGAAAAGGTTTTATCGGATGAAGAGGTCTTGTGGATGCACAATAATTTACTAACATAAAAATAATATTAAAAAATGAAATTAATCCTCGCTTACCTAACTTATAGCCTTGTTCAACTAAAAATAAGCGCGAAACTGTCGGCTTTTATCGGGTTTTTTATAACACTCGGCTACAAGTTTGTTTCAATTATTTCCTACAATTTAAACGGGTTTCTTGAAATCGAAAAACAACAAACCACAGTCGAACGAGCGATTTATTGGTTCACGACAAATCAGGATTATATATTGATTGTTTTGGGGGCGATCGCGATTGACCATTTTTTCGGCACTTGGAAGCATATAAAATTGAAAAATTTCAATATAAAACACAATATCGAGGGTCTTTTCATCAAATTGTCGGTCGTGATTGCCGGGGGATTGTTGTTCGAGGGATTGGGACACCTGATCACCCGCGACAGTATAATAAAAACGTATTTGATAATCGTCGGTCGAATATTGGTGTTTTTGTTCCCGGCGCGTTCCGCTTGGCGAAGTATGTCGGTTGTGACGAACGGGAAATTTCCACCAAAAAGCTGGATTGAAAAAATGGATAAATTCGAGAGAAATCTCGACATCGATAACCTAAAACCAAAAGAAAAAGATGAAAACGAAGGTCAAGAGTTACACTGATAAAGAATTGCTGGATCGTGTTAAATCATTACCGAGCTTTCAAGGATTCCCGAACGATTACTGGATTCTTGGGGTTCAAAGCGAGGAGGACACGTTCAACGAATTTGATGATAAATTTTATTTGTTCCTTGGGGATAAATTTATTCTCGTCACCACCGGGACCACCAACGCCGGAACGACCGGGTTAATGAATTACACGAAATACAATTCCAAGGGCTGCGCCGTCATAAAAACCGACGAGTGGTATTACGATCTTTGGTCCTATGGATTACACCGGGGGAAAATGGAGGCGCTTAGGCAAATAAACCCGGTCAAACATTATCGGGACGGAAATAAAAACACCCGAGTCGAAGAAACGGGTCCGCTGTACAATTCAATAATATACGCCAATTTTCACACCGCGTCTTACTCCCAAAGGACCGGATTGATTGGGTGGCTTATTGGGGGGTGGTCCGTTGCGTGTCAGGTCGTCAACAACGCGTCCCATTATTACGACATAATCCGTCGGACGAAAAGACAGAAATCCGTTTCATATTGCTTGATAAAGGAGTTTTAAAAGTGAAAAAGCGCCGTCCTTCCCAAACGACGCCTTTCTATTGGCAAGTACCTTTTACTTTCCTTCGGATAAGGGTGAACCGGAATCCAAATATAAAAAATTATTCAATATGCAATTAAAAAAATCATTTTTAGCGTTTCTTAGCGTCGCTTTGTTGCTTAGCGGGTGTAAGGTTTCCAAAGACCTAAAAACCGACGACAAATCAAAAACAACCACCGAAACGGAACGAAAGGAAACCACCCGGGCTGGCGATACGGTCACGGTTGTAAGACCCTTTAATGTTCGATATAAGGACACAACGATTTACACTTATAGTTACGAAACGAAATCGATGATCCGTGAAATTTACGACAAGGATGGAAACCAGCGCGTCGATTGCATCACGGACGAAATCCGTGAATTAATTGAAACCCAGAAACAAATGATCGAAAACGACATCAAATCCCGCGAACAAAGGGAATCGGAATTCAACCCAGCTTCTTTAATTTGGGCAATTGCCGGACTTGCGGTCGTGGTCCTTTTTATGGGAATCGTTGGTTTTGTGTTGATTACGAGGATTCAGAAAAGCATCCCGGGGATTGTCGCCGAATCCGTAAAATCAATTGTTTCGGAAACTAATCGAAACTAATCGATTTATTTATATATTTGCAGTACTTCTTATCTATATTCCACGATAGAGATAACGATTTTGTTTGATAAAACCATCCCTTCCGGGGTGGTTTTTAGCTTATAAAAATAATAAATTGTTTGCGTTGAATAAAATAAATTGTATATTTGACAAAACAAAATCATTTTATTAGTTGGAATTTTCACCCACTTACACTTAAAATATGTCGAAAAAAATCAATATTAAATTTAACGACAAAACGAAAAATCTTGTCGTTGACGTTGACCGCGTTATTGATAAATATAACGCCAACAACCCGGACAAGGAAAATTTGACCCGGACCAAACTCGCGAAAATAATGGACGTGAACAAACAGGTTTTTGTCAATTGGAAGGGCGGGGCGACCCCGAAAGTTATTTATATGTTGTTTAAATTGATGGAATTGGGGGAATGTACCCTCGAAGATTTCATTGTTAAATCCTAACAATATGGACCCCATAACCAAAAACTTAGCCACCGACCAAATCGCCCGAATCAATTATCCGATATTTCGCGATAAAATGATGAAAGCTTCCCGATACGGGGAAAAATTATTCAAACAAAATCAAAAACAAAAATGAACGAACCCGAAAAAAAAATCGAATTCAAGGACCTTATCAAACGTGACGCCGTAAAGGAAAAATTCGAGCAGATGATGGGGGGAAAGGGCGCGACCGCGTTTCTTCTTTCCGTTTTAAATTGCGTCCAGAACAATGACAAACTTCAACAAGCGGACCCCAATTCCGTATTAATGGCTGCAGCCGTTGCCGGAACATTAAACCTCCCCGTCGATCCATCGCTGGGAATGGCTTACATAACCCCATACAAAACAAAGGGCGTATATGTTGCTCAATTCCAAATCGGATATAAGGGATTGATTGAATTGGGTCATAGGTCCCAACAATATCAAATCATCAACGTTTCAGACGTCCGTGACGGCGAATATAAGGGGGTCGATCGACTGACCGGAAAAATGGATTTTAACTGGATGCAGGACAATGACGAAAGAAATGAAATCGATGTTATCGGATATGTCGCATTTTTCAAGTTGAACAATGGGTTTACCAAATTGTTGTATATGACGAACAAGGAAATCGATTACCACGCCAAGAAATACTCGAAAACGTATTCATTCAGCGAGGGATCGTGGAACACAAACCGTCCCGGAATGTCGAAAAAAACGGTTTTGAAATTGTTGATCGATAAATATGGTCCTAAATCCGTGGAAATGATGAAGGCGATAAAATCCGATCAAGCAATCGTCGGGGATTACGACGGGAATCGATTACAATACATTGACAACCCCGATGATAAGGTTATCGACCTTGACGAACTAAATCGCCAAAAGGAACGGCAGAGGGTTATAAATCACATCGAGAATTCAAAAACGGTCGAAATGCTCGAGCAATGTTACGAGGCAATCCCGGACGAACAAACTCGGGAATTATACGACGCAAAAATGAACCAACTTAAGACAAATTCTAAATAATAAAAATTGTTTATAAGGTAGTTAATAACTATATTTGAAGAACCATTAAAACAAAATTAATGTCGTGGAAAAAACAAAGGAAATTTTATTCCGTTCCTCCGGAATAGGCGCGCTTGCGACGGACAAAAGAGGGGCTGTCATCACCGACAAACAACTGGAACAAATCGATTATTTAAACGGAAAGGTAAGGTCTGGGAAATCATTGACCCAAAACCAAAAAGACGAACTTGCTATTTTAAAGGCAAAACGTGACGCCCCGATTGAAATGTCGGACACGGCGAAAACATTCGTCGAGGATGTTTGGTTATTGAACGAAAAGGGATATTACAGACAATTAGATACAAAATACACGGATAAGGGTATTTTCGGCGAGGAAGATGCGATTTCTTTATTGACCGAGGTTGATGGGATATTCTATGAAAAGAACACCGAAAGAATCATCAAGAACCACATATCCGGTGAATGTGACATCAACACCATTATCGAAAAAATAAAGACGGTCGAAGATACAAAATGCAGCTGGGACCCCCGTACATTTATGAACGCAACACTTGACCCACTTTATGAATATCAGGGACGGTCATATATGTACCTTTATGACGCGGAACAATTCTGGCTTCGTTATTGTTTGATTGACGCCCCGGCTCATATTGTGGCAAAGGAAAAGGATCGGTTGTGGTATAAATTTTATTCAAATTCAATGGACGACAAAACCGCCCAGCAACTCGAAGAAAAATTGAAGCCAATGTTTGACCAAATCGATCGAAACCTTGTGTTTTCGACATCCGGCAAATACACCCCACAGGAACGCGTCAAAACGTTTAAGGTGGAGAGGGATGACCAATTATTCAAGGAAAAAATTCTCGATCGTATTCCGGCAGCAATCGATTATTATAAAACAATCACATTGAATCAGATATGTTAAAAAAAATCGAGGAAAAGATATTCGGGACCCGTAACGATGAAATCAATAAGCGGGTCCTTAAAATTGTCAATTACGCCGAACGTAACGATCACAACAAATTCACGACGGACGAAAAATTTCTTATTATGACCCGGGCGATGGATATGTTTGTTTCAAACAATGTGAACCGCCGAAACGAAATGAAACGGGAATCAAAAACCATAAGGGACCACATCAACAAATTAAATCAAATCACGTGGAAGAAAAAGTAAAAATGTCCCCAAGTTTTCAATTTTACGCCGAGGATTTTTTGACCGGGACTGTTTATTTGACAATGGAGGAAAGGGGGATTTATATATCCCTTTTATCGAAACAATGGACCGACGGAAAAATACCCAAAAAAAGGCTTGCCTTATTTATCGGTTTTGAATGGGATAATCTTTCAGATGAATTAAAAAGTAAATTCGAGGATTGCGGGGATTATGTAATAAATAAACGAATTGACGCCGAAAGGGAAAAACAAATCGCGTATCGATTGGGACAATCAAAAAACGGGTCAAAGGGAGGTAGAGGTAATAAAAAAACTACTAAATCACAAAGCCAAAAAAAGGCTGCTGAAGAAGGAAGTAAGAATAAAGACAATAAAAAAGAAAGTAAAAAGGTAGAAAAACCGAAAATTCCAGAAATCGAAGAATTTGTAAATTACGCAATCGAAAACAAGCCGAACGTATTCGTCCCCGATGTTGAGTTGAAATACAAATCTTGGGTCGTCAATGGATGGAAAACGGGAGGTAAAAATTCCCGCCCAATAAAAAACTGGAAAACAACCCTTTTAAATTCATTACCCCACATAAAAGAAAACCAAAATGAACAGCAGCAAAAAATTAGTCGTCAATCAATCGACACTATTAAGCAAAATTCAGAAAACTGGAACGTTAAGCGAAATTGAATTCGCCCGGGAATCGTTACATTTCAAAAAAATCAAGGAATTCAATTTGTACGATGACCACGAATCGAATGTCGTCGGATCATTGTTATCGATCACATTTACAAAAGCTGCGAATTTAGCCGGGGTAAAATCATCAATCGACCAAATCAACAAGGATGACATCGCCAAAATGGTCACGACCGTTTTTTCAGGTATGTCTATTGAAGAAATCGATTACGCCTTTCAAATGGAACGATACGGTCAACTCGGGGAAAAAACAAAGCATTTCGACCTTTTCAATGCTGACTATGTTTCCAATGTTTTAAATAAATATCGAAAATGGCTGGTTGAAACCCGGTTCAAAAAAAATATTCCTATTTCCCGCCAATTACCGGAACAATCCGAAACATTAAAAAAAGAAGATCAGGATAAAATTGTTACGTCCGGGGTGATTCGATGTTTTGAAACGTTTAAATCAACCGGAACCATCGATCCGGGGTTCGGCTATGTATATGACTATTTTTATGAAATGGGGGTATTTCCAAAACACGACAATCGGTTCCGTGAAAAAATACGCCGGAAAGCTGCCCGTAACATCCACAAACGAAAGGATTCAATTGACAATATCAACGGTAATATTTCCAAGGAAATCATCGAAATTAAAAAGGGAAATAATCCGATGAAATTTGAAAAGAAACGAATCGTTTTAATTACCTACTTCACGAAATTAATCAACACAAACACGCCTTTAAAAATAGATGTCATCAATCCCGCATAAAAAGAAACCCTGCGAGGGGACAACATCAGAAACTCGCGGTTTTGGTTGTGGCAAACCTACTTATTACCGTAAACAAGGTCTTGGGACCGACTGCGGGTGTTATTTCGACTGGTTGACAAAAACGGAAAGCGGAAAGAAAAAAATGGACCGTAATTCGATAAAAAGAACCACGACCCCAATCAAAAAAAAATCATCAAATCCGATTCCGAGGTTATTGGAAACGGCTGTCGATGCTTGTCATCGATACATAAAATTCAGGGATCAAGGAAAACCGTGTATTTGTTGCGGGGCGAAATGGTCCCCGGAATTCCAAGCAAGCCACTATTTTAAAGCCGAATTATATTCCACGATTAAATTTTACGAGTACAACATTCACGGGGGTTGTCCTATTTGCAACGAAGCCCTTGACGGGAACCTCGAAAAATACGCCGAAAATTTACCCGGACGCATTGGAAAGGACAAATTCGATGAATTGGTCCGTTTGTCCGAATTGGATAAAAAGCAATCGTTTAAATGGGATCGTCAAACCCTCAGAAAAATCATCAAATATTATCGATCTAAATTAAAGGAATGTCGAGAAAAAAATACACCGACGCCGACAGAACCCGCGTCATAAATTCATTTAAAAAGAGAAAGGATAAAACGGAACGATTGATCGCAGAATCATTGGGGGTGTCAGAATATTTCGTAAATAAAACAATTGCGGAATATGTCGTCGCAAAACATACCCCGAAATCTTGGAAAAGAAGCTTTTAAAAAACAATATAAATTATTTGGTAAATAAAATAAATTGTTTATCTTAGCCTTGTCAAACATTAAAATCGTGGAATTATGTCACTAAAATTATTAAACAATGACGCATTTCGGACCCTGTCAATATCGACAGGGGTTTCCGAAAACCAACTGAATGACCGAATCATCGAACGGTTAAAGCGTCACGACATCATCACCGGAAATGAAACCTGCGAACAATCAATCCAGTCGATTGCTGATGAAATAAACACCCCAATTGATGACATTATTTCAATGATATTTTTTAGCGACGAGAAATCGCAAGAAATACCCGAATTGATGAAATCGATTTACATTTCCCCGGTGATTTATTTAAAACAATCCGAGGTCGATAAAATATGTTCCGAAATGAGGGGAATTAACGTTGACCTCGACTGGGACCACGACGACGGAAAAATTGTCGATCGTGAATTCGATTCCGTCATTGATCCATTTTATCTTACTTGGGATATGTCGGTTTATGAATACGGAAAATCGACCACAGAAACCAGAACAAATCCGGCAGAATATACAATGCAATCACGGACCGTCGATGTTGCAAATCTAATCGTTTACAAGGATGATATTGAATGTACCATCGACGAGCCTCAATATATACAAATTGTCAAATCAATCGAACAATCGATTTTAACTTATTGAAATGGAAACATCTTGTCAAATTTGCGGAAAACCACTAACTAACGACGTAAGTGTTATGAGGGGTATTGGTCCGATTTGTCGGGCGAAACAGTGGGCTTCAAAAACCCATCAAGGAGCCAAAATTTGCGATTATGACGTCGAATTATTCAACGATGAAAAAATATGTATAATCAGGGAAATCAACAATTTAAAATCCCCCACAATTTCCCTTACTAATTGCATTGAAACAGTTTTATCGAGGGTCATCGAAGAATATAATTTATGCGGTGATGAATGGGATTTCGTCGAACACGCAAATCACCCTAACTTAATGGGAGGTTATGACGAATATGACCTCGTTTCTTTAGACAATGGGTCGATAAAATGGAGGTATTTATGGCACTCAGACGCAAAAGGGGAGGAACACGAATTCAGCAGGGATTTATTGGTCACAAGGGTTAATCATTATCGGTTAAGTATATGAAAAGTGGGGGAGCTTGGGAACGATGCTGCAATCGGGTAGCTCGGAGCGGTCAATGCAGATACCGACAAAGAGTAGACAGGTAGCCCCCATTTTTTATATACAATGTTGTGTGTATGTGCCGATTTAATAACGAAAAACTTTGATTATGAGACTAAAAGCAAAATTGAAATGGAATAACGAGCGAGTGTATATCAAGCCTGTTTTTTTTAGCTGGAATGTAGGTTTGCAATACAAGTGCCTTACAGGTTATAAAGCATCTTCGATATTCTGCGACAGTAGAGATACCTTCATTTTTCCATTGCAAACCGAATTTGTTATGCTATTTGTAAAGGCTTGGTATTGGCTGAAAGAATATGCCTATTGGCAAACAAGGCGGAAATTGATTAGAAGGTATAGGCTTATATTTTCAAAACGAGCGGAGGATGAACTACCATTCTAAGGCATTACACACAACGCCTTAATAATCCGGGTTCACCATTTAAAAAGAAAGCTCAATCTATTAACGACTTATTCAAATAATATGATAAACGGTTTTGAAGATTACACCTACGAATTAACCGAATACGAGCAAAATGTCGTTTTGAAATTAGCCGTTTTCGTGTTGAAATACGCCCGGGGCAAGGAAAAGGCAATCACTAATCAAAAGGCAATCCGGGAAATGAAAAAGATCGATGAATCTGTAAAGGTTGACGGACCCCGGTTCCGAAAGATTGTCAGTTTTATTCGGGTGAACGGATTAATACCCAATTTGATAGCGACATCAAAGGGGTATTATATAACCGATGACCGGGACGAAATGATCAGTTATATTGAATCATTGGACCAACGCGTCAACCAAATTGTAAGGGTTCGCGAATCAATGGTCAGACAATTTTTTATAAAACAATAAATAATATTTGCAAAACAATAAAAGTTATTTATCTTGCAATCATCAAACAATTATTATCGTGGAAAAATCAAAAACAACAAAAGGGGCAATTTCCCGAACCGTGACGACCGAAATGGTCAAAGGGACCGATCATTATAAATCAATGAATAAGGTTCGTCAGAATATTACGAGATCGTATAATAACATCAAAACCATCGGCGACGGATTCAACATCGCCAAAACGATCGGATTCGCCGAATTTGAACGTCGGACGAACTATTCATTTTCAAACCGTGAAATCATTAAAGAACTTTTAAATCAATAGAAATGGCAAAATCAACAAAATCGACACCAGTGGAATTAATGACCATCGACCCGAAAAACATCAAAGAATTATCCGGGTGGGAGGTGAAGCAAAACGAACTTGTAAAAAATCATCCGTTCGTAAAAATCACGGACAATGAAACCTACGAGGAAGCAAAGAAAAACCGGACCGCGCTTCGTACCGGACGAACCGACATCCAAAAACAGGACACTTCGATCGGGTCTTTTTTCCGTGAATTAAGGTCAAAAACCAAGGAAATCGCCGATTCGTTAATCGACATCACGAAACCCCACGAGGACAAGCAACAAGCGGAAATTGATGTCTGGGAAGCTAAAAAAGCCGAAGAA
>Ga0116152_10004273_pt1 | contig 11319 bp, 11 predicted proteins | sample AD_UKC119_MetaG_FD_89894 | JGI IMG/M metagenome (GOLD analysis project Ga0116152, IMG submission 89894) | Active sludge microbial communities of municipal wastewater-treating anaerobic digesters from Hong Kong - AD_UKC119_MetaG | ecosystem: Engineered > Bioreactor > Anaerobic > Digestate...
TGCTGAAATTGCTAAAATCTTCTTATTTTCGCAACCAAATCAAATAAAAATAACATGTACAGAACTCACACTTGCGGCGAACTTCGAATAGCTGATATAAATTCTGTTGTTACACTTTCAGGATGGGTACAGCGGGTTAGGAATCTTGGCGGAATGACATTTGTAGATTTACGCGACAGATATGGAATTACTCAATTGGTTTTTGATGAAAAAACTGAAGGTGATATTGTTGAGAAAGTTGGTCAGTTAGGTCGCGAGTTTGTTATTCAGGCAACGGGTAAAGTTCGTGAACGAAGCAGCAAAAACAGAAATATTCAAACCGGAGATATTGAAATTGAAGTTTCGGAACTTAATATTTTGAATTCATCTGAAATTCCGCCTTTCACGATTGAAGATGAAAGCGATGGTGGCGATGAAATTCGAATGAAATACCGCTATCTCGATTTACGGCGGGCTCCTGTTCGCGACACCTTAATATTGCGGGCTAAAATGGCACATGCAACACGTTCTTATTTAAATAATCAGAGTTTTATAGAAACTGAAACTCCGGTTTTGATCAAATCAACTCCGGAAGGAGCGCGTGATTTTGTTGTTCCTTCGCGAATGAATCCGGGTGAATTCTATGCTTTGCCTCAGTCACCGCAGCAGTTGAAACAGTTACTTATGGTGGCTGGTTTCGACCGCTATTATCAAATCGTAAAATGTTTTCGGGATGAAGATTTACGCGCCGACCGCCAACCTGAATTCACTCAGATTGACTGTGAGATGTCGTTTGTGGAGCAGGAAGATGTTTTAAATATGTTTGAAGGTTTAACAAAGCACTTATTTAAAGAAATAAAAGGAATTGAGATTACACAATTTCCCAGAATGTCATATTCCGAAGCTATGGAAAGTTATGGTTCTGATAAACCTGACATTCGATTTGACATGAAAATTAAGAATCTGACGGATTTAGTTAAGGGAAAAGGATTTCAGGTTTTTGATGATGCAGAGTATATCGGGGGGATTTGTGCCGTTGGTTGTTCCGAGTTTACCCGTAAACAGCTTGATGCACTTACTGAATGGGTAAAGCGACCACAAATTGGTGCAAAAGGAATGGTTAATATTAAAATAAATACCGATGGAAGCATTAAATCTTCAGTTGACAAATTCTATACCCCAGACGAATTGCAACTTTGGACAAAGATGTTTGGTGCTAATCCTGGCGATCTGATTTTAATTCTTTCAGGAGCTAAAGAAAAAACACAAAAAGCATTGGGTGAACTTCGGCTGGAAATAGCCGGTCAATTAAATTTGCGTAGTAAGAATGTGTTTCAACCCCTTTGGGTTGTTGATTTTCCATTATTGGAATGGGATGAAGAGACTTTGCGCTTTTACGCAATGCACCATCCGTTTACTGCTCCAAAACCCGAAGATATTTCTTTACTGGACACAAATCCGGGAGCTGTACGTGCCAATGCTTACGATTTAGTAATTAATGGTGTTGAAATTGGAGGTGGATCAGTTCGTATTTTTGATAAAGCATTGCAGGCAAAAATGTTTGGATTATTAGGATTTTCGCCGGAACAAGCTGACTACCAGTTTGGTTTCCTGATGAATGCATTTAAATTTGGAGCGCCACCACATGCAGGCATTGCTTTTGGTTTCGACAGGTTGACCTCGATGTTTGCAGGCCTCGACAGTATTCGGGATACAATTGCTTTCCCTAAAAATAATTCAGGTAGAGATGTTATGATGGATTCTCCTTCGACAATTGCACAGGAACAGTTGAATGAGTTACAATTGAAAATTGATTTAAAGGTGAATAAATAAATTTATATGAAACTAAATAAAAAAGGGAAGCAATTGCTTCCCTTTTTTATGTTATACTAATACAATGTATTATTTTTTTCTCGAAGAGTAGTTAATATGCAAGGCAGCAGCCTTACGCAATTCCGTCTTAACATCTTGAACAATACCCATCTTTGTATTCTCATCCACCTTCAAAGAGGTGATCATCATTGGTCTTTCAGCTTCGTCTCTCGCTTCTCTTTCAGCAATAACAAAATTACTTATATCAGAGAGGTTGGCAAATTGATCAGCTAATTGGATACGTGGTGCAACACCATATTTTGCCTGGTACTGCTTTAGCGGTTCTCCAATATAAATATAACTTACCAATGATTTTTTTTCCAATTTACTCAGCTCGGTAGCTGATGGAAGTTTAACCTTAACATTTAATGTTACTTCACGCATGGTTGTACTAACCATAAAAAAGAAAAGTAACATAAATACGATGTCAGGCAACGAAGCTGTTGAAATTGGAGGTAATTCCTTTTTACCACTATTTTTAAATTTACTCATAGTATAATTCTCCTAATTTCGTTTTTTTGGTTCAGCTTCAGAAATCCTTGAAGGATAAATATCGCGAATAGCATCTTGTTGTTCTTTCTCCAATTCATTATATGGTTTTTGAAATTTGCTTTTCGCTAATTCATCTCTCAATTCATTTATGGCAGCAACTAATTCGTTTTGAACAGCAATGTATGTTCCATATTTGGTATTGAGGTCATTACTTAAAGATATAACTCCCTTGGTAACCATTACCTCGCCAAAGAAAGGTATTTCCTTAGGTTCTTTTTCAGGTAAATTGGCATCGTCGGCAGGATTTGCCATAAATTCCTTTGCCTTTTCACGAAGATCCCCAATATCAGTCCATTCATTTTCTACCAAAAGGTCGTTATTCCTGTTAACAAGTACAACAAAAACGTTACGTTCTTTAACATCTTGTTCTTCTTCTTGTTTTTCTTCAACCCATTGTGGTAACCTTCTTTCAAGGCCACTGTCCACATCCATCGTAGTTGTCACCAGGAAAAATATAAGCAACATAAAAGCAATGTCTGCTAATGATGCTGCGGGTACTTCGGGCATTTTTTTACTCATAACTAATTTTCCTGTTAAATGCTACGATTTTACTTATTGTATACTAACCGGATTACCGGCCCTAATATTATTGAGAGTACTGCAATACCAAATAAGATGTATGTTGCAATTAACCCTGCATCAACTAATTTAATGGTACTTGATGTTAATCCCTCTGCGATAAATTTATCAACTCCGATAAAACGTGGTATCTCAGGTGAAGCCAAAACGTAGGCTATAATTGCAACTGTACCCATAAACAGCAGGGAGATAAGTCCACTTTTTGCTGCTTGCTTGTTGGTTAAGGTATGAAACAGTGCAAAAAATACTGCGATACCTGCACCAATAATTCCAAGAATATAGACCCAAATAAGATTTGCATTAATCCAACTTAACATTGTTGGATCAGCATCATTTTCGCTGAGATTTGCCACCAACGAAACAACAAGAATTGCAGATACAATTATCAGGGCCCATAAAACAATAGTAATAATTTTACTTATTTTTTCCATGGGTTATCTTATTTTTTCAGGTTGTGCTTAACAATAATATCTAACAATGAAATTGAAGCATCTTCCATATCATTTACAATACTATCAATTTTTGCAACGCAATAATTATAAAAAATCTGAAGAATAATTGCAACAACCAAACCGAAAACTGTAGTAATCAAAGCGACTTTAATACCTCCGGCAACCAATGAGGGAGAAATATCACCGGCAATCTCGATAGCATCAAAAGCGCCAATCATACCAATAACTGTTCCCATGAAACCAAGCATAGGTCCCAAAGCAATAAATAGGGCAATCCAGCTTAATCCTCTGTCAAGTAAACCGGCCTGAACACCACCGTAAGAAATAATTGATTTTTCAACTACATCAATACCGTGATCAATCCTGTCCAATCCCTGATAGAAAATACTTGCAACCGGTCCGCGTGTATTACGACACACTTCTTTCGCAGCTTCAACCCCACCGTTTTCCAAAGCATCTTCAACTTTGCTGAGAAGCTTTTTAGTGTTGCTTGTTGCAAGATTGAGGTAAAGTACCCTTTCAATTGCAAACGCCAATCCTAAGATAAGTGTAAGTAATACGAAAGTCATGAAAAAGGCACCACCTTCAATAAATTTTTGTTTCAACTGGCTGTGAAACGATTTTCCTTCTTCAGCAGCTGCTGCAGCGGCTTCCTGAGGATCAGCAGATAAATCAACCTGACTTGAAGCCGCCGGTGGAGTAGCTGCTGGTTCATCCTGTGCAACTACAACGTTTGACGCCATAAAAAGTAGCATTCCAAATACTGCTATTAACGCGAATAGTCTTTTCATAATTGTTTTGAATTTTTAATTAATAATTCCCTAATTTGTTTGTATTGATTTTTATTTAAAAAAATTTCTATTTCACAAAGCAAATAAAATTGCTTTTTATTTCACCATTCAAATGTACAATATTTTTTAGAACGCTGCCTGTTTTTTTGTAACGGCGGAGAGAGAGGGATTCGAACCCTCGGTACCGTTTCGCAGTACACACGCTTTCCAGGCGTGCCAGTTCAGCCACTCCTGCACCTCTCCTATTAATTAACCGGCATCCCAAAATGAGGGCTGCAAATTAATAAAAAATTGTGAATAAAAAATAAGCTATTCACTAATTTCCCCCCGTAGGCTTTTATTCAGATACATTTTAATTTCATTATTACTTAAGGATTGCCCTAATAAAAACATTAATTTGGTAATAGCTGCTTCAGAAGTCATATCTTTTCCCGAAACTACTCCTGCATTTAGTAATTCCAAACTTGTTTCATACTGACCCATTATAACCCTTCCTCCCTCACATTGCGTAATATTCAATACAATAATATCGTTTACAATTGCCTTTTTTATGCAATTTATCAGCCATAATGAAGTAGGAACATTACCTGAACCAAATGTTTCCAGAACTATCCCTTTTAGTCCGGGTATATCGACAATAGAATTAAAAACCTTTTCGCTGATACCCGGAAACATTTTAAGTATTACAACATTATCATCAAATTTTGTATTGATTTTTAAGATTCCTTTATTTTCAGGATGATATATAAATTCATCGCTGTAACGAATATCAACTCCTGCGACAGCAAGCGCCGGATAATTTACCGAATGAAAAGCACTAAACTGTTCTGAATCTCTTTTAACAGTTCGGTTTCCGCGATACAATTTAAAATCGAAATAGATACATACTTCCGGTATTTTGCTTTTTCCTGCTTGTTTTGCAGCTGCAATTTCAACTGAAGTAATCAGGTTTTCCTTACCATCAGTTCTTATGGTTCCAATTGGCAGTTGCGAACCTGTTAATATTATTGGTTTATCCAGATTTTCGAACATGAAACTCAAGGCTGATGCTGTGTAAGCCATAGTATCTGTTCCGTGTAATATTACAAAGCCATCGAAAGAATTATAATTTTTTTTAATTAGTAGTGCAATTTTAACCCAAACCGAGGGATTCATATTTGAAGAATCGAGGATTGGGTTAAGCACAATTGTTTTGATATTATAGTTGAACTTGTTTAGTTCAGGTACTTCTTTTAAAATTTGGTCGAACTTAACTGGTGATAAAGTGCCTGATTCCAGATGTTGCACCATTCCTATTGTGCCGCCTGTATATATTATAAGTATCGATGTTTTTTCACTTTTTTCTGGTAACATAGGAATGGTTTGATTTTGCTGCAATTTATTAAATACCAAACAAACTACGCGAATTTTCAGTAGTTATTTCAGCGATATCTTTAATGGGGATCTGATAAATTTCGGATAACTTTTGCGCAACATAAACCAAATACGAACTTTCATTTCGCTTTCCACGTTTTGGATTTGGAGATAAATAAGGTGCATCAGTCTCCAAAACAAGATTAGTTAATTCAATGTTTTTAAGAAACTGACCTAAATTGCTGTTTTTATACGTCACAACCCCTCCAATTCCTAACAGAAATCCTAAATCGATTACTTTTTTTGCTTCTGTTTCGTCACCTGAAAAACAATGGAAAATACCCTTTAAAGTGCCATCCTGTTCTTCATTTACAATCTCAAATACTTCATTGAAAGATTCCCTTACATGAATTACGATTGGAAGATTACGGGATTTGGCCAGTTTTATCTGATGCCTGAAGGCATCCTTTTGTTCATTAATATATGTTCGGTCCCAATACAAGTCAATTCCAATCTCTCCGATTCCATAAAATTTTTGTTTTTCAAGCCAGTATTCAACAAGCGAAAGTTCTTCCTTATAATCATGTGAAACAGAAGTTGGATGAAGTCCCATTAAGGGGTAACAAACATGAGGGTATGCATTGCTTAGGTCAAGCAGTCTTTTAATTGTACCTGAATCGATGTTCGGGAGTACTATTTTTCTGACATCATTATTATACGCATTTTGAAGAACTTCTTCAATGTCGTCATTAAAATCTTCAGAATAAATATGTGAGTGTGTATCAATCAGCATGTCAGAAAAATTTCGACAAATGTATAAAAGCAATTTATCCTGAAACACAATTTAACTTTAACAAAAAATTAAGTTTTCACTGTATTTCAGGATAAATAAAAAATTTCAGACTGGTATTTCTGATTGAATTTAAACAATTCCCTGTGCCAGCATTGCATCGGCTACTTTAACAAAACCGCCTGTATTGGCTCCTTTAACATAATCCACTTTATTGCCTTCTTTACCATAAGTGACGCAAGTTTCATGAATTTCTTTCATAATGTGTTTAAGCCGTATATCAACTTCTTCACGCAACCAATTATACCGCATACTGTTTTGAGACATTTCAAGGCCTGATACTGCAACACCACCTGCATTGACTGCTTTTCCGGGTGCGTAATCAATATGTTCAGAAAGAATTTCTACTGCTTCGGCAGTACAACCCATATTTGAAGCTTCAGCAACCATTTTACAGCCATTTTTTATGAGTTCTTTTGCATCTTCTGCATTTAATTCATTTTCGGTTGCACATGGAATTGCCAAATCAACCGGTACTTCCCATGGATGTTTACCTGAAATAAATTTTGCCCCAAATTCCTGTGCATAAGGTTGTACAATGTCGTTGTTTGTCGCCCGGAGTTCAAGTAAATATTCAACTTTTTCCCCTTTTATCCCTTCAGGATCGTAGATATAACCGTCAGGACCCGAAATAGTCACCACTTTTCCTCCCAGCTCATTGATTTTTGTAATTGTTCCCCAGGCAACATTCCCAAAACCCGAAACAGCAATGGTTTGTCCCTCAATATCTTTTCCGATTCGGTGTAACATATGTTGTGCAAAATACACAGCACCAAATCCGGTAGCTTCAGGACGAATCAAACTCCCTCCCCAGGCAAGCCCTTTGCCGGTCAGCACACCTGTAAATTCGTTTTTCAATCGTTTATACTGACCAAATAAGTATCCAATTTCGCGACCACCAACACCAATGTCACCCGCGGGTACGTCAGTATTTGGGCCAATATGCCTGTAAAGTTCGCTCATGAATGACTGGCAAAATCGCATAATTTCACTATCTGTTTTTCCTTTAGGGCTGAAATCAGATCCGCCTTTTCCGCCACCCATTGGTAACGTTGTCAGGCTGTTTTTAAAAGTTTGTTCGAACCCGAGAAATTTCAGGATACTTAAAGTTACACTGGCATGAAAGCGCAAACCGCCTTTATATGGCCCCAATGCAGAATTAAACTCTACGCGGTAACCCCGGTTAATTTGAACCTCTCCCCGGTCATCAACCCATGGGACACGAAACATAATTACCCTTTCAGGCTCAACCATTCTTTCAAGGATTTTAGCCTTAATGTATCTTGGGTTTTTACTGTAATAATCCCAAACAGAAATTATTACTTCTTCAACTGCCTGATGAAACTCACTCTCTCCAGGAGTTCGTTTTTCTAAATCAACAATGAATTTATTTATATCTGCATTCATTTTAAAAATGATTTTAAAGTTTTAGTTCAAAGATATGATTCTTAAAATTGAAAATACAAGGGTATTTATCATATTCTAACTGATAACAGCTCTGGATAAGAATCATTTAAGCCGGGAAAAACATGTTAAAAAACAGGCTATGACAATTGTCAGATTTTCATGAAATAAAAAAAGCTCTTTTCTTATTCAGAAAAGAGCTTTTTAAAATATTGCGGTGTCAATTACATCATTCCACCCATTCCGCCCATTCCTCCCGGACCGCCCATTGGCATTGCCGGTTTGTCTTCTTTCTCTTCAACAATTACAGCTTCTGTTGTTAAGAACATTCCTGCAATTGAAGCAGCATTTTCAAGAGCAACACGGGTAACTTTAGCAGGGTCTATTACACCGGCTTCATATAGATTCTGGTAAACATCAGTACGTGCATTGTAGCCATAATCACTTTTGCCTTCTCTAACTTTTTGAACAACAACTGCACCTTCTTTACCAGCATTTAAGACTATTTGACGAAGTGGTTCTTCAATGGCACGTTTTATAATTTCGATACCGGTTTGTTCGTCATCGTTTTCTCCTTTTATCGAATTCAAAGTTTCAATAGCACGCAGATATGCAACGCCGCCACCTGGAACAATTCCTTCCTCAACAGCTGCGCGGGTTGCACTTAAAGCATCGTCAACGCGGTCTTTCTTTTCTTTCATTTCAACTTCTGAAGTTGCTCCAACATAAATTACTGCAACACCGCCTGCCAATTTTGCCAAACGTTCCTGTAATTTTTCTCTGTCGTAGTCTGAAGTTGTAGTTTCAATTTGTTTTTTAATTTGTCCGACACGTGCTGAAATTGATTCAGTAGCGCCAGAGCCATTAACAATTGTAGTTACTTCTTTGTCAACAGTAATTTTTTCCGACTGACCTAACAAATCAAGAGTTGCCTGTTCTAGTTTCATCCCTTTTTCTTCGGTAATTACAGTACCACCGGTTAAAATAGCGATATCTTCAAGCATTTCTTTTCTACGGTCGCCAAAACCCGGAGCTTTAACGGCGCATACTTTTAGTGAACCACGCAAACGGTTAACAACCAAAGTTGCCAAAGCTTCGCCGTCAACATCTTCTGAAATAATCATTAAAGGGCGACCTGTTTGAGCGCTTGCTTCCAAAATTGGAAGAAGGTCTTTCATCGTGCTGATTTTTTTGTCGTAAATCAAAATGAAAGGATTATCGAGTTCAGCTGCCATTTTTTCGGCATCGGTAATAAAATAAGGAGAAATATAACCTCTGTCGAATTGCATACCCTCAACTACATCAACATAAGTGTCGGTACCTTTTGATTCTTCGATTGTGATAACCCCTTCTTTATGAACTTTCTGCATTGCTTCGGCAATCAGTTTGCCAATAGTTTCGTCGTTGTTTGCAGCAACTTTTGCAACCGATTCGATTTTTGCGTAATCGTCGCCAATGGTTTGTGCTTGATTTGCAATACTTTCAACTACCTGTGCAACAGCTTTGTCGATGCCGCGTTTTAAATCCATTGGATTTGCGCCGGCAGCAACGTTTTTCAAACCAACTGTAATAATTGATTGAGCTAAAACAGTTGCAGTTGTAGTTCCGTCGCCTGCATCGTCACCGGTTTTTGAAGCAACTTCTTTTACCATCTGTGCTCCGATATTCTCGTAAGCATCTTTCAAATCGATTTCTTTTGCAACTGAAACACCATCTTTTGTGATTTGAGGTGCTCCAAATTTCTTTTCAATAACTACATTGCGACCTTTTGGCCCCAATGTTACTTTAACTGCATTTGCCAGTTTATCAACGCCGCTTTTCAGCTTTTCGCGTGCTTCAATTTCGAATTTAATTTCTTTTGACATAGTATTTCTTTTTTTTGATTTTAATTAAGCGATGTACAATACATCAGATTGTGACATTAATAAGTAATCTTCACCGTCAATATTCAACTCTGTGCCCGAATATCTTCCGTAGAAAACAACATCACCAACATTCAGTTCCATTGGTTCGTCTTTTTTACCACTACCCACCAACAACACTGTTCCAACTTGTGGTTTTTCTTTTGCTGAATCCGGAATAATTATTCCACTAACTGTTTTCTCTTCCGCTGCCTTTGGTTGAACAAGGATTTTTCCAGCCAGAATCTTACCTTTTAAATCTGCCATAGTTTTATAAGTTTTTATTTAAATTAAACACTATTATTAAAAAATCGACACGGTGCATTTACACAATCTGTGCCAACTGCCTGACAAAGTGATTTTTTACAGAAACATGGACAAAATTTCACAGATGATGATCAATGATTTATTAAAGACAGGCCCAATTTGTTAGATTTCAAGAGACTACAGGAAATGACAATGTTTCTGACATGGTGGCAGAGTTGTTGAATTCGTATTTACCACGGACAAAATTTTTAAACTAATGTTACTGAATTGATTTGCGATTTATAAAAAAACGTCACTTGAAAATCAAATGACGTTATTAAGTTTCAGGTTATTTTGTTTAAAAACCTACCCCAAATCCAACACTGAAAAAAGGTTCCCAGCTTTTGTATGGAGAGTTTTTATTTTGTAATACATCAAATAATACTTCAGCAGTGAACCATGTATTTTTTGAAATGGGTTGACTGTAACCGCCACCAACAAATAAAAATGGTACCCATTTTCTGTCGTTATCGCCAGTTCCGTAATAAAGATCGTAATTCATGGCAGAATATTCAACATGTGTATAAAGCTTTGGAGTTACCCTCAACCGACTAAAAATACTGAACCCATAATTGCTGGTTGTATAATCTTCTTTGTAACGCTTGTCGCTTATATATTCATAAGACAGTTTTCCACCAATTGAAAATTTTGGTGTTAGTTTGTATCCCACTAAAGGTTCAATTCCAATAACCGTATATCTCCCAACACTCAGGTTTACATATCCTCCAAAATAAATCTTCCTTGCGTTCAGTAACGGTTTTTGCAACGGTTGCGAAGAATTTTGCACAGCGGGTGTTTGTGGGGCAGTTGCTGCATTGACAGGTACCACCAATACTGTGTCAATCCGGACAGTTTCTATTTTTACAGTATCAATCCGGGTTGTTTCAATCCGAACTGTATCTTGTGAAAAACCTGAAACAGAGAAAAATAAAACCAAAATTATTACTGATACAAATTTTTTCAACTGGCCCTTGTTTAAAATCTGAATAATTACATTGTGTTTCATAATTTCTATCATAATAAAATGACAATTCAAGCAACATAAATTTTTTTAAAAAGTTCAAAACCGGTTATTTACTTTACCAATTCCAGCCATCCCTGTAATTGTGTTTTATCCATTGCTCGCACATTTCCTGCGCATTCCACTCTACTTCCTTCTTCGATTGATCATCAACTTTTTTGGTAACAATATCAGAAGAGAAAGGTAAAAGTTTGGTTGTTTTTAGTTTTTCATCGGGTGTGAGATTGCTTACTTTCATATTTTCACTGTCCCAAAGAAA
>Ga0116152_10004274_pt1 | contig 11318 bp, 6 predicted proteins | sample AD_UKC119_MetaG_FD_89894 | JGI IMG/M metagenome (GOLD analysis project Ga0116152, IMG submission 89894) | Active sludge microbial communities of municipal wastewater-treating anaerobic digesters from Hong Kong - AD_UKC119_MetaG | ecosystem: Engineered > Bioreactor > Anaerobic > Digestate...
CCCACCTGGTCCTTCATCAGGGCGATCAACGGGGAGACCACCAGGCAGAGGCGACCCATCGCGATGGCCGGCACCTGGAAGCAGAGGCTCTTGCCACCGCCCGTGGGCAGCAGGGCAAGGGTGTCCCTTCCAGCGAGCGCCGAGCGGATGATGTGCTCCTGCTGCGGGCGGAAACGATCATACCCCCAGACACGCTGCAGCACGGAATGGATGTCCTCCACGGTGGCGGGCTTGCTGGTCATCTGTGTGGATGCATCATGATGCCACGGTGGCAAAGGGCTACATTTGTTCCAACCCTTAACGCGAGGCAATGATCACGACCGGCCAAAAGATAGCGACACAGCGGGTGGAGCGTTCGCGCTTGAACGAAACCGACCTGGACAACATCAAGTTCGGCCGGGCGTTCAGCGACCATATGGTGGTGATGGACTACGAGGACGGCGCTTGGAAAGCACCGAACATCGTACCCTTCGGCGATCTGGAACTGAGCCCCGCTGCATTGGTGCTCCACTACAGCCAGACCATCTTTGAAGGGTTGAAGGCCTACCGCATGCCCGATGGCGGGGTGAGCATCTTCCGGCCGCAGGCGAACATCGCCCGGATGAACCGCAGCGCGAAGCGCATGTGCATGCCGGAGATCCCCGAGGACATCTTCCTGGATGCGATGACCGAACTGGTGCGCCTGGACAAGGACTGGTTGCCCAAGGGTGATGAGGCATCCTTGTACATCCGTCCGTTCCTCTTCGCCAGCGACGAATACATCGGGGTGAAGCCGAGCGACAATTACAAGTTCATCATCTTCACCTGCCCGGTGCGTGCGTACTACAGCGAGCCTGTGCGGGTGAAGATCGAGATGGACTACAGCCGCGCCTTCCCGGGAGGTACTGGTGAGGCCAAGTGCGGTGGCAATTACGCCGGTGGTCTCTATCCCGCCAAGCTCGGTCAGGAGCAGGGCTTCCACCAGCTGATCTGGACCGACGGCCTGACGCACCAGTACATCGAGGAGAGCGGCACCATGAACGTCTTCTTCAACATCGAAGGCACCTTGATCACCCCCGCGCTGGATGGCACGATCCTCCATGGGATCACGCGTGACAGTTTGATCCGGGTCGCGAAGGACGAAGGCATCCGGGTGGAAGAGCGTCGGGTGAGCGTGGAGGAAGTGGTGAGCGCAGCGCGCAACGGTCGGCTGCATTCCGCCTTCGGGGCCGGAACGGCCGCCACCATCGCACACATCTCGAAGCTGGCCTTCGGGGACGAGGAGTTCAATTTGCCGGCGGTGGAGGATCGCAAGATCGCCAACCAGGTGGGCAAGCGCCTCGATGACATTCGCCGTGGCCGGGTGGCCGACCCTTACGGCTGGGTGGTGCCTGTTGTTTGAGGCGGCTTTTATTTCGAGGCGGGGGAGCGGCGCAGCCCAGCAAGGCTGTCCGGTATCACCACCAGGCCAGGCAGGCAGAACACCAGCAGGTACAGCGGCCAGCCCAGGAAGGTGATGCCGATGACGATGCCGGTGATGAGGATCACGCCGAAGCACAGGCCGGTCACATGAAGGCCGATGAAAGCGAAACGGTTCACGGCGCGGTCTGCCCGGATGGCATACCGGGTTCTGCCCGGTGTGCGGGTCGGTGGCCGCTCTCCTGTGGTAGCCTGCACAGGCCGGAAGCCCGAGAGCAGCGCATCGTAGTACCGTCGCAATTCGCCGTCGCGCAGTGTCTCGTAGGCTTCCTGCACGGCTTGGAATTGCCGGGCTGCCTCGGGTGATCCGTTGCGGTCCGGGTGGCAGAGCTTCACCCGTTCCCGATACGCCTTCTTCACCTGATGCGCAGAGGCATTCCGCATGATGCCCAAGATCCGGTAGTGGTCATATCGAAGGCTTCCTCGCATCGGTGGTGGGGTGGTTCCGGCCGTTGCCTGGAGTGAATGTATGCGATCCGTGCGGGTCTGGTATCTTACCTACGGGAACGCATGATGAGCCAACGAAGTATCGGGGTGCTGATCGCCGGGATGCTGGCCGCTGCGGCCATGTCCCAGGACCTCGTGCTGCGCGGCCGCGTGATCGATGCCGCCACCGGGCGCGGGATCGTGGATGCCCACGTGCGCTTGAAGGGAACGTCGACCATCGCTGTGTCCGATGTGAACGGTTCCTTCAAGCTGACCTGTCCCGGCCCGGCGGCGGTGACCATGGAGGTGAGCCGCGTGGGATATGGGACCCTTGAACTCGAGGCCGATGCGCAGGCATGCATGGATCAGGAGCCATTTACGGTGCGCCTGCTGCCGCGTGCGGTCGACCTGCCGGAGGTCACCATCGACCGCCCCAAGCCCGAAGTGGTCTATCAACGCGATGACCTTCATGTAGGGGACTACTTCACCAATGCCGATGGGGTGTGGGTGCTCACGTACGAACGCCCCAGGTTGCTGCACCGCGAGGATGAGGCCGGGAAACAGGTCTTCCGCGATGCGCGCCTGCACCTGCTCGGCCATGACTTCGTGGAACGCAGCAGCGTACGCCTGCCCACTGATGTGTGTCGCCTGCGGCATGATGCCGTTCATCGCGTGGTCGTGCAAGGAACATCCACCGCGTGGGTCGCCATGCAGGAAGGGGGCGAGGTCTTCCTGTCAGCCATCGACCTCAAGACCCTGTACGAGCAGGTGCTTCCTTGGACCGACAGCATTCCCGGCCAGTTGCTGGGCAGCGACCTCGACCCGACGTTCCCCGCTTTCCAGCATGTGGGCTACGACCTCATGGCGAAGGCGAGCCATACCATCTGTACGGTCCAGGACGACTTCCGGATGGAGCTTTTCCGCAGCCAGTACAAGTACATGAGCGGTCATGACAAGGTGGTGGCGATGGACCTGGCGTTGGATACCGGAGTGGACGCCGAGATCATCGCAGGATATATGACCGGATTCCACAAGGACATCTACTTCCGTTCACCCTACGCGCCCCTGTTCGTGGTGAACGACACACTCTGTGTCTTCGATCATTACAAGGAACGGGTGCGCCGCTACCTACCCGACCATCGTATGGTGGACGAGATACCGATCGCTTATCACCGCGACCGCAACTGGAAGCACCAGTTGTTGCAGGACCGGAAGGATGGGTCGGTATACGCCCTCTACGCACGTAACCTGCGGACCTGGTTGCGTCGCGTCGATCCCGCGACCGGACAACTCGGTCCGGAGCGGGCCTTGGACCATCCGTTCCCGGAGGAGGTGCAGGTGCACGACGGATACGCCTACTTCATCTATCGTCCCTACGGATCCGTGCAGCACCGCACGCTCTACCGCCAGGCGATACGTTGATCAGTCCTGCCCGGGGTGGCGCTTTGGATAGTCGAACCAGACGAGCGTGCCACATCCCTTGGTCACGTGCTGCCAATCCTCCACGGGCAGATCAATGCGGACCATGCCGCATGTGGGCAGGTTGTCGATGCCAGCGTCGCTGAGATGATCCGCGAGAAGGGTGAAGCCAGGGTTGTGTCCGAAGAGCATCACGCGGTCGGCCGTTCCGGGTAGTCCGCTCACGAGGTGCGAAAGCGAAGGACGCTCGGCGAGGTAGATGGTCCGGTCCTGAACGACGCGTTCTTCCGGCACCTTCAGGGACGTAGCGAAGGCGCGTGCGGTGGTGAGCGCCCTGTTCGCCGGGCTTGTCACGATCAGGTCGATCGGTTCACCGCGTTCCTTGAACGCGGCGGCCATGAAGGGTGCATTGCGTTGGCCGCGTTCGTTGAGCGGTCGGTCGAAGTCGTCCATCCCCGGGTCCGCCCAGCTGCTCTTCGCATGGCGGCAGAGGTAGAGCGTCTTCATGGCCGAAGGCTCAGTGTCCGAAACGGTTCAAACCGTCGAGGATGGCCATCAGGAGCCGGGTGGGGTCCATGCTCACCCCAAGTGTCACATGTGCCATGCGGGCATCGCTGAACTGTTCGGGCCGACGGAATCCCTTGGAGATCGTGAGGAAGAGCGTATCCGGGTATTCGCCGGTGAAGTGGAGATTGAGCACATCTCCACCCGCGAGGCGAAGCAGGTACAGGGGATAGTGGCTCACGGTATCCTTGAAGGTGGTGTCCTCCTCCAGCACGTGGCCGTGCGCCTTCAGGTCCTTGGCCACTTCATCCATCACGTAATGCAGCACGTCCTCCACGAAGATCTCGGGGTCGCGTGGTATCGTCGCCTGCTGGGTATCGAATGGGGCCAGCATACGTGCGCGCGTATGGCGCAAGGCGGTCTGCAGCTGGTTCAATTGGGCGGTGAAGCTCATCCGGAATGTCGGTTCTAACGGATGGCAAACTAGTCGCTCAGCGACATGATCTCCTCGATGTGATGGATGGGTTATGCACGATCCGATCAACGATCGGGAAACGAAGAGGCCGCACCCATCCGGATGCGGCCTTCGCTTGCTATCCGTTCAACACGTCATGCCGACGCCTTCTCTTTCTTCGACCTTCCGTTCTCCTTCTCATCGATCGGCTTGCGGAACACGATCTTCCCGTCGAAGGTGTCCACCACCATGGGTGTGCCTTGTTCGATGGTGCCCGCGATGATCTGACGGCTCAGCTCGTTGAGCAGCTCGCGTTGGATCATGCGCTTGATCGGACGTGCACCGAACTGCGGGTCGAAGCCCGTGTTACTGATGTGCTCGATCAGCTCCTCGCTCGGAATGAGGTGGTAGTCCTTTTCCGCGAGCTTGTTCATCAGCAGGTGCAACTGCAGCTCCACGATGCTGCGCACGTCCTTCTTGCTGAGCGGGCGGAACATGATGGTCTCGTCCACGCGGTTCAGGAATTCGGGGCGCACGGTCTTGCGTAGGAGGTCCATCACCTGGTCCTCGGTACGCTCCGTGATCGCCTCGAGGTCCTTGTCGTTCACCTTCTCGAAGTTCTCCTGGATGATGTGCGAGCCGATGTTGCTCGTCATGATGATGATGGTGTTCTTGAAGTTCACCACGCGCCCCTTGTTGTCGGTGAGGCGGCCATCATCGAGCACCTGCAGCAGGATGTTCCACACGTCGGGGTGGGCCTTCTCGATCTCGTCGAGCAGCACAACACTGTAAGGTTTGCGGCGCACCGCCTCCGTCAGTTGACCACCTTCATCATACCCGACATAGCCGGGAGGCGCACCCACGAGCCGGGATACGCTGTGGCGTTCCTGGTATTCGCTCATGTCGATCCGCGTCAGCGCGTTCTCGTCGTTGAAGAGGATCTCGCTCAATGCCTTGGCCAGTTCGGTCTTGCCCACACCGGTCGTGCCAAGGAAGATGAAGGAACCGATCGGCCGCTTCTCGTCTCCCATGCCGGCCCGGTTGCGGCGCACGGCATCAGCCACCGCGCGCACGGCGGCATCCTGACCGACCACGCGTTTGTGCAACTCGTCCTCCAGCTTCAGCAGTTTGGTGCGTTCAGCCTCCAGCATGCGCGTCACCGGGATGCCGGTCCAGCGGCTCACCACCGAGGCGATCTCCTCCACGTCCACCTCCTCCTTGATCATCTTGCTTTCGCTCTGCAAGGCGATCAGGTCCTGTTTGGCCGCTTCGAGCTCCTTTTCGGTCTCTTGGATCCGGCCATAACGGATCTCGGCCACCAGGGCGAGGTCCCCTTCACGTTCGGCCTGCTGAGCCTGGTGCTTCAGGTCCTCGATACGGTCCTTGGCACTGTTGATGCGGTCCACCAGCTGGCGCTCGCTTTCCCACCGCGCCTTGAGGGCGTCGCGTTGACCGCCGAGTTCCGCCAGTTCCTTGTTCAGTTCAACAAGCTTGGTCTCATCGTTCTCGCGCTTGATGGCCTCGCGTTCGATCTCCAGCTGCATGATGCGGCGGTCGATCTCGTCGAGCTCCTCGGGCTTGGAGTTGATCTCCATGCGCAATTTGCTCGCGGCTTCGTCGATCAGGTCGATGGCCTTGTCCGGCAGGAAGCGATCGGCGATGTACCGCGTGCTCAGTTCCACGGCGGCGATGATCGCGGCGTCCTTGATCAGCACCTTGTGGTGGCTCTCGTACTTCTCCTTCAGCCCGCGCAGGATGGAGATGGCATCCTCCCGCGAGGGTTCGTCCACCATCACCTTTTGGAACCGGCGTTCGAGGGCTTTGTCCTTCTCGAAGTACTTCTGGTATTCGTTCAGCGTGGTGGCACCGATGCTGCGAAGTTCGCCGCGTGCCAGAGCGGGCTTCAGGATGTTGGCGGCGTCCATGGCGCCATCGCCACCGCCTGCCCCCACGAGGGTGTGTATCTCATCGATGAACAGAATGATGTTGCCCTCGGCGGAGACCACCTCCTTCACCACGCTCTTCAGGCGTTCCTCGAATTCGCCCTTGTACTTCGCACCCGCCACCAGCGCGCCCATGTCCAGGCTGTACACCTGCTTGTTCGCGAGGTCATCGGGGATGTCGCCACTGACGATGCGCTGGGCGATGCCTTCGGCGATGGCGGTCTTGCCTACGCCGGGCTCACCTATCAGGATCGGGTTGTTCTTGGTGCGCCGCGAAAGGATCTGCAGGACGCGCCGGATCTCCTCGTCGCGACCGATCACCGGGTCGAGCTTGTTGTCCTTGGCCAGCTGGTTGAGGTTCTTCGCGTACTTGTTCAGCGCGTTGTAGGTGTCCTCCTGGCTTTGGCTGGTCACCCGTTGTCCCTTGCGCAATTCCTTGATGGCGGCTACCAGGTCCTTGTGGGTCACACCGGCATCCTTCAGCAACTGCGAAACACTGTCGCCGCTTTCGAGGATGCCGATCACCAGGTGCTCCACACTGGCGTACTCATCCCCGAACTCCTTCAGCGCGGCGAGCGCCTTGTTCAAGGTGCTTCCTGCTGCACGGGACAGGGTGAGTTGCGCCCCGCTCACCTTCGGATAACCTTGTACGATGCGGTCCAGCGCCTGTTGAAGCACCGGCATGTTCACGTTCAATTTCTTCAGCAGGAAGGGCACCACATCCGCATCCACCTCCAGAATGCCCTTGAGCAGATGGCCGTTCTCAACCTGTTGTTGGCCAAGGCCGGTGGCGATGGTCTGTGCCTGTTGAATGGCTTGCTGGGAGCGGATGGTGAATTTGTTCAGGTCCATGTTGGTCGGGTCTTCGTGCTTGCCTCTGCGCAAACGGTGGTCCGCAGTCGGAAAGCGGTATTCTCCTGACGTTCCGGCAGTTCGCCGTTCCTCGTTCCGGTCACTTCGACACATGGAAGGTAAGCTGGTACGCCATATTTTCACAGCCGGGGTCCGGACCGGGACATCGTTCGCCGCGTCCGCACCGTCTTCATACACCGGATCATTCAGGTATTCCATCAGCCTTCATGTTGACCACCATCGCACGACGTTCGCGCCTGCCACTATTGCCCGCCTTGTTCACCTGTAGCGGAGCCTTCGCACAACCCTATTGGATCAAGGACGTGGGTGGCGTGGGCAATGACCACGTGGCCGATGTGAAGGTGGACGCCGACGGCTCCATTTACCTGACGGGTGAATTCGGCGGTACGATGACCGTGGGTGGTCAGACCTATTCCAGCGCGGGGAGCATCGACTTCTTCGTGGCGAAGCTCGATCCGGCCGGGACGGTGCTCTGGTTCCGCACGGGTGGGGGATCGGGCATAGACCGGGGCCTGAAGGTGGCCTTGGGCGCGCAGGATGAACTGGTGTTCGCGGGGGAATTCCTCGGTACGGCCACCTTCCAAGGCCAGTCGATCACCAGCGTGGGGGGGACTGCGGACATGTTCGTAGCCGTGCTGAACAAGGCCGATGGTGCGTTGCAGTGGATGCAGCAGGGCGGTGGGGGCGACGGCACCGATAGACCCTACGGGGTGAGCTTGGCCACGGATGGACGGGTGGCGGTGGCCGGTGAGTTCCGCGGCAACGCGAGCTGGAGCGGCACAGTGCTCACGAGCGCCATCGATCCCGGCACCGGCCAGTTCGATAGCGACGTCTTCATCGCCACCTATTCACCCGTGGGCGATCTGCAATGGCTGAAGCAGGGCACGGCCAAATACGCGGACCGCGCGATCGACGTGGTCCATGACCCGGCGGGCAACCTATACGTCACCGGGCAGTTCAGCGATACGATCACCTTCGACCTGCCACACCCGAACACCCTGCTCAACGCTTCCTTCCTGGTGAAGTACGACCAGGGTGGGAGCGAGGTCTGGTTCCGACGTATGGGCGGGGGCGGATTCAACCATGTGCGGGACATGCAGCTGAAGGCCGATGGTCGGCTGGCGATGGTGGGTGATGTGCAGGGCACCATGATCTACTTCGGGGTGAGCCAGACCAACGTTGCCAGTGGGGAGCCGTACGCCTACTACCTGCTCGATGTGGACCAGGGTGGTGCCTTGATCGCGCATACCACGGTCGGTTCCACGAGCGGGGTCAGCGCTGCCGGCTTGTCCGTGCAGGGCAACGACATCGCCGTGATCGGCCAGTTCAATTGTCGCTTCACCGACCTGAGCGCGCTCTATGGCGAAGGCGTCTTCATGGCGGTGGGGCCGGAGGACCTTTTCGTTTCCCGCCACCAGGTGTCCGGATTGGCGCTGCTGGAGGGTCAGCAATTCGGTGGCCGCTCCGCGAAAACGGCGAGCGCGATCGCGCACACGGACAACGGCCAGGTGGTCTTCACGGGATCGTACCAAGGCAACCTCATCTTCCCGGCTACACCCGGGATGACGGGCGACATCAGTACGAGCGGTGGACTGGAGGGCAATGGGATCGATACCTATTGCGGCGACACGAACTATGGGCGTTTCGTGGCGAACACAGCCGCCGCCCTCACAGATGGGTTCATCGCCCGCGGCTATGTGGAAGGTCGGGAACCCTATGACTGGTGGCGCCGCACGGACAGTGGATGCGAACGTATCGAACTCGAACCCTGCATACGCACGGGCTCATCCAACGAGTGTCCGGATACCGTACGCGCCTGTGGATCACTCCTGCTGAACGCGAACCTTCGTTTCAGCAACGTGGGCGGGCAGGGCGGGAACTTCCTGGGTCCCACGGTCACGTATGTGTGGGCCACCGGCGGCGCGGCGTCCACGATCGGTGTCGTAGCCACGGACGACTACTGGGTGCGCATCACTTCGACCAACGGATGCTATACCTGGACGGATACCATCCAGGCGATCATCGATCCCGCACCGCAGATCCCCTTGATATCGGATGATGTCGTGCTGAACACCGCGTCCAACAATACGCAGACCATCGAGCTATGCGACCCGGAAACGCACTGGGTATGGACCCCGAACGGCGCATCTTCCGGCTCCACGGTATACTGGACGCTGCCGGATGGCACGCAGGTGATGAACGACTCGGTGGTGGTGGACACGACCGGCGTGTACACGGTGACGAGCGTATCGAGCAATGGGTGCACGCGCTCCAATTCCGTGAACGTGATCGACCGCCCATCCGTTCCGCTGCCGGACATCGACGTGGATCTTGCGATCGCGTTCCCCGATGACACGGATGGGAACGACACCCTGCAACTCTGCCCGGGGGAGAGCTTCGAGTACATCTACACGCCTTCCTGGACTGTGAATGGCGTTCCCAGTGGGGGATTGCCGGAGGGCTTGTTGGTGAATTGGGGATTCGCCGTACCCGTGACCGCCGAAGCGGATGATGGACCGCAGAGCACCATGCTTCCCTCGGAAGGTGGCGGCTGGATCGTGCGCGAACTGGTGGTGATGGTGAGCAACAAGCCCTGTGGCGAGGATAGCGTGCTCTTCTTCAAGACCGACAGCATCTATGTGGATCTTTACCCAACGTTGAACACGCAGGTGACGATCACCGGTCCGACCGTGTTGTGTGATGGCGATAGCGCGGTGATCACCGCCAGCTGTTCCGGTTGCGACGAACTCGTATGGAACGGGCCGAGCTTCACGCAGCTCACCCCGGAGAGCATTCTGGTGGTCGCCCCGGGCACCTATTCGGTGCAAGGTGCTGCGGCGGACACCAATGGTCGCTCATCCCAAAGTTCCGCTTCAGTCACGTTGACGATGCCGACCGGACAGGTCCTGAACGTCACGCCGGCCGATGGTATCATCTGTCCGGGGAATACGGCCACCTTGAGCACCACCACCGTGGGCACCGACCATATCTGGTACGGACCGCAAGGCCCGATCATGGGTCAAGGAGGCACCTTGCAGACCACCGTGCCCGGCGATTATTACCTGGTGATGCAGGTCGGTGGCTGTGAGGTCACCAGCAACAGTGCCACCCTGTTCAACTATGGCACGCCGTACCTGGACGCTTCACCGGGCCCCGTGATCTGCAGGTTGGGCGAAGTGATCGATCTGAACGTGGTCTCCACGCCGGGCTCGGCCATCGTATGGAACGCACCGCTCTCGGGCACGGACATCAGCCAGCCCGTGGATCAACCGGGCACGTATTCGGTATCCGTCACGGCTTGTGGCATCACCACGGCGCTCAGCATCGAGATCACCCTCGCCGATGTGCAGGCCGCGATCAGCACACCGGGGCCGTTCACCCTGTGCAACGGTGACAGCGTGCAGCTGCAAGGCTCCTCCAACCAACCCAACATGCTGTGGATGCCCGGCGCTGTGAGCGGATCGTCCATCTGGGTGTCCACCACGGGGAGCTATTACCTCGTGGCCTCGGATGCGGCTGGTTGCGCAGATAGCACGGCGAGCATTCAGGTGACCGCGATCGGTTTCCCGGTCCCGCTCGCAGTGGCGGACACCTCGGTGTGCGCTGGCGATGGGGTCCAGCTCGTGGCCAGTGGCTCAGGGAACATCACCTGGTTCGCCGATCCAGGGTTGACGCAAGTGATCGCTGCAGGGCCTTCTTACACCTTCCTTCCCACCGGGAGCACCGTGCTCTACGCCACGCAAAGTCAAGGTGGGTGCGAGGGCGGAAGTGAGGATGTCACGGTCGAAGTGCGTCCGCGACCGGCGGCCCTTACCATCACCGGTCCATCAGCGGTTTGCACAGGCAGCGATATCGTCTTGAGCGTGGTGGCGCCGGACACGGTCTCCGTGCAATGGTCCACGCCGAACGGTCCTGCCGTTGGAAGCACCATCAGCATCAGCGCGGCGACATCAACGGATGCCGGGGTGTACGCGTGCGTTGCGGTGTACGACGGGTGCGCATCGCCGGGCGCCGCTCTTCCGATCGGGGTCTTTGATCCCGAACCGCTGGACCTGCCTGAGGCACTTGGTCTGTGTACAGGCGGAGCGGTGGACCTGGCGGTGCCCAGCACCTTTCGCGCGGTGCAATGGTCCACGGGCAGCACCAGCACGGGTATCACGGTGACCAGCGGTCAGGAGATCAGCGTGGACGCGGTGGATCAATACGGTTGCGCGGCATCGGCCTTCGTGGTCGTGACGGAG
>Ga0116152_10004277_pt1 | contig 11313 bp, 8 predicted proteins | sample AD_UKC119_MetaG_FD_89894 | JGI IMG/M metagenome (GOLD analysis project Ga0116152, IMG submission 89894) | Active sludge microbial communities of municipal wastewater-treating anaerobic digesters from Hong Kong - AD_UKC119_MetaG | ecosystem: Engineered > Bioreactor > Anaerobic > Digestate...
TGCCTCGTATGGCCATTTTGGCCGCGATGCCCGGATGGAAGAGGTGGAAGTTTATTACACAAATGGCGACACCTTTGACAAAACCATTAACGGCACAACCCGCCACTTCAAAAACGTTGAACTGTTTGGCTGGGAAAAGCTTGATTATGTTGACCAGATAAAAGCCGCTTTCGGTATCTAAGCCGGGTAAAATATTGGTTGATCAAACATAATAAATCAAAAAAAAACGCCTGTGCATAGCATGGGCGTTTTTTTATACTCACGAAGAAGATTGGATTTTTTGGGGGATGAGAAAGGCTACGATTTTATTAACAAAGCTGCACCAAGTAAGAACAAAAAAAATTAAAACTACCGAGATGACAATAATTGTCAAAATTGAACATTTTCTTTGCGCTCTAAAGTTGAAAACTTCTTTAAAAGTGTTGTTATATTTGCAAATAACTGCCTAAATTTGTTGAAATTCTGAAAATTCAAATAAAAAGCCAAATTTTGTTGAATTGCATTTTGCAAATAAAAAGAGAAAATCAGATGAAGCAAAACATATGGAAAGTCAAGTGAAAGTAGCTTTATAATTTGACACAACATTTGTTCAGCAAAATTGAACTCAGGAACTTTTGGCAAAGAGAATAAGGTTAAATATTTATAGAGCAGCATTGTGATTCATTTCACTGGTTGATAAGAAAAAAATTAGTGAGAGAAGCTCAAATAATTACTTAAAAAGATGACTATTAACTAAATCAACATAACTTTTATTGAATCAGGTATTAGTATGAATCTGCCAAAAGATGAAAACTTAGATACAAAGTTATTAGCACAAATTTACAATAACACAGTCGCTACATATAAGTATTACTGGTTCGTTTCTATTCTGAATATTTTAGTAAAGGAGCAACGTCGCCAAATTTCTTTTTGGGAGATTATTGTTGGGATGATTTCCGAAGCGTGGTATCCAATACACTATTTCCGTTTAACTTTTGGAAAATCTGATTCGCTATACAATCAAATTATTGAAATCCAAAAAGAACTTAACATTCCAATTGATGCAAAGAAAGAAGAGATAAAGAAACAGATTTTCAACAATTTAAGCACCCCAAAAGTCCGGGGGCTTTTACGGGTTTTTATTTTAAATGTCCCTTATCGTTTTTTATCACCTTGGATAAATTATACGAAGGATAATGCTGTAGTTGAATTATCACAATCATACACTAATGATTGTATATACTCGATTAAAGGAGAAACGATTGAAATAAATCCCAAATGGGAGCAATATCTCAATGACAACTATCTGATATTGCGAGATTTTACTTTCTGGAATTTGACCGTTTTTCTACAAAAGCGAAATCCAAACGTTCCTGATGTTCCTTCAAAGTTAGTCAAACCTATTTTGCGTGAATCACTCGTGAAACAACGTCACTTTTGGAATACTTTCATCGATATTAATGGCTCGATAAAGTGTATCTACACCGGAAAGGAGTTGTACAAAAAGAATTATGATTTAGACCACTTTGTCCCGTGGAGCTTTGTTTCGCACAATCTTTTATGGAATTTATTACCGGCTGATTCAAGCATTAATTCTTCCAAAAGTAATAATTTGCCATTGTTAGACGAATATCTTCGTCCGTTTGCGAAGATACACCAGCAGGCAATTCAGGAGATTTATCCGAAAAATCCGAATAACAAGCTATTGGAAGATTACCTCATTTTGCACGATTCGTTATCCGACTTGGTGCGACTTTCTGACAATGATTTTCTGAATGTCTTTCAGGAAACATTTTCTCCTATGGTTCAGATTGCCGAGAATATGGGTTTTAAATATTGGCAAAAATCGATACAACTATGAAGAAAATTGTCAATAACCCACATTTAACGGCGATAGAAAGAACTTCAATGTCTTTTCCAACCCGCTGGTTGAAACAGAATAATCTGCTGAAAGGAGAGATATTGGATTTCGGTTGCGGGTTTGGCTTTGATACGGACCAACTCAAAGAACAAGGATTTGATATTGTAGGTTATGACAATTATTATCGTCCTGATTTTCCCCAAAACCGCTTTGATACAATTATTTGTAATTATGTACTAAATGTATTGGAGCCAAACGAGCAAGCAGAAGTTTTAATGTCAGTTTCTGAGTTGCTCAAGCCAACAGGGAAAGCCTATTTTGCAGTCAGGAGGGATTTGAAAAGCGAAGGTTTTCGTACACATTTTGTTCATAAACAACCTACTTACCAAAGTAATGTTATTCTTCCTTATAAAAGCATATTTTCTAACGAGAATTGCGAAATTTACGAATACCAGCATTACAACCAATTAATTAGGAAAGATAAAAGTTGTCCTTTCTGCAACCTTGCTTCAAAAGTGGAACTTATAAGTGAAACTGCAACAACAGTGGCATTTTTGGATAGTTTCCCTGTTAATTCTGGACACACATTAATTGTACCCAAGCGGCATATTGCCAATTATTTTGAACTTACCATTCACGAGCAACGTGCTTTGTGGTTGGTCGTAAACCGCTGTAAAAAGCTTATCCAGAAACGCTTTAATCCCGATGGCTTTAACGTAGGCATAAACGTTGGTGAAACAGCAGGACAAAGTATTTTTCACGTTCACATTCATCTTATCCCTCGTTACAAAGGGGACGTTGAGAATCCAAGAGGAGGAGTTAGGGGCGTAATACCGAATAAACAGAGTTATTGAATTGATTATTTATGAGCCAATTTAACTCCATAAAAGAATTACTCAACACAATGAGTAGAGGCAATAAATTGATTGCCGAAATGTTTGAGAAGCGTAAATTACCTTCTTATCGCTACGATTATGCTGTAGAGCTAATGGAGAACAATGAGGACGTAATCAGGCTGTTGCTTAGTAAAAATATCATTGTTCAAAATGGAGCCTATATCGAATTAGACGATCAATTTCTGAATTTCTTTGAAGATATTTTGGAGGTAAACGAAGAGATAAACACCTCTTATATCAACGAGAATATTCAGCAAGTAAAAGAATTTGCGACCTATTATTTACAGTCGAATTCCGAAGCTGAAAGGTTTAAATACCTGAGAAATGTAAAGTCGGTTTTGCAAAAAATAGGGAGAAGTACATTAAGAAATATCGTTGACCTGAATCGAAATATTGATAACGCATTCAAAACCGAACCGAATTACAAAATAAAGCTAACAAAGCTCGAAAATTACAAGCGAAAATTAGAGTCAATCCAAACACTTATTGAACAAACCGAAAGACTTTTACGAGAAGAAGAAGAAACGTTTTTTAAATTAGCTTCCGATGAGGGACTTAAAGAAGTTCGCACACAGTTAATTTTAGATTTGACGGAATCTAGACAAAACCTGATTGAAACACGTCAACAAATTATTGAGTATATCAATCAAATCAAGTACCAGAGCAAATTTATTGAAAAGTTGAAGCAGCTCAAATACTTGCGCGATCAATTCGAAATTAAACATAAAACAAATATTCGCGAGGTTCTGTCACAAAATAATGCAATAATCTTTGAGACAAAACCGTCATACAAGTTGAAGATTTCGATTGATAATTTAGGAAAAGATGAAAATCGCCAATTAGTTATTAAAGTTAGAAATCGTTACAAATCAGCGATTAATCCTACAAAACAGCTTGCAGCGAACCTAACGTCAAAAGATCTAGAGTTAGAAACAGAGAAGGAAATTTATATTGATTTACATAGGGTTAGGAATGACTTTAAAAAATCAGGGAGCGATTTGTTTGGTTTTTTGATGAATTACCAATTTGTGCGAGAGCTTTCATTTGAAGAAAGGGTCACAGTTTTCTGTCAGATAATTTCAATGTTTGAGAATGAGTTGGATTTGTCTGATAACTTTTTGAAACAAAACAATATTGAATATGCGGTGGTATATCCTAAATAAAACTCAAAGAATATGAACGTTCCAAGGCAAACAGGCGAAATTTTTGAAATTCTGAGCAGTGGTCAGTTTATCTGCTCAAACAGTGCTGATGCACGCATTTCCAAGCTCTTCGATGTAATTGACGACAATGAAAAGTACGAGTTACTGTACGATTATTTTTCGGCAATTGGCTTTTTGCTCGAAAAAGGCGATGAGTTTTATTATTTCTCACGCAAAAACGAATCGAAAGCGGATTTGGAACGTAAATTAGAAACCGCATGCAAATGGATAGATATTTTAGACTTTTTCAAAACATTCGACAATGCTTTTGTTTCGGGCTATAGTTTTACTACGCAGGAAATTGTTGTCAGAATTAAGGTAGATGCTGTTTTGAAAAGCAAAGCTGACGGACTAAGAAAAGTGTTCAAATTTGAAGATAAAACACCTTACGATGAGGTAATTGCAAAACTAGTCGATAACCTTTGTAAAGACGGTTTTGCCGAAATAGAAAACGAAATTTTGAAGTCGTATAAAATTTTATCGTCATTTAAGTACTTAGAAGAATTGGTTACGAATATAAATATTCCTGAGGAGGTGCAGAATGAGATACCTGAATAAAATCACATTTATCAATAGTGCACAAATAAAATATGCCGAGGTTAACTTAGATGGTAATGTGCATTTTATTGGTACGCAAGGCGTTGGAAAAAGCACCTTGCTTCGTTCCGTTTTGTTTTTTTATAATGCTGATAGTTTGGGACTTGGCATTCCAAAACAGAAGGCTTCGTATGTTGATTATTATTTCAAACATAGCAATTCGTATATCATTTACGAGGTAGTTCGCGAGGACGGCAAGTTTTGTGTCGTATCGTACAAATCGCAGCATAAGGTTTGCTTCCGCTTTTTCAATGGAGAATACAAGCAGCATTACTTTGTAAATGCAAATGGCAATGTTCCTGAAAGTTGGGACGAAATAGCAGCAAAACTCGATGCTCACAAGGTGTTTTACAGCAAACGCAAAATTGACGAATACAAAGAGTACCGCGATATAATTTACGGGAACAATGCCGATAAAAAGCACGAATACCGGAAATATTGTATACTTGAAAGCAAAGATTATCAACAAGTTCCAAAAACAATTCAAAATGTTTTTCTAAACTCTAAAATGGAAGCGGAGTTTATTAAGCAGACAATAATTCTATCTTTAGATAATGATATGCAGATAGATTTAAACCAGTATGCCCACCATTTAAACGACTTTGAAACGCAACTGACTGATATTCGCAAATTCAAAATGCCTTCTACCACTTCGCAGGCCGAAAATATTGCGAAACTCTATATTGCTATTTGTCACTTAGAACGTGAGAAGATTCAAATAGCAAAGGAATTGGCTTGGGCAGTAAACAAAAATGAACAAGACGAACCTGTTGTTTCAGAAAGGTTGAAAACCCAGAAAGAGAAAGCAGATATATTTATAAAAAAGCAAAAGAGGATTAAAGAACTTTTTGACGAAAAGGCAACCAAAATCAACGGCGATATTCGTGTTCAGCAAGAAAACCTGAAAAAAGCGAGGGAGCTAAACGACGAATATACGCAAAAAAATATCACTCAGATTCTGGACACAGTTGAACAGAAACCTGATTTTGACAGGGAACAAGGCAATCTGATTGATGAAAAGAATCTTCTTACAGCTCAGTTTCAGGATTTGGAAGTGAAATTTCAGGCATTACTCAACATTTTAGAAAATCAGTTCAATGATTTCCTAAATGGAAAAAATGCAGAGAAAAACAATGTGAATGCCGACTTTCTCACATTTAAAGATAAAATGGCCAAAGAGTTCAGCAAAAAAATAGCGGATTTCCGTGAGGAGCACAAAGCCGAAATTGAACATTTACGTGCCGATTGGGAGGATAAAAAAGGATATGCAAATAGTCTGAAAATCAAGAAAGAGACTATTAAACATACCCGTTTTTTTGAAAAAGAAATTGGAAGTTTGGAACAGGAATTACAAGCAATTGAAAATAAAATCAAGCAATTGCCTATTGATAAAAACAATGCTGACAGACAAATAGAAAACATTCAGAAGCAATGGGAACTTGACGAACAGAATTTGCAGAAAAATTTTGAACGTGACAAGGAGAAAATAGATGCTCAACTCATTGATTTAAGTGGAAAAGTTACAAATATTGAATCTTATATCAATAACAGTAAAGATTCATTTTATGGTTGGTTGACCGAAAACTACCCAGATTGGGCCAAAACAATAGGAAAAGTGATTGATGAAAAAGATGTGCTGTTCAACACGTCTTTAAATCCACGCTTGACAGAGAAATCAGACAACCTTTACGGCATTGAAATTGACCTAGGTGAGGTATACAAAACTGTGAAGACAGTTGCCGATTACGAATCTGACAAAAAGAGTCTAAACTCTCAGATTCAAGAATTAAAACAATCTATTTCTGATTTATCCCAGCAGTTGGAAGTAGACAGCGAAAAGTTGAAAAAGAAATATCAACCTAAAATTCGGGAGCAAAAGGATATTATTAGGGAAATTGATTACAACTTAGAACAATCAAAAAACAAACAATCTGAAACGTCCATAAAACTCAATGAATTGAAGGCTAAAGCACATGCCGAGCGTAAAAGTCAGCTCGAAATGGTGGAAGCGAACATTGCGGAAGCAACTGAAAACGCAAAGGTTGCAGAAAAAAAGGTTAGCACTGCTGAAGAGGAAAGCACCAAAGCCATTAAAGCCAGAGAAAAAGAACGTGATAAAATTATTGAAGCTGAAAAAGATTCCAAAGACAAGGTACTGATTGAGATTGAGGCTGCAATAAAGTCGAAAAGAACCGAGATTGACACGCAAAAAGCCGCAATACAGGACAGTAAAAACAAAGAACTTTCGGATAAAGGAGCTGACACCAAACGGCTGAATGAAATAGATTCAAGGCTTAAAGATATTGAGACAAAGCTCAATTTTATTGAAAACAATCGAGCCCTTGTTGAACGCTACCGTTACGACAAAGAGCAGTATTTAGATAAGGTTAACGATTTCAAACAACTAAAGCAGCATCTGGACAAACAGTTTGAATTGGAGAATTCAAAATACGAAAAGCAGCACAATGAAATAGCTAACGAATTATCAGCGATTCAATCCATTGTTCAGGAACTTGATAACAAGTTGAAATATATTCAGGAAGATATATCGTTGTTTGTCGAATTTCAAAATAGCGAGTGTTTCAAATCTATTACCGAATATTTTGGAACACTCAATCTGAATTTAGCCACTGAAAAGCGGGTGAAAATTTTAATCGATGAGGTCAAATCCATTCATTACGAAAAATTGAACAACCGCAAAGACGAATTGAGGAATACCGCAACCGATTTTCTTGGGAAATTTAGCGAAAGCAATATTTTCAAGTTTAAGAAAGTAATTCCCAACGAAAGTGCTTTACTTGCCTTTGCCGAAATGCTGTCCGACTTTGTGGAGGAGAGGAAAATAGAGCGAATTGAAAAAGAGGTAAATGAGCGTTTTGCGTTTATTGTTTCAACTATCGGAACTGAAACCGGTAATCTATTGGCTCAATCGGGTGAGATTCAAAAAATCATTACTAAGATAAATAATGATTTTGTCGAAAGGGAGTCAATCGGAGCTGGCGTTATCAAAAAAATTGAGTTGAGAGTGGAAGATAGCAAGAATGAAATTGTGCAATTATTGTTGATGATAAAGAAGTTCAACGATGAAAACTCGCTGGAATTTGGCACGCCGAACTTGTTTTCCTCGGGTAATCAGGAAAAGAAAAACAAAGATGCGGTTGATTTGCTTAAACAGTTTGTGAAAAAAATAAATGATGTTAAAAGAGATATTGTTTCATTGTCCGACTCTTTTGAGTTAAAATTCAGAATTGAAGAAAATCAAAACGATACCGGTTGGGTGGAAAAATTAACCAATGTTGGTTCAGAAGGAACTGATACATTAGTTAAGGCAATGTTGAATATCATGTTACTCAATGTTTTCAAAGAAAGTGTTTCAAAACGGTTCAAAGATTTCCGATTACATTGTATGATGGATGAAATAGGCAAACTTCACCCAACCAATGTGCGAGGAATCTTGAAATTTGCCAACGACCGCAATATTCTGCTAATCAATGGTTCACCTATTGAAAACGATGCGTTGGCTTTCTCGCGTATCTACAAGTTGTACAAAGACACTGAAAGCATGACCAAAATAAACTTAATTATTACCCAACACGCTGAAGTATGAATTTGCCCATTGGAATAGCTGAAAAATTGATTTTATTACAAAACGGAGAAAAAATACCTTCGAGCAAACTAAAACATAATGTTATAGACACTATGTTAGTTAACGGTATTTGGAGCAGCAAATTCAGGGTAGAAGTAAAAAAATCATTTTTCTTCGTTCACCAGAATGGCTGAATGATTATTTGAGCAATCATTTTGGAATCAACAATTTACACGACTATATTTTGTTACACAAACAAGAAGATGTTTTAAGAAGTGATTTAGTGGAAATTTCTTCTGATTCAAAACTAAAAAGGGTTCGTACTTTCAAAGGTTTTTTGGTTAATTCCTATTTTCCAATACAAGCGACATTGAATGATGAACCACTATTAATAAATCCGATAAAAGGGAGTTTTTACTTTGTATATGATTTTGAAAGATTTACTATTCCAGCAGAAATTACAGTTATTGGTATAGAAAATCCTGAAAATTTCAGGTTTATTGAAAAACAGAAATATTTATTTGAAAATATAAATCCATTGTTTGTTTGTCGATATCCTCAAAATCAACATAAAGATTTGACAAGGTGGTTACAAACCATTCCAAATCCCTACCTGCATTTTGGCGATTTGGATTTTGCCGGAATTGGTATTTATCTCAATGAATACAAAAAGTACATTGGCAGCAGAGCTACTTTTTTTATCCCCGGCAATACCAAAAAATTATTGGAACGATATGGGAATAGGGGATTATATGATAATCAAAAAATTAATTTTAGAATAGAAGAAATTGAGGAAATCAAATTGAATCAGTTAATAACAATGATTCACGATTTTAAACGAGGACTGGAACAGGAAGTTTTTATTAAAAGTGAATAATTTACGTCCAAAACCCAAAACCTAATTCACATATCTGTTTGAGAAGAAGTATAACCCTGATTTTGCAAATCCATTCTTCCTTAGCTGTTATGTGGAAACCTCGGAGCAATTCTGAAGTCCTATGGACATTGTTTGTCTGAAGTTGCCTAACTTTCACCAAAGCTGAGATAAGTTGTTGGAGCAGGAATTTTTTATCAAAGCCCTCCCCCACAAAAATCAGACTCCCATTGTAAACCATCAAACATTTTTAAACAAGTCATAAAAAAAGCCCCGGTTTCACCGGGGCTTTCTCACATTAAGCTAAACAAGTAATCCAAGTAGAACGAGTTTGAGTGTAATTAACGCTTAACAATGAATTTTCGTGTAGTAGTGGCAGAATTATTTATCATTAATGAGTAAAAGTAGACGCCGTTATTCAGGTTGCTCACGTCAATACGGGCTTTACCTTCTGATTTCTGCAAAGCAATTTCCTGTACCGTTGTTCCCAGCAGATTACTGATTCGGATACTGGCTTTCTGCGTTGCAGAGGGTAATTTATAGTCAAAATTAACTGCATTTACAGCAGGGTTTGGGTAGGCATTGGAAACTGTGGCAGCCACAACCGGTTTGTCGTTTACGCCGAGGGTTCCAATAATAAAATTCACCGTTACAAAACTTGAGTCGGTTTGATTATCCTGATCAAAGAACACAAAAACAGCAGATGAAATGCCCTGAATACTTCCATAGGCAATGTCGCCTGTGAAGTCAGGTGTAAAAGAACCCGGCTGAATAATCACCGGCTCCGGTGTTTCAATAACATTGGCCTGATAGCAGGAAGCCCAGCACATCGTAATTTCTGAACTTTCAACCAGCTGTCCATCATATCTGCGCACTTTCACACTTTTTTCCCTGTCGGAAACATTAAAAACATCCAGATTGATAGATCCGAATCCAACTTCAGGAGCACAGAGAAAATCAATGGTTTGTCCGGTTACCACTGTTCCTTCTTTATCTTTAATAACAAACGACTGAGCCTGCAGTGCAAAACCTGCCATAATTCCAAAAGCAATCAAGAGTAAGGTTCTTTTCATATTTCCCTGTTTTAAAGGTTATCAAAACTATCCAATTTATTATCAAAAACTGTGCTAAAGGTTTCTCCCAAAGAAGAAAAAACTGCCCGAATTGTTAATATTTTATAAAATTCCGTAATAAACAATCCCGGTAACTTTCCGTTAACAAGTGCAAAACTAACTATTTAAGTCAATCAGCAACCAAAATAATTAAAAATATTTTTTAAAAACTTTTCAACACTTGGATTTGTTTTTGAAAAATAATGATCTTTGCAGCAACGACAAAACCCTAAAACACACATTATGAAAAAATTAACTCTACTTTCATTGTTCATAACCTTTGCTTTTTTTGCCCAGTCGCAATCGCAACGGCTGGTTTTACTCGAGCATTTTACTCAGGCAAGCTGTGGTCCGTGCGCTGGTGTTAACCCAACATTACATGCATTGCTCGAAGCCAATCCTGATAAATTAACTGCCATCAATTATCATACAAGCTGGCCTGGTTACGACCCTATGTATAACCACAATACAGTGGATGCTGCTGCCAAAACATCGTTTTACGGAGTATCGAGTGTGCCTCACTCGGTGTTGGATGGTAATTTTTTCAGCGGACACCCGAACAACTGGAATATAAACATGGTGAATACCCGCTATGCCGTGCCTTCGCCATTCAACCTGACCATAAATCAGCATTTATCGGCTGGCAATGACACCCTTTTTGTTACCATGCTTGTTAAAGCCACTGCCGATGTTACGGGTCCCCTTTCAGCCTATATGGTTGTGATTGAAAAACACATCCATTTCAACACAGCACCAGGGAGCAATGGCGAAAAGGACTTTTACAATGTGATGAAAAAGCTGCTGCCTACCAAAACGGGCATTTCACTTCCTACGCCTATGTTTGCAGGTGATTATGCTATTATTGAATCATCATGGGCATTGGCCAATGTTTATAACAATGACGAGCTGAGTGTTATCGGATTTGTTCAAAACCCGACTACCAAAGAAGTACATCAGGCAGCCAATCTTTCAACTGAACCCATGACGGCCGTTCATGATACAGATGTAGAACTGTCAGCTTTTACCAATTTGATTGACCGTTACTGCCAAACAAGTTTCAGTCCGGCATTTACCATCCGCAATAATGGTAACAACCCGATTACAAGTCTGGATTTGAAATATTCCATTAACGATGGTGAGCCTATGAGCTACACCTGGACAGGTAATCTTCCGTTTTTAGGAACAACCCTGGTTCAATTACCCGAA
>Ga0116152_10004278_pt1 | contig 11312 bp, 6 predicted proteins | sample AD_UKC119_MetaG_FD_89894 | JGI IMG/M metagenome (GOLD analysis project Ga0116152, IMG submission 89894) | Active sludge microbial communities of municipal wastewater-treating anaerobic digesters from Hong Kong - AD_UKC119_MetaG | ecosystem: Engineered > Bioreactor > Anaerobic > Digestate...
GTAAGCGAGGAAATGCTCTTCCTGGCCAACCAGGGAGTGGAGATCTTTCGGTTGGATGCGGTCGCGTTTATCTGGAAAAAACTGGGCACGTCCTGCGAGAATCTCCCGGAGGCGCATGCCATTTTGCAGGGCTTTAATGCCATAACACGTGTGGTTGCCCCTTCCATCTTGTTTAAATCTGAAGCTATTGTGCATCCTGATGAAGTGGTTAAATACATATCCCCTTTGGAATGCCAGCTTTCCTATAACCCCCTGTTGATGGCGCTGCTCTGGAACAGCCTGGCAACGCGTGAGGTTAATTTGCTTTCGCAGGCGCTGGAAGAAAGATTTGAGCTACCTGAAGGTAGCGCCTGGGTCAATTACGTTCGCTGTCACGATGACATCGGCTGGACTTTCTCGGATGAGGATGCTGCCAGACTGGGCATCAATGGCTACGATCACCGCCGATTTTTGAACGAGTTCTATCGGGGTCGGTTCACGGGTAGTTTCGCGCGCGGAGTTCCGTTCCAGGAAAACCCAAAAACAGGTGATTGCCGCATCTCGGGCACTTGCGCGTCGCTGGCGGGGCTTGAAAAAGCCCTGGCTGAAGAGGGCCCGGAAGAGGTGGAGTTGGCCATCAAACGCATCCTCCTGCTGCACTTTGTGGTCATGACTGCCGGCGGTGTTCCCCTGATCTATTTTGGGGATGAAAATGCCACCATGAATGATTACAGCTATCTGGAGGATCCTAAACACAAAAATGACAGCCGCTGGGTGCACCGACCTGCTGCCGATCCTGAGGGCTACTCACAGCGGCTGGATGCCAGCACCTTGCCCGGGCGTGTCTTTAGGCAGATGCGTGAATTGATTGAGCTGCGAAAGAGCTTGCCTGGTTTGGCTGGCGGTAAGTTGGAAGTGATAGATACCCGCAGCGGATCTGTGCTGGGCTTCGCCCGGCTTCATCAGGGCGAGCGACTGCTGATCCTGGCTAACTTCAGCGAACGCGAACATGCCATCCCCGAATGGGTGGTCCAGGAAAACAAGTTCAATCATAAAAAAGTTCTGTTTGGCGAACCAGAATTCACGGAAAACGGCACGCTCTGGCTGCCACCTTACGCCTACGTGGTATTTGGGTGAGGGGAATTTTTAGAGTTTTATTCCTTGAACCCTAATGACAGAGGGGCTGTAAAGAGCTGAGAGTAATTCTCGTCATTTCCTGAAAAGGCTAAAATACTTCAACCTTTTCAAACATTAAATATAGATTACCAAAACTCAGGTGTATAATTTATTCCAACGATTCCTTTTGATTATTTGTCCAAGTTAAGATGCTTTTTCTGAACACTTACATGTTTAAATTAAGCAATCACATGCATTTTCGGGTAGTAATCTTCATTTTCGTCAATAAAGGAGGCGAAAACCATGTCATCAAAACATCTACTCTACCCAGTCATTATTATCATTTTATTGTTTACCCCAATCTCTGCTGGGGCGCTTAACACAACGCAAACAAGTGCCGGCGAACCCTTTACGCTCAGCTATATCGAACAGATATCCACAACTTCCCCTTCGTACATTTCCATGGCGCGCCACCCCGATGGGAGGCTCTACATCAGTTATTACGACGGCATAAACGACGACCTTAAACTGGCATACAGCGTGACTTCTGGAACGGGCAACTGTGGACTCAATCAGGATTGGAAGTGTCAGACTGTGGACAGCCAGGATAATGTGGGCATGGACAATTCACTCGATCTGATCTATGTTGTTCCCGGAGGCTTGGAACTTCCCTACACCAAGGTGGGAATTTCCTATTACGATGCTACCAATGCGGTTCTAAAATACGCCGAATGTCGGCAAAGTGTCACGGGTACTTGCGTGTGGACGATCACTACAATTACTGCTTCAGATGATATCCCATCAGGGCATCATACCTCTATGAAATTCTTGCCGGACGAAACCCCCTTGATTGCCTATCAATCCACCTTAACGCAAATGACTCCTTTTCCTATTAGATATATTGGTAGTGTAAATTTTGCCAAGAAAGTGGGATCTGGAGGAAACTGCGGCGAATTCGATGATTGGGACTGTACGAGGATAGCCTTAGAAGCTTCAGAATCGTTCTTCAGTTTCTATGGCAGCCATATCAGCATGGACTACAGTGATGGAGATGTGGTACACATCGTCTTCCACGATCCAACTGGCGGCCTGACGCATGCCCGATATGCTCCCGATAGTGGTGATGGCACTTGTCCAAACGCGGAAACAAATGACTGGTACTGTTCAGTAATTGACGCCGGAACAAATGGTGGAGAGGGTATAGGTAAATACGCGTCTCTGCACGCATCTGACAATTCTTTTGATCCAATGAAAGTGGCTTATTATGATGAAAACCAGGGTGATTTGAAACTTGCCGAGGTTGTCCTTGGAGGGGGCGGGAACTGTACCAATTCAGCCTTCAATTGTTTCGCGGTTGATGAAGTGGGTGAAGTCAGTAATTTGCCTTTTGGAATAGCCCTGACAATTGACCAGGAAAACAGACCTGTCATTGCCTACATGGATGCTTCCGAATTCAGTGTGCCGGTGCATCTGAAGATCGCGCGTCCTGCAGAAGCCTACGGAATGACCTCCGGGAATTGCGCTGAGGGTGCTGAAGCCAACCAATGGCAGTGTGATATAGTGGATCTGGGTCCATCTTTCGTATATGATGGGCTCCATACTGCCGTTTCTGTTGATGATGCCGGACTGATCTCGATAGGGTATGTCGAACTCGACGATAGATTTGAAGATCCTACCTATTTCTTAAAACTGGCGCAGCAACACTTCACCATTTACTTACCATTTATTCAAAGATAATGTGAGGTAGACCCCAGCAGCAAAGATTAGAGCTACAAACCAGAATTTTATCTCTTCGCCTGATAGTAGCGATCATTTTCATAGTTTTGCTTACGGTCAAGACATGCGGCTGTTCGAAGTGCCGCAGTGGTGGTATGGATTGTTTAACTGAGCAATGGGCACAAAAAACCCCCTCCAAAGAGGGGATTTTTGCTTGAGAGCTTTATTAACTCAATGATTTGATCATATCGGTCACGACGGTGTTGAACTCCGCGATTCTCCCCTGCATCCAGGTGATGACGTCGAGGGAATCGTCTTGGATCAGCGGTGTCAGGTCGAGCGCGTACGCCAGGCGAGTGGCATTATCAGTAACATGTGAGGCAAAGAAAGTGGCGTTCGCGATGCGCCTTCCAATGATGGCCTCTGTGTAGTTTTTCCCGCCTTCAACCTGCGACTCAAAAACGTCAATCAGGTCGGCTTGCAGCTCAGGTTCCGCGGAAACGTCAAAGACTGTCTTAATTTCATCGGGCAGCCAATCGAGATTGCGCCAGACCTCGCAGCCGTAGACTTTCTTCGGGCGAATCTCTTTCGGAAGGCGGCGCAGCGCCTGGATCACGCGCAGGAAAACGGCCACATGCGTGGTGTGTTTGTCAGCAGGGTTATGCGTGTAGATGATTTCAGGTTTTGTTACTTGGAGGAGGGTGGTGAGGTCATCAACTACGGCAAGCTCGGCAGGGTTTTTCACTTTCGCGCTTGGGTAGCCCAGAAAGACCTGGGCGGAGTATTTTCCCAGGCGGGCAGCTGTTTTCTGTTCTTCTATGCGGATCTGAGCCATATCATCATCACTGACGTGGCCAAATTTGCCAGCACGGGGGGAACCATGACCATCTGTCACTACGCAGCCGCTAAACCAGGCGTTGGGGTCTTTGATGCCCTGTAGAATACCATCGATCGCCATGATCTCGATATCATCCTGATGGGCTGCTATGGTTAGATGCGTTGTGCGGCTGAGAGCCTCTTCCGGGTTGGTCCCATCAGGTACGTAGACTTCCTGGTTTCCTTTGGTGAACATGTTTACCTCCAATTAATTAGAAATTATAAGCTTCAGGCAGAGGGATTTCCACTCAATGTCTTAAGAATTAATCATTCCCTGAATGAGGAAATTTATCACAATCCTGTGCTTTGTTGTACAATAAAGTATGCCGTTTAAAGGAGTAGAGAGGAAAACAATGCCAATAAAACTCCCCAAAGACACCAAACTCACCCAAACAGGAGAAAAGATGAATAAAAAGTTGTTAACGTTGGTCAGTATTTTCTTGGTTTTAAGTATGTTCCTGGCAGCTTGCCAAACACCGGAACCTGAAGCCCCGGCTGCAGAAGTTCCTGCTACGGAAGCCCCCGTTCCGACTGTAGACTGCAAAGCAGAATCTGCTCTTGAAGCTGAGGGTTCCTACCAGGTGCCTGCTCCAATCGAAGGCTGCTTCAATGTTGCTTTTGTGTATGTTGGTCTCCATAATGATAATGGCTGGTCTCAATCTCACGATGTCGGTCGGCTCTATGTCCAGGATAATGTGCCTGGCGTCCACACCGCTTACGTTGAGGACGTCGCAGAAGGTGTTGATTCCGAGCAGGTTACCCGCTCCCTGGCTCGAAAAGGTTTTGATATGGTCATCACAACCTCTTTCGGCTTCATGGATGCCACTGAGACCGTTGCTGGCGAATTCCCGGACAAAGATTTTGTCCATGTTTCCGGTTACAAGTCCAATGGTGCCAACTTTGGCAATCTGATGGGCGCCATGGAAGACATCAAATACCTTGCCGGCATGCTGGCTGGTTCCCGCGCCAAAGTTGATGGCAACACTAAGGTCGGCTATATGGCTACCTTCCCCATCCCTGAAGAACTGCGCCTTGGCAATGCCTTCGCGCTCGGTATGGCAAAAACCTGCCCCGAATGTACACTCGATGTCCGCTTCATTTTCACCTGGACCGATCCAACCATCGAACAGGAAGCAGCTAAATCGCTCTTCGACGCTGGCGCCCAGGTCGTGATGACCGGTGCTGACTCTCCAGCTCCTGCAATTACAGCTCCTGGTGGCAAATGGGGCATCACCTATGACTATATCAACAACTGCACACTCGACACCTGCCTCACCACCATGTATTGGAACTGGGGTCCTCTGTATGCTATCGAGGTCCAAAAATCCATGGATGGTACTTTCGCTGGTGAAGCTGTGTACTTTGATGCGGACTCCGGCGGTCTGGGTCTGTATGGCTTTATGGAAGGCCAGGAACTGATGCCCGGCGCCAAAGACCTGCCCGCAGAAGACCTGCAGCTCGTCCGCGACGAACTTGCCATGTTCCTTTCCGGCAAGATGACCCGTTTCGACGTCTTCAAGGGACCCATCACCGACAACCAGGGTAATGTTGTTCTGGCTGAAGGCGAAAGCCTGCGCCAGGTGGACCTGGACTGCTTCGCCAATGCTGAAGGCGCTCCCTGCGCTGATGGTGTGGGCATGTATTGGTGGAACGAGAACGTTATCGCCGAACTGCCTTAACCTTAACTAAACCTTTCTGAGAGATGGCTCGAAAAGAGCCATCTCTCCTATAAATTAAAAGAAAACCACATGACCTTTCCTGAAGAAACAAACACAGTTCCCGCTGTTGAAATGCAGGATATCGTTCTGCGTTTTCCCGGCGTTTTAGCCAACGATCATGTCAATTTCACCATTTATCCGGGAGAAATCCATGCCCTTTTAGGTGAAAATGGTGCCGGGAAAAGCAGCCTGATGAATGTGCTCACTGGACTCTATAAACCCCAATCTGGTGAAATCCGCATTCACGGTGAGAAGGTAACTTTCAATTCTCCTAAAGATGCGATTGCTGCCGGGATTGGCATGGTCCACCAACATTTTATGCTGGTCGAAAATCAAACTGTGACCGAAAATGTGCTGATCGGTCTCGACGCCCCCCGCTTTGCCCTCAACCTAAAAAAGTATGACCAGGAAATCAGTAACCTGGCTGAGCAGTTTGGCATCCATATTGATCCAACTGCCAAGATCTGGCAACTTTCGGTTGGCGAGCAGCAGCGTGTCGAGATCCTGAAAATTCTTTATCGGGGCGCAAATATCCTTATCATGGACGAGCCCACTGCCGTCCTTGCCCCACAGGAAGCCGATGAGTTGATTGAAACCCTCAAGGGGATGGCCGCGCAAGGCAAATCCATTGCCTTCATCAGCCACAAGCTCACCGAGGTGCAGCACGTTGCCAATAAACTGACCGTTTTGCGACGCGGGCGCGTTACCGCTGAGCGCATGGACTTGACGGATTTCACCCGTGAGAGTCTTGCCTCGCTGATGGTTGGTCGCGAAGTGATTTTTAATCTACATAAATGTGAACAAACAGCCGGTCCTGAGATCTTGCGCCTGGAAGATGTTTCCGCCCTGAACAACAAGAACCTTCCAGCCTTGCGCAACGTGGACCTGGCACTGCACGAAGGTGAAATCCTTGGAATTGCCGGTGTAGCCGGCAACGGGCAGAGCGAACTGGTGGAAGTCATCACTGGTCTGCGTCCCTGCACGGGGCAGATTTGGTTGGAAGGCAAGAACATTGCCAATAAACCGCCTGCTTTCTCCATCAGCCAGGGTCTCGCCCACATCCCCGAAGATCGCATCGGGGTTGGCAGTGCTCCAAACCTTTCGCTGACAAGCAACATTATCATGAAGCGTTATGATCAGCAGCCGGTCAGCCAAAAATGGCAGTTAAATTATTTGGCTGCAGATAAACTGGCGGGTGGTCTGAAGACCGAATACGACATCCAGGCTCCCAACGTGCATACCCAGGCACGCAAGCTTTCCGGCGGCAATTTGCAAAAACTGATTCTTGCCCGTGAGCTCTCCAGTGCTCCCCGCCTGGTTGTGGCAATGCAGCCCACCCGCGGGTTGGACGTCGGTGCGATTGAAAGCGTGCAGCAGCTGCTGCTTAACCAGCGATCCCTGGGTTGCGGCATCTTGCTCGTCTCAGAAGATCTCGATGAGCTTCTCTCCCTCTCAGACCGCATCGCGATCATGTACGAAGGGCATGTGGTTGGGGTCATTTGCAGCGGCGACTTCGATATCACCCAGATTGGGCTGATGATGACCGGTACTCTCCCGGAGGACCTGCCTGAAAAAGTAGAAGCAGAGGAAGCATCCACCGGAGGCACTCCATCGAGCTTTGATGAGGTCCTTGAAGACCTTCGCCAGTATCAGGAATCTGCCCAAACTGAGCAGCCAGGTGAGGTTGAGCTATCCTCAGAAGTTGAGGGACCGGAAGAAGAACCCCAACAGCCAGAGTCTGCCGCTCCACCTGAAGATCTGTTCCTAAACCTTTCCGAGAAAGAGCGCGTCTTGCGCAAGGTTTTGGGCGAAAAATATAAACAGGGAGATGAAGAATGAACATTCCCTATCCTGTTCTCCTCAAGCGCACGGAAGATACGCCAAAATGGCTCCCTGTTGCCACCTCTATCGGCGCGGTACTGCTCGCCTTCATCATTTCTGCCATCATTCTTGCTGCCACCGGGGCAGACCCGTTCAAAGTTTTTTCCTATTTTTTCAAATCCTCGTTTGGCTCCTGGGGCGCGTTTTCTGATGTGATCGTCAAGGCCACTCCCCTCCTGCTGATCGGGCTGGGTTGTAGCCTGGCTTTCCGCATGCGCCTCTGGAATATCGGCGCGGAAGGGCAATTCTTTGTCGGAGCTTTCCTGGCGAGCGCCGTCGTCATGGTGCCGCTTGTCGACCTCGACACAACCCCCCGTTGGGCTATCATCTCGCTGATGGCAGCCCTCGGCATGCTGGGCGGGTCGCTTTATGCCTTTATTGCCGGCTTCCTCAAGGCAAAGCTCAACATCAACGAGATCATCATCACTTTAATGCTTAACTATATTGCCGTGCTCTGGAATAACTACTGGATTTTCGGCAAATGGAGTGAAGCAGGCTTCCAGATGACCAAAACCTTCCCCAAGGTAGCCTGGCTGCCCCGCCTGGCGGATTACGCCAAAGAAGTGCCTGCATTCTCGGGCATGACCTTGCACCTTGGTATCCTCTTTGGGCTGATCGCCGCGGTGATCGTGTATCTGATCGTTTACCGCAGCAAATGGGGCTACAAGATCACCCTCATTGGAGATAACCGCCGCGCCGCCCGCTACGCCGGCATCAACATCACCGCGAACACCATTCTCGTTTTCATGGTTTCCGGCGCCCTTGCAGGCCTGGCCGGCATGACCGAAGTCTCGGGTGTCGTCCACCGTTTGCAAGAGCGCATCTCGACCTCATACGGCTTTTCGGGTGTGATCGTTGCCTGGCTGGCAAAGCTCCACCCCTTCGCCGTGATTATCGTTTCGGTTTTGTTTGGCGCGCTGCTGGTTGCCAGCCGCGAAATTCAACCCTCGGGCATCTCATTCCTCATCCAGGGCATCACCCTCTTTCTGGTCATCAGCAGTGATGTCCTCCTCAAATACGAAATCAAGTGGGTTCGCCCCTCACAGGAGACCGCCCAATGAACTGGACCGAAATCTTCCGCTCTGGAATTTCCACCGGCACTGTTTTGCTCATCGCTGCCATCGGCGAGATCCTGACCGAACGCTCGGGAATTCAGAACCTCGGCGTTGAAGGTATGATGTTGGTGGGTGCCATGGCAGGCTTCAAAGTCGCCCTGAGCACCGGCAATGTCTGGCTGGGCTTGCTGGCCGCTATCGCTGCCGGCGGGCTGCTGAGCCTGGCTCATGCTGTCGTCACCATCCACTTTCAAGCTGATCAAACCGTCAGCGGGCTTTCACTAACCTTTTTGGGCACAGGTCTGGCGCTGGTTCTGGGCGAAGGGCTCACCGGTCAGACTGGTCCTGTCATTCCCCGTGCCAGCATCCCCCTTCTTTCGCAGATCCCGTACCTTGGTCCGGTGGCCTTCGCTGATCACAATTTGCTGGTTTATTTTGGCTATTTACTTGTGCCGGTAATCGCGTATTTCATACACAAGACCCGGCCTGGGCTACATCTGCGCGCAGTGGGCGAGAACCCTGCCGCGGCTGACACTCTGGGCGTCAACATTTATCGCACCCGCTATCTTTACACCTTTATTGGTGGTTGTTTTGCCGGCTTGGCAGGGGCTGCCATCAGCGTAGCCATTGCACCGGGCTGGAACTCCAACCTGACTGTGAACGGGCAGGGCTGGATCGCCGTGGCGCTGGTCATTTTTGCCCATTGGAATCCCTGGCGCGCGGCGATGGGTGGCTATTTGTTTGGCATCCTGCGCCGCCTGGCGCTCGACATCCAGGGTCCCGCGGTGCTGCTTGGGGTGGCAAACCCGTTTTTCTACAACACCAACCTGGTTTTCTTTCTACAGATGACGCCGTATATCCTGACCGTTATCGCCCTGATTTGGGGCAGCTCGGCAGCGCGCAAGAAGCGCATCGGCGCTCCCGCTGCTCTGGGTACGCCGTATCAGAGAGGCGAACGCGGGTTGTAGATCAACTGCTATTGCTCCATTCACCTCCTTACCCCCTTCTGCTTTCCCCACCTCCGTCTTTAGAGGAGGTTTTGCCTTTTTTACCCAGTCTTATCGCAGGGAACAGGACTGCCTGTTCCTAATGTCAATTGGCGAGGAATCCTGGAGGGGGAGCATTTGCACAGCACTCGTCTCAACTTCTGTGACATGAACTTTGACTGTAGGGGGTTGTGATTTTTTTGATCCTTAAGAACACAACAGAGGCTGCCAACGGACAGCCTCTGTGAACTTAATAAATATTATGTAGGCTTTACCGAAGTAAAAGCGGCAAGAAAATCTGCGGACCTACCATAACCTGCGCAGTATCAGTGTTATCCTCCGGGTTGGCATCCACACCTTCTGAGGTCAATTCCAGGCTGACGTCAAAGAAACTCGGCACAGGAGCCCCGCCGTCTACCGCCAGATAAACGTAAAAATCACCTATACTACCGTACTCCAACTCTGAAAGTTGCCAGACCACTGTGTTATCCACCATGTCGGGGGTAATCCCAGAGGTATCACCAACATAGGTCAATTCTGCTGGCAGGGTCAGCGTCAATTCGGGGAATTCAGCAGTATCCGTTCCGACATTGGAACTCCATAGCTGCAGCATGACAGTCCCGCCCGGTGCAGCACCGAACATATCTGATGAAAATTCGCCAATCAAGTCAATACCGACGGCTGGAGACCAGGAATTGGTGGTGAGACCGCTGCCAGTGTAGCTCAGACTAAACCAGTCCGATTGTTGGAAGATAACTGGACCCGACAGCATTGCGCCGTTGGTACCCTGCAAGTAGGCATAATATAAGTAGCGCTGGTTGTTATCACTCCAGGTCAGGATGCCGCGGTTGAGGGCATCTTTGGTTACCCCAAGCGTTCCGTATCTGATATCGTTTGTGGAGGGATGGCTCAAACCACTAGATTCATAAATCAGTCCATAGGTTGTGCCATTTCTGATCTGGTAGTGGATCTCATTATCATTCCACTGATTTGCCAGCAAGATGTTCCCACCTGAAAGCTGAACAGCCGCTTCAGCATAGAAGTTGAGATCCGAGGATGGGACGAGCGTATCGCCATTGCTGTCAAAAACGCGGTAGAGTAAATCTCTGTAATAGTATTGCCCGCTTACATAGTAATACGCGTAAGTCAAATAAAAACGGTTTCCGCTTAAGGCGATTTGCGCTGTTGGTAAATAAAAACTTGACCCAGAAATGGAGGCAGTCATGGCGGTGGTGGGCACCACCACCGTGCCGCTGCTTTGGCGGATGGTATAGTAAATATCTTCAGTATCTGCGCTTTGAACATATTTCTCCCAGGTGATAAAGAAACGATTATCATCACTTGCACTGATATCAGGTTCGATTAAATCGACCCTGTTCCCCCAAGAGTAACTGCCCCAGGCGTCGTTATTGGTCAGGTTAACCGGACCGTAGTCAACCATTCCTGAGGGGTCGAGGATCGCAAACCAAATGTTATAGTTACTCGCCCCATCAGAGTAAGAGAGCCTGCGACTCCAAACCACCCCAATATTTCCGTCCGATGCTGCAGCCATCGCAAAGTCATATTGATCGGTGTAATATCCAGCCACATCTAAAATTGGACTTAACATAGCAGGGGCTTTGACAACCTGCCCAAAATGGTCTAACAACGCGTAGTGCACTGCCGCACCACCCGTGTTTTGCCCCCACTGATAATCCATCCAAACATGCATAAAATTGTGGTCAGCCGTCTCGATGATCGTAGGCTCATTGATATTCCAGGCTTCCGTAGAAACCTCAGCTTCAACTTGCTTGACCGGCCAGTTCAAATCTGTCCAGACTGTGTGACTTTCCTGATCTCTGTATGTCTGCGCGAAAGCAGCTGGAACAGTGGACTCAATTGTCACAGTCTTGGTCTTAGCGGGGTTTAGGCTGGAGCTGATATCTATGTAAGTTTTGACGGCTGCACCCAGACTCAATCCAGCTGGAGCGCTCACACGCGCAATA
>Ga0116152_10004279_pt1 | contig 11311 bp, 8 predicted proteins | sample AD_UKC119_MetaG_FD_89894 | JGI IMG/M metagenome (GOLD analysis project Ga0116152, IMG submission 89894) | Active sludge microbial communities of municipal wastewater-treating anaerobic digesters from Hong Kong - AD_UKC119_MetaG | ecosystem: Engineered > Bioreactor > Anaerobic > Digestate...
AAACCGCATGCCCGCCGAAGGGCTCCTGTACGGGGATCCCCATGGCTTTACACTGCTCGCCCAGATAGGCGACCTGTCCGATGCGGCTTTCAAGATAATCAAATTCAGTGCTCTCATCCAGGCCCTGGGCAAGAGCTCCCAGGTCACGTCCCGCCAGTCCTCCATAGGTCAGATACCCTTCAAACATGATGTTGAAGACAGAGACTTTCTTCTTCAACTCTTCGTTCCTGAATCCCACCATTCCTCCGATATTGGCGATGGCGTCCTTCTTTGCACTCATGGTAAACCCGTCCACATGGGAAAACATCTCTTTGACGATCTCCTTGATGCTCTTCCCTGCATATCCCTCTTCGCGGACTTTGATGAAATAGGCATTTTCAGCAAACCGGGCGGCATCGAAAAAGAGCGGAATATTGTACTTGCGGCAGAGAGCGGCTGTCTCTTCGATATTTTTCATGGAGACAGGCTGCCCTCCTGCAGAGTTGCAGGTCACAGTGAGGATGACAAGGGGGATCTGCCCCGATCCATGTGATTTCAGCACCTCTTCCAGTTTATTCAGATCGATGTTCCCTTTGAAAGGATGGCTGACTGTGGTATCGAAAGCTTCATCGATGGTGCAATCCACGGCTTTCGCTTTACGGAACTCGATATGCCCTTTTGTCGTATCGAAATGGGCATTTCCCGGGACGATGTCTCCCTCCTTGAGAAGAGCGGAAAAGAGAACATTTTCGGCAGCGCGGCCCTGATGGGTGGGAAGGAAATAGGGGATCCCCAGGATCTCCTCCACCTGATTTTTCAATTTGAAGTATGAACGGGCTCCGGCATAACTCTCGTCCCCTGTCATGATCTCAGCCCATTGCTTGTCACTCATGGCGTTTGTCCCTGAATCGGTGAGCAGATCGATAAAAACAGCGTCGCTTTTCAGATTAAACAGGTTGTATTTGGCGTCGCGGATCCACCTGGCCCTCTCTTCGGGAGTCGATTTCCGGATCATCTCCACAGTCTTGATCCGATAAGGTTCAGCATAGGGTAGTTTCATGCAGCCTCCTTTGCAGGGACATTATATAAAAAAGGCATGGGAAAAGCAACCAGTTTTTTTTAATATTTGAATTTGAGTTTGAAATCGATATTATAAGTAAAATCCCCCTCCTCTTCAGCGGCTCCTGTCTGAAGAGAAAGATTCTTATTGAAATAGTAGATGAAATCAAACCGCCGTGAATCGCCTCTGAGGATCTCGTCCTGGTAACTCAGATAAAGGTTGCTCCTGATATACTTTCCCACCTGGAGGTCGAGATACGGGTCATCGGCTGTAAGAATATTCCCCCTGACGGAAAAGGAGTCCACCCATTGGCTTTCACGTAACGGGGAAAAGAGCTTGTTCTGGATATAATCGGTGGCCAGCTCCCCGATCTTCTGAGCGACAGCATCCTCACCGGCCATATCATAAGCGGGACGGTTAAACGTCAGGAGGGAGATGATATCCTCCCGGGTGAGAGTGGGGTCGTCGGCCGTGAGAAGGACCACCGGGTTGAGAATATCGCCGGTGACATCCAGTTCGATCCCTATCCGCTCCTTATAGATGACCGATGTCTCAGCTGTGACATCGATGGCGGGAAGGACTTCGGGGGAATTGGAAAAGGTCAGGACCCCTTCACGGACCTGGAACGGGACATTGAGAAACCGGACCGTCCCTTTTAATGTCTGTATGGATCCGGAAAAAAAGACCCGGTCGGTCTTTCTTTCTCTCTTGTAGTAAAAATCGGTGGAGAGTTCAATGTTGGCCAGGCTGTTCTTGAGCCAGACGTTGTTGTCAGCGAGGATATGGACGTTCATGTCCATGCCCTTGATCTCAAGAAAATCTTTGGCGGCAAACATCTCCCCGAATTCACCGGCGACAAGCCCGTTTTCTACGCGGACCTCCCCTGACATGGCTGTGTGGCCCTCGACTGTCTTCAAGGTGATCTCACCGCTTCCCATCCCGCTGAAATACCAGAGATGGTTGATCACAGCATCTTCAAAAGAGATCTTGAAATCAAAACTCAGATCATAGATAAAATCTTTGATCTTCCCGGAGAAAAAGAACTTGCCCCCTTCTCCCACGTCTCCCCTGAACATGTTGATGGTGATCCTGTTGTTGCGGATAAGGGCATCTCCCCTGAGGTTGTGGATGAAGACATCCCCCAGGCCGAAGATGATCAGCTGCGTATCCTCGAGAAAGACATTGGCGTCCAGGTGAAACCGGCCGTCGTAAAGGAGATGGACCGGCCCCGAAAAGTAGCCTGAAGTCACCGAAGCATCCGGGGTCGCCAGATTCACCAGGTAGGCCGAATGGACCTTCTTCAGGTCTCCGTTCAGTTCAAAAGAGCGCAGGGCAAAAGGGTTCCCCTCCCGTCCCAGAAGCGCGGATCCCCGGAGCTCATTGGTCTCTCCGGAGACATCAAAGCGGAGCTGGGTGATGTTGATCTTCTCCTGATCCATATGCCAGACAAGAGAGATGTTCTCATACGACATGGTCTCGAAATCAGACAACTGGAGCTCAAGAGACGAGGACTTCACTCTGATCTCCGGCTTTTGCCTGTCCCTTTTCACGGTCTCCAGGGAGACCGTGCCTCTGATATCCGGAACAATCCGAAAAAGATCATTGAGCTCTTTCAAGTCAAGAGACCCGGTGACATCGAGAGAGGCGTTTTCCCATGATCCGTCGAACAGGAGGGATATTTCTGTCCTGGAATTCCCGTGCTCCAGATAAAACCCGTCGAGATCCACCATCTTGCCGTGAAGCGTCATCTTGCCCACCCCAAAGAGAAGGGATTGATCTCCGATCTCGGCCCTGTTGTCCATGTCCGTCACATGCCACGCGCCCTGGTCGCGCACAGCTGAAACATCCAGTGTGGCCCAGGACGCCTCATTGATCATCAGGCGGGAGTTTTTGATCCTGAACAGGGATCCGTCGTTTTCCAGGGAAAGGTCCATCTTTCCGGAAGGAGAAAGCATCCTGTCCTTCAAAGAGAGGCCGCTGTAAAACAGATTGGCGGTCATCTTCTCTCCTGCGGCAAGAAAGATGTTGATACTTTCCACATGGAGAGCTTCACTGTAGGAAAAGTCCCCCACCGAGGCATATCCCATGACGGATAAGCCCTTCTCATCTTTGTTCACCACGCCCTTGAAATCCACAGTCCCTTCCATTTGTGAGCGCGGGAAAAGCCTGTCCAGGGTTATGGTGTCGATCTCCATATCAAAATTGTAATACCGTCTGTAATAATCACCCTGGAGGGAGACCCTGCCCTCACCGATATCGGCTTGTGCTTTTTCCACACGGAAGAGATCTCCCTTTTTGATAAAATTGATCTCTCCCCTGGAGACATCCTCATCCTCGATGGTCCCCGAGAGGTCTTTCAGTGTCACCGTCCCGTTGAAATCCTGGATGATTCCGCTTTCTCCCTGAAGATGGATGGTCCCGTTCAGCTTGGTCTTCAGAGGAAAATTCTCAATGATCTCGTGAAAATCGATCTTCTGAAAAGAGAAATCCCCTTCGATCCCTGTTTTCGGCCTGAGATTGATGGACAGGTTCCCCGTAAGTGTCCCCTCTCCGGTGGTGGCGAAAATACGGGTAAAGGAAAGACGTTGGGGGGAAAAGTGTACGCCGTATTGTCCGTTCTGGATGACAAATTCACGGTAATGGACATTGTCGAAAGAGATGTTTCCCGTGAGGACGGGTTCACGGAATGTCCCCTGAAGGGTCCCCTTTATGCCTGCATATCCCGATAATCCCTGGGTGAGGTGATCCAGGGGGAGGCGGTCGAGAGAAAGTTGTGCAGACAGGTCTCCTGATTTCAGCCTTCCCTCAAAGAGAAAGTCGCCCCCGTTAAGAGTCCCTACGAGTGAAAGTGTCTGTGACGAGGTCCGCCTGTTGTCCGTATAGTCTCCTTCACGGATGGAAAAACGGCTTTTCATCAGGGAACTTTCCCCGCTGAGAGACCGAAGGTTCACAGACCTGTTCTCATTGAGAGAGATCCCCATGGCCGCTTCTGTGATCTTGACGTACTCCTCATCTCTGATGAGATAGATGTTCTCCAGACGGAAAGAATAGATGTCCAGCGCCAGTCTCTGTTGTCCCCCGTCACGGGGCCTCACGAGAGTCCTGAGATCTTCGGAATCGATGATGGCATCGCTGATCTTCAGGTTGAGGAGAGAAACAGAGTCCTTTTTAAAAAACGTCAGGGGGGAGATCATCAGGTCGATCTCTTTGATAAATGAATTGTGTCCGAAGACCACACCGCGCACTTTAAACCGGAGCGGGAAGACATAGGTGAACTCCATGGCTTCCGTATCCACCTGGTATTGTTCCATGACCGGGCCAAGGGTATGTTTCAGAAGATAATCATCCACCTGGGCATAGGATGCGAAAAGGTAGAGAAAGAGAATGATGAAGGCAGCGATCCCCAGGTCTTTGACCAGGGAAAAGAGAAAATGCTTCATATCAGAAGACCTGCCCCAGGACGAAATGCCAGACCCCCTCATCGGAAAAGTCTCTCATCCCGTAATTGACCCTGATCACGATAAAAGGCAGGACATAACGCACACCGCCTCCGAAGGAGTCGACCCCTTCCGACCACTTCAGGGCATTGTTCTGCTCCGTCCCTGCAGCAGCATCCCAGAAGACCTCTCCCCAGAAGGAGCGGTAAAGAAGAAAACGGTATTCGATATTCCCCAGGGCTGTTTTGTAAAAAGCATCGCCGAAGCCCTTATAGGCATATCCCCTCAGATCATAGGCTCCTCCCAGGGCGAACAGCTCATCATAAGGGGCCCTGAGGTCTCCGCTCATGGGAGTCAGCGTCCTGAAGGCTCCGTGAAAAACAAGGATATGGCTGTTGTTGTGAAGATCCAGATAGAGGGCCCCCTCGGTCTGAGTCTTGATATAACTGAAATCCCCTTCGAGGAATCCCCCGGAAACGAAGTTCTTGCTGCTGATGAAATATCCGCTTTCCCGGGGATGGACTTTGTTTTTGAGATTGTCCTGATAATACTCCAGGATCAGCCCGTTGGTAATGAGCCACTCATCAGTGGGAAGGGCTGTCTCATCACTGTAGATATCCGAGTAGTAATCCAGCCTCTTCTCATATCCCGTGACCAGGTCCCGGTTTTCCCCCAGCTCTTTATGCCCCAGGATCTTGAAGGAGAGCTGCGTCTTTCTCCCTTTGTCCTGGTTTTCATTCAAAATGGAATTGATGAAGGCGATATCCACCTTTTTTCCAAAAACCCATCCCACGGAATAGTTGAAGTCAACGGCGATCTGATGATTCATTGTCTCAAAATCGACTTCATTGCGGTTCACGATACTGAATTTGTGGAGTTTTCCGAAGACATTGTTGTTGCCCCATTCCAGCCCGAACCGTCCCACCGCCGGGGAGGTGTACCCCAGGTCGATCCCGATCCATTTTGATTTCCCTTCATTGACATCCACAAGGACCGTGACTGTCTGTTCAGCATCAATGAGTCTGACATTGATATCCTCAAAGACTCCCAGGGCATAGATCCGTTCCTGATATTTCCGGACGGCATCGATGTTAAAAAGGTCTCCCGACGAAAAGGGCGCTTCCCGCAGGACATAACCCACAGGAATCGTCTTCAGTCCGGTGCAGTAGATCTCGCCGAAATAAAAACGCTCCCCTTTATCGATATGGACATCAAGCCCCACATGATGAGGCCCTTCTTCACTCTTCCGGATATCGATCAGTGGTTTGTAATATCCCCGCTTCTGGAGCTCTTCTGTGAGGAGCAGGATCAGAGTCTCTTCCACACCCCGGGCCCAGCGCTTGTTGAGGAATTTTTTCCTGATCTTGTTGAAAGAGGCTGATTCCGGGAAGGCGTCTATCCGCGTGATGATCTCAGGAGTCCCCTCTTCCACCTGGATATTCACGACGACTCCCGATGGCGTTTTCTCATATTCAGCGGTGATCAGCGCCTCGGGAAAACCGTTTTCTCTGTAAAACCGTTTCAGCCCATCCACATCGTTATAAAAAATGTAGGGGTAGAAGGGCGTGTTGAGAGTCATTTTTAACTGCTCCCTCAATACGTCCGTTTTCAGGGCTTTGTTCCCGGTGATCAGAATCGTCTGAAGAGTCCCCTCTTCTCCCCAGAGAAGCGGGGAGAAGAGGATCAGGAAGAGAATAAGAAAAGGGAGGGATAACCGTGTCAGACGGTTAAGGTCTTCCCCGCCTTTATACATTTGGTACAAGCGTATACTTTCTTTGATTGTCCGGACTCCTCGATGGTGACTCTTTGAAGGTTAGGGTCAAAGGTCCTGCGTGTCTTGTTATTGGAATGGCTGACAGTGTTGCCTGTCATGGCTTTTTTCCCACAAAAATGGCATACTCTGGACATAAATATCATCTCCTTCTCAATGCGGGCTTATGATACCAGTTAAAAGAGTTTTTGCAAGTCTTTTTTCGCAGGCTCATTGATTTTCGCCTCTTCCCACCAGCGGGACATCTCTTCAAGCGTAAGGCTGGAAAAGGGAATCCCCTCGTCTTCGGCCCGCCTGAAAATCGCGTGAAGACGGGCGGAAAACTTCTCATTTGTCAGGGAGAGGCAGACGGCAGGATCCAGAGGAATGAAACGCGCGAGCTTGATCACGGAGAAAAGGAGGTCGCCATACTCGACGCTGACTCCGGCAGGGTCTCCCTTTTCAAGCTCACAGCGAATCTCGTCCACCTCTTCGGCGATCTTATTCAGGACACCACTCACATGGGGCCAGTCAAATCCCTGTTCCCGAGCCTTGTGCTGTATGGACAAGGCCCTTGTCCATTCATCTTTCAGCGAAGAGTCCTTTTCCCCGTTCACAACTCTTTTTCTTCTCCCGGTTTCAAATAGAGTCCGTCCATCCCTCTGTCTTTGACTTTTTTGACAAATTCTTCCGGAGAGGCTTCGATGACTTCGAAGGTGTTGTAATGGACAGGCATGACAGTCTTCGGGCGGATCATCTCCGCGGCTTTCAAAGCATCGTCCACATCCATGGTGAAATTCCCCCCGATGGGAAGGAAGGCATAATCGATGGAGGAGTCTTTCAATAACTTCATGTCGTATGTCAATGCGGTATCTCCGGCATAATAGAAGCGTTTCCCCTGGGTTTCCCATAAAAAACCGCATGGGTGGCCCATATAATGGATCTCATGCTTGGTGATGAGCCCGCTGCCGTGGATGGCATTGACGAGCTTCACCCACCCGAAGGGAAATTGAAACTTCCCGCCGATATGCATGGGGTGAGTCAGGACGTCCTGCCAGCTGCACCAGGCGGCCAGCTCATAGGGGGCGATGATCGTCGCCCCGCTTCTTTTCGCGAAATCAATGGCATCTCCCAGATGGTCTCCGTGTCCGTGAGAGAGAAAGATATAATCCGGAGAAAAGTCATACTGCCGGTCCTTCACCCAGGGATTACCCGTGATAAAGGGGTCTATGAGAATTTTAACATCACCTTCAAAATACATGGCCGAATGGCCTACATACATCAGCTTCATCGTCCACCTCCTATAACGCCTCGTCCAGGTCCCAGTAGAGAAACTCCGTTTTGACAGGGTTTGTCCCCGTTAAAGAGCGAAGGAACGATTCCGCGGAGATCGTCTCCCGGCTCATCCCCCATAACGAACCCTGACGTAGCCTCTCCCAGAAGGAGAGCGGTTCAGGGTAGATCACCACCTGGGCTCTGCCGACCTTCAACTCCTCTTTCATGGCCTGAAGAGCGTCCTGCAGCCCGCCGATGTGGTCAGCCAGTCCCAGACGGACGAAATCCCGCCCGAGGTAGATCTTTCCCTGGGCGAGTTCTTCAACGCGGTCCATGTCCAACCCCCGGCCCTCGGCGACACGGCTTTTAAATTCCGTATACGTCTTTTTCATACTCTCTTTCAGCCTGAACGCTTCCTGGCCGGTCACCTCTTTAAAAGGGTTCCCGAAACCGGAAAAACGGCCTTTTGAGATCACCCGGTAATCAAGCCCGATCTTATCTTCCATAAGGCGTGTGAAGTTGGGAAGCATAGCCACCACACCGATGGATCCCACGATGGAACTCTCGTCGACAAAAATCTTTTTGGCCGGAGTGGAGATATAATACCCTCCTGAAGCCCCCATCCCGCCCACTGAGACATAGACGGGTTTTTTTTCTGCAGCTTTTTTCAGAGCGGCCCACATGATATCACTGGCCAGGGCATCTCCTCCGGGGCTGTCCACACGCACGACGATCCCTTTGATATCCTCCCTCTCTTCCGCCTTGCGGACCTCCTCCGAGAAACTCTTCTCGCCGAGGACCTGCATCCGTCCAAAGAGGGGATTGTAGGAGTTTTTGCTCTCTCCCATTGCTATGGTCCCCTGGGCATAGATCAGGGCGATTTTATCCCGGGCCATGGGGAGGGATTCCCGTGATGCGTAATCGGTGAGAGAGACGCATTTCTCTCTGTCGATCCCCGTGGACTCATAAAATTCCGGTTCATAACCGATCTTATCCACAAGGCCGTATTCGAGTGCCTCTTCAGGAGAGATCAGAAAGTAATCTCCATTGAGGACTTTTTTTTCAAAAGAGTCCCTGTCGATCTTCCTGCTTTGGGCAAAGAGGTCGATAAACCTCTGAAACATCCCGTCGAAAACGGATTCCAGATTACTGCGCATCTCCGGAGACATGTCCTGCTGGGTATAGTTTTCCCCTGTCCCTTTATAAGCGCCCATATGGATCACAGTGAACTGGATCCCCATCTTATCAAAAAGCCTTTTATAAAAGGGCATGCTGTAATAATACCCCTTGAGATCGATGAAGGACGAGGCGGACGGTTCCATCCAGATCTCGTCAGCCAGTCTTGATGCCAGAAATGAACTGCTGTTCAGATTATCATAATAGGCATAGATCTTTTTCCCGCTCTTTTTGATCTTCTCCAGGGCGCTGTTGAGTTCTTCAGTCTGCCATAAGGGAGCCCCTGTGTAGCGGATGACAAGAGAGGTGACACGGGAGTCTCCGGGAATCCTGTCCAGAGCATTCAGAAGAGGGTAGAAACCACCGGGGTTCTCCTCCCAGAGGCCGTGTTCCTGATAGGCCACAGGCCCGTTGAAATCCAGGACCACCGTCGTCCCGTCTGTGATCTTGACAGATTTCCCCGAGGAGAGATGTCCGATAAAAGAAGAAAAGATGATGATCCCGGCAAGCATCAACCCGATCACCACCAGCAGGGCGATCAAACATCCTCTGTTTTTCTTTTTGTCGCTCATAGAGACCTCTTTCTTTATTTTTTATTCTTTTCGGGAAAGAGAGCCTCTTCGAATTCTTTCTGCATCTCTTTCACTTCTTCATAATAAGCCTGGACCCTTCTTTTGACATTATCGATGTCTTCAAGCATGATCGACAAGTCTCTGGCCAGGTACTCCAGCCGGCTGTGGACCAGCATATCCCAATCATAATCGGACTTTTTTTTCTTCAGCATAAGAACCTCCCTGTCAATGTGTATCTACGATTATAGAAAAAAGTGGTGATGAGTCAAGGGTAAAGAGTCTGCGGAGAGAAGAGCCGGGAGCAAGTCAGACGCCGTCTCCCGGCCTGAAACGTGAAAAACGGTTATTCGACGATGGCGTTGAGCTTTTTCAGGACATCCTCGACATCCATGCCGTGGGCTCTGAGGCCCTGCTCCAATGTTTCAAACTGCGCGGCAAAACAGCCGATACATCCCAGCCCGAGCCGGCCCAATTCGGCTGCAGCCTGGGGATACTGGCTGATGATATCCTTTAATTGCATATCTTTTGTGATCTTTCCCATGTTTCCTCCTTATTTTTTCATGATTCCCATGATCTCTTCAGGCTCTTTGGCGATGGATTTCGACAGATTGAGAGCCTGATTCCGTTTAATGACAATATCATCTTCAATACGGATGCCCAACTTCTTCTCTTTGATATAGAGCCCCGGTTCCACGGTGATCACAGCATTGACGGGAAGCCCTTCATCACGCTCCTGGCTCAGGTCGTGTGTATCCAGCCCCAGGTGGTGGCTGACTCCGTGGTAATAGTAACGGGACACCTCTTCGGGTTTGGTGATGAGGCCGTCTTCTGTGAGCCTCTGCTGAAGAGTCTCCACGACCATGGTGTTCAACGCTCCCAGAGTCTTTCCCTGACAGGCGGCTTCGATCACTTTTTTGTTGCATTCGAGGACCATTTTGTAATATTTCAGCTGTTCTGGCGTAAACTGTCCGGAGACCGGGACAGTTCTGGTGATATCCGCTGAATAGAGGCCGTATTCGGCTCCCACGTCAAAAAGGACAAGATCTCCCTCTTCGACAGTCCTGTCACACTCCACATAGTGGAGGACAACGGCGTTTTCACCTGAAGCGACAATGGAGTTGAAAGCAATGTCTCCCCCCTGCCTTTTGAACTCATATTCCACAAGAGCCCTGATCTGATATTCCGTCATCCCGGGTTTCATCTTCTTCCAGGTCTTATGGAGAGCTGTTTTCGTGATCTTCACCGCCTCTTTCAGGAATTTGACCTCAAGCGGGCTTTTCCTCGTCCGCATGGCTTTCAGCGGGTCCAGGGCATTGAGGACGCGGAGATGAGGATATCTCTCTTTATAGCGGTTGATCCTCATGAGCTCCTGTGCAGGCTCTTCGCCCAATGTGCTCCTGTAAGGATACGGGATCCAGACTCTCTTGCTTGTATTGAACAGGTGGCTGAGATACCCGTCCAGTTGAGGAAGATAGAAGACATCAGCGACCCCGGAGATCCTGGACGCTTCCTCTCTCCCCATGCGGAATCCGGTCCATTTTTCCTTCATAGGGTCTTTTTCCTGAACAAAAAGCCTCTCGCGGATATCTCCTTTGGCTGTTTTGGCCAGAACAAAGACGCCCTCGCTCTCCTTTATTCCGGTCATGTAGTAAAAATTACTGTCCTGACGGAAGGGATAGACATTATCCAGTCCGTTACGCAGCCTTTGTTCTGTCCCTGCAAAAAGGACAAGGATATCCCTGTTATCCAGGACGGCTTTCGCAAAATGATGTCTTCTTTTTCTCAATTCATCCTGTGTCAAAAGAATATTACGCGCCATGCCTCTCCTTCCTGAAGAATGCCTTAACGGCTCTTATTATATAGTAATCAGCTAACATTACAACTCTTTTTATGAGATGACCTCTAATTTTTCCACAGAAGGATCCACCTCACGAAGTTTACCTGAAAAATCGATGACATACTTTCTCATCTTTGAAGCAAGGACAAACCCCTCTCCCCACGTTTCATGATAGACCTTGGCCCCGGTCTTCAATTTGACACGCGACAGAGGGTTCCTGTTTCG
>Ga0116152_10004283_pt1 | contig 11306 bp, 9 predicted proteins | sample AD_UKC119_MetaG_FD_89894 | JGI IMG/M metagenome (GOLD analysis project Ga0116152, IMG submission 89894) | Active sludge microbial communities of municipal wastewater-treating anaerobic digesters from Hong Kong - AD_UKC119_MetaG | ecosystem: Engineered > Bioreactor > Anaerobic > Digestate...
CAAGAATTCCAGTAGAAGAAGTAAAAGAAATTATTGAAAAAGAAGAAAATAATAATGAAGAATTGGTAGTTGAAGCTCCAACAGTTGAAACACCAGTAGTTGATAATGTTACTACTGAACCTGAACAAACAGAAATGAAAGTAGAAGAACCAATTACTGAAGAAACTGTTGAAGAACCAGTTAAAGAAATAAAAGAACCAAAAACCGGTAATAAAAATTTACCAATCCTAATTGTATTAATAGTTTTATTACTTGCTTCAATATTATTAAATTGCTTCTTGTTAATGGGCAAACCAGAGAATAATACAACTACTAAAAAAGAAGAAATTAGTAAAACTTCAGCAACTACTTTATTTAATAGTTATCAAATGCAATTACCAAATAATTGGTCAACTGCAAATACTAGCAATAACAATTTCCTAGTATTTGATGCAAGTGAAGATTGGGCATCTTCAATAACTCTTTCTAATGAAGTAGTATATAATGATATAGAAGCAAATATTGCTACTATAACTAGTAGTTTTGAAAGTAATAAATATTTATTTACTAGTGATTATACAAAAAATATAAATAATAAAGATTTTCATATTTTTAAAGGAAAATATTATTCATATACAGTATATGTAATAATTAATAAAGTAGATGAGAAGACAATTGCTATAACTGATTTAAAATTTACTAGTGAAGTATCTGAATCAATTTTAAATAGTACATTAGAATCTTTATCAACAATTGCATATAAAGATATGTCTGGTCTTTTCTCAGAAAATTTTGACTTTCAATACTTAGGAAATGTCGTAAAATTAGGTATAACTAAAGAGAATAAATAATTCTCTTTTTTAATACCCAAAGTATTGACTTTAAATAAAATATATCATATAATTATTTGCATAAGCGATGAAAAAGAAAAGTAATATTAAAAACTGATTTAAGCGAGTTAAATATGGTGAGAGTTAACAATAAAGTTTAATATGAAAAACACTTTCGAGCTATCTAGTTGAATTAAGTAGGTTAGATCGGTTGTAATCCGTTACCAAATTACATAAGAGATTATATATTATATATAATAATATGGGTGGTACCGCGGATACAACAGTAATTCGTCCCTAGTGGATTTTTGAAGTACTGTTTTTTATTTATTTGCCTGATTAGCTCAGTCGGTAGAGCAAACGGCTGTTAACCGTTGGGTCGTAGGTTCGAGTCCTACATCAGGCGCCATTATTATTTGCCCAATTAGCTCAGTCGGTAGAGCAAACGGCTGTTAACCGTTGGGTCGTAGGTTCGAGTCCTACATTGGGCGCCATTTATATTTTTTAAAAGCAATGAAAAAGAGAGTAATATTAAAACTAATTAAAGCGAGTTAGAGATGGTGGAAGCTAACAATCAAGTATGATATGAAAAACACTTTGGAGCTATTTTACTGAAATTAAGTAAGTTTAATCGGATAAAACCGTTATCAAAAAGAGACTATTATTACAATAGTAATATGGGTGGTACCGCGGATACAACAGTAATTCGTCCCTTTGAGGACTTATTGCTGTTTTTTTATACAAAAAGGAGGATATATTTATGGAAAAATTTACAAGTGATATGGTTGTTGACTATGCAGACAAATTATTAATTGGTTTAAAAGACGAAGAAATTAAAATGGTATTAGATGAATTTGATATTATTGATAAACAAATAGATCTAATTAATGAAATACCAAATATTAAAGAAGTTGAACCAATGACACATTGTTTAGATGATTTTGAATATGAATTAAGAGAAGATGTAGTAGAAGAATCAGTTGATATTGATGATTTATTACAAAACTGTGACTCTACATTGAATAGAGAAGTAAAAGTACCAAAGGTGGTGGAATAATATGGAATATATGAATAAAACAATTGAAGAAATTCATGAAGCTTTAGTAAATAAAGAAGTTACTGTAAAAGAACTTATTGCTGAATCAATAAAAAAATCACATGAAGTACAAGAAAAGTGTAATGCTTTTGTTACTATCTTAGATGATGTTAAAGAAACAGAAGTAACTGATAATTTACTTTCTGGTATTCCTTATGGAGTAAAAGATAACTATAGTACTAAAGATGTATTAAGTACTGGATCATCTAATACTTTAAAAGATTATGTTCCATTCTTTGATGCAACTGCCATTAAAAATTTAAAAAAATCTGGAGCTATTTTTACTAATAAAACTGTTTTAGATGAATTTGGTATGGGTGGAACAGGAACAACTGGTCATACAGGAATAGTAAAAAATCCATGGGATTTAAGCCGTATGTGTGCTGGATCTTCAGCAGGTTCTGCAGCAGCTGTAGCAGCAGGAGTATATCCTTATGCAACAGGTTCAGATACTGGTGATTCAATACGTAAACCAGCTGCATATTGTGGAATAGTTGGATATAAACCAACATATGGAATGATTTCTAGATATGGATTATTTCCATTCGCAAGTAGTTTAGATCACTGCGGAGTATTATCTAGATGTGTTAAAGATGCTGCTTTAGTAGCAGATAACATGAAAGGTATCGATAAAAATGATATGACTACTTGGGACTCAAGCAAAATAGATTTATATAATTCTATTGATGGCAAAGTAACAGGTAAGAAATTATGTTATATAAAAGAAATTTGTGATATAAATAATTATCCTAATGCTAATGACGAATTAAAAGAACATTTATTAAACTTTAATAAAACATTAGATTTATGTAAAAAAATAGGCATGGAAGTAGAAGAAGTAAGCATAGATAAAACATTATTAAATGCTTTAGCATCTGTATATGTAGTTATTTCTTGTGCTGAAGCAACATCAAATATGTCTAATTTAACAGGTATTATATTTGGACCTCGTAAACAAGATGAAACTAATTATATTGAAATGATGAAAAAATATCGTACAGAAGGTTTTTCACCATTAATTAAAAGAAGATTTATAATAGGTTCATATGTATTACAAGCTCAAAATAAAGATAGATATTTCCATAATGCTCAAAGAGTAAGAAGATTACTTGTTGATGAATGGAATAAATTATATCAAAAATATGATGCAGTAATATTACCAGTTGGTAGTGGCCCTGCTAAATATTTAGATGGTTCACTTGATATGTTAGATGAAAATACACAAGCTTTAGAAGAACATTTACAAATTGGTAACTTTGGAGGATTCCCTTCAATTACAATACCAAATGGTTTAATTAATGATTTACCAGTTGGTGTTAATGTAACAGGTAAATGTTATGATGATGTTAATGTATTAAATATTGCATATGCCTTAGAAAATGAAATGGAATATAAAAATCAAATAGCTAAGGAGGTCAAATAATGGATAAATATAAAGTACTTATTGGACTTGAAATGCACTGTGAAATTAGTGAAACAAATACTAAAGTATTCTCTAGTGCAGAAAATTCATATAAAGATGTACCAAATTCAAATATTAGACCTGTTGATATGGCTTTTCCTGGTACATTACCAGTTGTAAATAAAGAAGCAGTTAAAAAAGCTTTAATGGCAAGTATTGCCTTAAATTGTAAACAACCTGAATATATATATTTTGAAAGAAAAAATTATTATTATCCAGATTTACCAAAGGGATTTCAAATTACACAAGAAACAAAACCAGCACCAGTTGGAATTTATGGTGAATTAAAATATGAGTGTGAAGGTGAAATAAAAACTGTTAGAATTAACAATATTCACCTTGAAGAAGATGCTGCATCTTTAGATCACTATTCAAGATATTCAACAATAGATTACAATCGTGCAGGTGTTCCTTTACTTGAACTTGTAACTTACCCAGATTTTAAATCTGCTGCTGAAGCAGTATCATTCCTTGAAACAATGCGTACTATTTATCAATATGCTGGAATTTCTGAAGCTGATAGTAGAAAAGGTCAAATTAGATGTGATGTAAATGTTTCAATAATGGATAAAGATTTAGATGAAACAAAAGAAGAAAACTGGGGAACAAAAGTTGAAATTAAGAATGTTAATTCATTTGGTGGTGTAAGAGACGCTATTAATTATGAAATTGAAAGACAAACTGAATTAAAACGTACTGGTGAATATGATCAAATGGAACAACAAACAAGACGTTGGGATGAAACTACTATGACAACAATTTATATGCGTAGTAAAGTGGATGCCATCGATTATAAATATTTTGTTGAACCAAATATTCCTAAATTTAAACTTTCAAAAGAATGGATAGAAGAAATAAGAAAAACTATTCCAGTATTTGCAAATGAAAGAAAAACTAAATACATTAATGAATATGGATTATCAGAATATGATGCTACTATATTAGTTAAAAATCGTAAAGAGTCAGATTTCTATGAAAAAACTATTGAGTTAGGAGCAAATCCTAAATCTAGTTCAAACTGGATGACTACAATGGTATTAGGATATTTAAATAAATATGAAATAGAAATAGATGAATTATATTTAACTCCTAAAATGTTAGTAGAACTAATAAAATTAGTAGATGATGGTAAAATATCTAGTAAACAAAGTAAAGATGTATTCTATAAAGTAATTGAAGATAAAATTGAACCTAGTGAAGTAGTATCTAAATTAGGAATCAAACAAATAGGTGATGAAGATACTATAAGACCAATAGTAATTTCAATAATAGAAGAACATTTAGATTTAATAGAAGATTATAGAAAAGGTAAAAATGTTTTTGACTTCTTTGTAGGTCAAGTAATGAAACAAACTCGTGGTCAAGCTAATCCTTCTTTAACTGCAAAAATAATTAAAGAAGAGATAGATAAAAGATAGGTGATAAAATGTTAAAAGAAAATAAATATAGAAATAGATATTGTGGAAAAGTAACTAAAGAAGATATTGGTAAAGAAATAAGAATAGCTGGTTGGGTAGCAAATATAAGAGATCATGGTGGAATTATATTTGTTGATGTTCGTGATGAAAGTGGAAATATTCAAACTGTAAGTAATGATGAAAATATGTTTGATCATTTAAATCGTGAATCTGCAGTTACATTAACTGGTACAGTAAGATTACGTGATAAAGATACTATTAATACTCATCTTGCTACAGGTGAAATAGAACTTTTAGTTACTAAACTAGAAGTATTAGGTAAATCATTAAATGAATTACCTTTTGAAATCTTAACTTCACATGAAGTAAATGAAGAAACAAGATTAAAATATCGTTACTTAGATTTACGTAATAAAAAAGTTCACGATAATATAGTTCTTAGAAGTAAAGTATTAAGCTTCTTAAGAAATAAAATGGATAATTTAGGATTTACTGAAGTTCAAACTCCAATAATTACAGCTTCTTCTCCAGAAGGAGCAAGAGATTTTATAGTTCCTTCAAGAAAATTTCAAGGTAAGTTTTATGCTTTACCTCAAGCACCACAAATCTTTAAACAATTATTAATGACTAGTGGATTTGATAGATATTATCAAGTTGCACCATGTTTTAGAGATGAAGATTGTCGTGCTGATAGAACTTTAGAATTCTACCAATTAGATTTCGAAATGTCTTTTGTTACTGAAGAAGATGTATTTGAAATAGGTGAAGAAATATTCTATGATACATTTAGCAAATTTGGTAAAAAAGAAGTTAGTCCTAGACCATTTAGAAGAATTACTTATAAAGATGCTATGTTAAAATATGGTTCAGATAAACCAGATTTAAGAAATCCTTTATTAATAACTGATATTAGTGAAATATTTAAAGAATCTGATTTTAGACCATTTAGAGGAGCAACTGTAAGAGCAATCAAAGTAGATGGAATAGCTGATAAATCAAATTCATGGTTTAATGAAGTTGTTGACTATGCAAAAACATTAGGAATGCCTGGTATAGGATATATTACTGTAATGGAAGATATGTCTTTTAAAGGACCTATTGATAAATTCTTAACAGAAGAAGATAAAAAGAATTTAATTGAAACAAATTCTTTAAAAGCAGGTTCAGTATTATTCTTTATAGCTGATAAAGATACTAAAAAATGTGCTAAACAAGCAGGCCTTATTAGAATATATTTAGGCCAAAAATTAGAGTTAATAGATAATAATAAATTTGAATTCTGTATTATTACAGATTTCCCTATGTATGAATTTTCAGAAGAAGAAGATAAATATGTCTTCACACATAATCCATTTAATATGCCAACAGGTGGTCTTAAAGGATTAGAAAATGAAAATTTAGAAGAAATTACTGCAATTCAATATGATTTTGTATGTAATGGAAATGAAATGGCATCAGGCGCAGTTCGTAATCATGATATAGAAATTATGAAAAAAGCCTTTGCTTTAGCTGGATATAATGAAGAAGAAGTTAAAACAAGATTTAAATCATTATATACTGCTTTCCAATTTGGTGCTCCACCTCATGCAGGTATGGCTCCTGGAATTGATAGAATAATTATGCTTCTTCAAGATGAAAATAATTTAAGAGAAGTTCAAGCATTCCCAATTTCACCTTCAGGTGAAGATAAAATGATGGGTTGTCCTAGTGAACTTACTGAACAACAATTAAGAGAAGTACATATAAAGATAAGATAAAAATCTTATCTTTTTTTGTTTAAAGCATTAAATTTGAAATTTGTCAAGATGTAAAATTAGCAAAAAAACCTTATTTTTCAATAAAAAAAGCAAAAAAAGTATTGCATAAATATATAAAAAATGATATTCTTTAATTGTAAGCAAGATAGATATGAACTGCTTATAAAAATATAAAAATTATGGAGGTAATTTAGAATGTCAAAAACTGATTTAGTAAATTATATTGCTGAAGAAACTGGATTCACAAAAGCTGATTCTGCAAAAGCTTTAGAAGCTTTCATTAGTGGAGTAACTAAAGGATTAAAAAAAGAAGGTAAAGTAACTTTAACTGGATTTGCTACTTTCTCTGCAAAGAAAAAAGCAGCTAAAACTGGACGTAACCCACGTACTGGTGAAGCAGTTCAAATTCCTGCAAGAGTTGCAGTTACTGTAAAAGCTGGATCTAAATTAAAAGACGCTTTAAACTAAGATAAAGAAAGGCTTAATTGCCTTTTTTTATTGTAGGAGGGACAATGTATAATAAAGCATTACAAATATTACAAATAATTGAAAATAATGGATTTAAAGCCTATATAGTAGGTGGTTACGCAAGAGATTTATATCTTGGTAGAAAAAGTGCTGATGTAGATATATGTACTAATGCTAAACCTAAAGACTTGAAGACAATATTTAAGAATAGTGTTATATCAAAAGAAAAATATGGTTCAGTTACATTGAAATATAAAAATATTAATTTTGAAATAACTACTTTTCGTAAAGAAATTAAATATAAAAATAATAGATTACCTGTTGAAATAAAATATATAAATGAATTAAAAGATGATTTATTAAGAAGAGATTTTATTATTAATACATTATGTATAGATAAAAATGGTACCTTAATAGATACTTTAGACGCTAAAAAAGATTTAGATAATAGAATAATTAGAACAGTAGGAGTATCTTATGATAAATTAGAAGAAGATTCTCTTAGAATATTAAGAGCAATTAGATTTGCCACAATCCTAAACTTTGAATTATCGGATGATTTAAAAGAAAGCATTAAAAGAAATGCATATTTATTAAAAGAATTATCATATTATAGAAAAAAAGAAGAATTAGATAAAATATTTAGTAATATCAATGTTAAATATGGTGTAGATTTATTAATTGAATTAGATTTAATAGAATCATTAGAAATACCTAATTTAAAAAAAGCTGTAATAACTTCAAATTCTATAGGAATATGGTCTCAATTAAATGTTGTTGATAAATATGTGTTTACTAATAATGAAAAAGAATTAATTAAAAAAATTAATGAAATAAAAAATAATGAAATTACAAATTATTCTTTATATATAAATGGTTTATATTTATCTAGTATAGTAGCTGAAATTAAAGGCTTAAATAAAAAAGAAATTGCTAAAAGATATATGAATTTAGATATAAAAAACTTAAAAGATATTGTTATTGATGGTAATGATATAGCAAGTATTTTAAATATTAAACCATCTAAATTAATTAAAGAAATACAAATAGATTTAGAAAATAAAATATTAAATAAAGAATTATTAAATGATAGAGATATATTACTATCTTATGTAAAAGAAAAATATAATAATAATTAGATAACAATTACTATTGTTATCTTTTTTTATTATTAAAAATATGGTAAAATTATTTAGGTGATTATATGTTTAAAATAGGCAATTTAGAAATGAAAAATAATATAGTATTAGCGCCAATGGCAGGTATTTCTAATAGCGCATATAGAACTATTATAAAAGATATGGGTTGTGGCTTAATTTATGCTGAAATGGTAAGTGATAAAGCAATTAGCTATGGTAATGAAAAAACTATTGATATGCTTTATATGACTGATTATGAAAGACCAATAGCGCAACAAATATTTGGTAGTGATAAAGAATCATTTATTAAAAGTGCTAAATACATATATGAAAATATGAAACCTGATATCATAGATATTAATATGGGTTGTCCTGTCCCAAAAGTTGCCGTTCGTGCTCAAGCAGGTAGTGCTCTATTAAAAAATCCTGATAAAGTATATGAAATAGTAAAAGCAGTAGTTGATACTGTTCCAATACCAGTAACTGTTAAAATAAGAAGTGGTTGGGATAGTAATAGTATTAATGCTGTTGAAATAGCAAAGATGATAGAAAAAGCTGGAGCAAGTGCTATAACAGTTCATCCAAGAACAAGAGCTCAAGGATATAGTGGAAATGCTGATTGGAATATAATAAAACAAGTAAAAGAAAGTGTTGGAATTCCAGTAATTGGTAATGGTGATGTAAAGAGTTGTTATGATGCAAAAAAAATGCTTGATGAAACAAATTGTGATGCTGTAATGATTGGTAGAGGAGTATTAGGTAATCCTTGGTTAATAAAAGAATGTATTGATTATATTGATAATGGCAAATTACCAGAAGTAGTATCGTTAAAAGAAAAAATAGAAATGATTAAAAGACATTTAAAATTATTAAAAGAAACAAAAAGTGATAAACTTGCCTTATTAGAAATAAGAAGTCACGCTATTTGGTATTTAAAAGGTGTTAATAATAGTAGCTTTATTAAAAATCAAATATGTAAGGCAAAAACAATAGATGAAGTTAATAATATATTAGATGAATTAATAAAGGAGGATAATTATGAATGCTAGTTTTATAAAAAGATTTTTGGCAGGGCTAACTGATATTATCATATTAGGAGCATTGATATATTTAATGATGTTAGTTTTTAATCCTACTAATAATGAAAATATAATTAAAATAAATAATGAAATAGAAACATTAAATAGTAATTTATTAGAACAAGAAGTATCATATCAAAATTATGTTAATCAATATGCTGATTTAATGTATATGCTTGATAAAGAAGAAGTAATGGTTAATGTTTTTAATGTTATATTTATAATAATTTTATATATAATTATTCCATTTATTACAGGTGGTTCAACTATAGGTAAAAAATTATTGAGAATAAAAGTAGTTAAAAATAATGGAGATAAACTTAATTTAAATGAATATTTTTTAAGAAGTTTATTAATTAACTATTTAGGATATCTTTTAGTGACATTAGCATTGATATTTATTGTTAATAGTTTTAGTTATTTTATTATTGGTTTAATTTTGATATTATTTGAGATTTTACTAGTAATTATAAGTGCTTTTATGATATTATATAGACATGACAAACGTGGCTTACACGATTTGATTGCCCATACAAAGGTAGTAAATATTTAGAGGTGAAAAAATGAGAGAATTTACAGAACAAGAATTAGTAAGAAGAGAAAAATTAAAGAACATAAGAGAATTAGGTATAGATCCATTTGGACAAAAGTTTGATAGAACAGCTTTTGCAAGTGATATAAAAGAACAATTTAAAGATATACCTCATGATGAATTTGAAAATAGAGAAGATATAGTTACTGTTGCTGGTAGAATTATGTTTATTAGAAAAATGGGTAAAGCATCATTTATGTCTATTAAAGATAAAACTGGTAATATTCAAATATATATTTCAATTAATGATGTTGGTGAAGAAAAATATACTTTATTTAAAACAGCTGATTTAGGTGATATAGTTGGAATTAAAGGAAAAGTAATGAAGACACAAACTGGTGAAATAACAATTAAATGTTATGAATATACTCACTTAGTTAAATCTTTAAAACCACTTCCAGAAAAATTTCATGGGCTTACAGATATTGAAGAAAGATATCGTAGAAGATATGTTGATTTAATAATGAATGATGAAGCAAAAAAAGTTGCTTTTGCCAGACCTAAGATAATTAGATGTATTCAAAACTTTATGGATGGTGAAGGATTTACAGAAGTTGAAACTCCAATTTTAACTACTTTATTAACAGGTGCTTCAGCACGACCATTTGTTACACATCATAATACACAAGATTTAGATATGTATTTACGTATAGCTTTAGAATTACCATTAAAAAGATTATTAGTTGGTGGTATGGAAGCAGTTTATGAAATAGGTAGAGTATTTAGAAATGAAGGAATGGATCCAAAACATAATCCAGAGTTTACTTTAATGGAAGCATATCTAGCATATTCTGACCTAGAAGGTATGATGAATTTAACAGAAAATATGTATCAAACAATTGCTAAAAATGTATTTGGTAAAATGGTATATAATTGGTGTGGTAATGAAATTAATCTTGAAGGACCATGGAAAAGAATTAGTATGGTAGATGCTATTAAAGAAAAAACTAATATTGATTTTAGTAAAGATATGACAATTGATGAAGCAATTAAATTAGCTGAAGAACATCATATTGAAGTTGCTGATCATGAAAAAAATGTTGGACATATAATTAATTTATTCTTTGAAAAATATGTAGAAGAAACATTAATTCAACCTACATTCTTATATGGCCATCCAGTAGAAATATCTCCACTTACAAAGAAAAATCCAAAAGATCCACGCTTCGTAGATAGATTTGAATTGTTTATAGGTGGAAAAGAATTTGCAAATGCATATACTGAATTAAATGATCCAATTGATCAATTAGAAAGATTTGAAGATCAATTAAAAGAACGTGATTTAGGTAATGATGAAGCTAATGACATAGATTATGATTTCATTGAAGCTTTAGAATATGGTATGCCTCCAGCAGGTGGTATAGGATATGGAATCGATAGATTATGTATGTTATTTACTGAACAAGAAACAATAAGAGAAGTTATACTTTTCCCTACAATGAAGAATAGAGATTAATATGAAATTATATGTATTAAGACATGGTGA
>Ga0116152_10004284_pt1 | contig 11304 bp, 13 predicted proteins | sample AD_UKC119_MetaG_FD_89894 | JGI IMG/M metagenome (GOLD analysis project Ga0116152, IMG submission 89894) | Active sludge microbial communities of municipal wastewater-treating anaerobic digesters from Hong Kong - AD_UKC119_MetaG | ecosystem: Engineered > Bioreactor > Anaerobic > Digestate...
AAATGGGAAGTCGCCATTGGGTTACTTTTGTGGGCCTTTGACGATCAAGGACTTTTCGAGGAATGCCAAAGGTAAACAAGTCCGCCATGTCGCGCATGTTCCGGCTCCTCGCCCTAATGACCGCACTGGCAGTCCCGGGGTTGCCCGGTCGGGCACAGCAGGCCACCGAGATGAAGCGCCCCTTGGTGGAGGTACGCACGCGCCTCGGGAAGCTGGTCATTGCGCTGTACAACGAGACCCCCGAGTTCCGCGACCTGTTCATTTCCAGGGTATTGGACCATTCACTTGACAGCACGTTGATCCACCGGGTGGTACCCGGCTTCGCCGTGGAAGCGGGCGACCCGCGATCCAGGAACGCGGTGGCCGGCATTCCTTTGGGCCTTGACCCGGATACGATAGGCCTGCCCGTCGCGGCGGTTGCCGGTGCGATCCACCGGCGCGGGGTCTTGTCCGCCTCACCCGCAGGGGACGGTCCGGAACAAGCCGGTCGTTCCCACCGCGATCTGTTCTTCATCGTGCTTGGGGTGCCCTACGACGAGCGGGAGCTGCTGTCGATCAATGATCGACGCGACCACCCCATCGCCTATACGGAAGAAGACCGCCGTATCTATGCCGCGGTGGGCGGGACCCCTCACTTGGACGGACGGTGCACCATCTTCGGCGAAGTGATCGAAGGGCTGGAGGTGTTGGATGCGATCGCCGGTGCACCGTGCAACACCTGGGACCGACCATTGGAGGACATACCGATGTATACACGCTTGTTGCCATGAGCTTGACCGAGAGGATCGCCGCCATAGAGGAGGCGCTGGAGAATGCGAAGGCCACCACGGCAGAGGAGGTGGAGCGGTTCCGTGTGGCCATGCTTGGTCGGAACGGCGCGGTGACGGAGCTGTTCGAGTCGTTCCGCACGGTCTCAGCGGAGGAGAAACGCGCACTGGGTCAGCGGATGAACCTGTTGAAGCAGGCGGCGCAGGCCCGGCTCGATGCCTTGCGCGAACGTGTGGCCACGGATGGCCCGAAGTCCGATCGGCCGGCGATCGACCTGAGCGCTCCGGCACGCATCGAGCCCCTCGGGGCCCATCACCCGATCAGCATCGTCATGGACCGCATCGTCGGCGTGTTCAGCCGCATCGGGTTCACCGTGAGCCAGGGGCCCGAGGTGGAGGACGACCATCACAACTTCGGCGCACTGAACTTCCCACCGGACCATCCGGCGCGCGACATGCAGGACACCTTCTTCGTGGAAGGAAAGGACCGTGCCCTGCGCACCCATACGAGCAGCGTACAGGTGCGCGTGATGGAGAACAGCAAGCCACCCATCCGCACCGTCTCCCCGGGTCGCGTCTACCGCAATGAGGCGATCAGTGCGCGCGCCCATTGCATGTTCCATCAGGTGGAAGGCCTGTATGTGGACAAGGGGGTGAGCTTCGCCGACCTGAAGGGGACCTTGGACCACTTCACCAAGAGCCTCTTCGGTCCCGAGGTCACCATCCGCATGCGGCCCAGCTACTTCCCCTTCACCGAGCCCAGCGCGGAGGTGGACATGAGCTGCAGCATCTGTGGTGGCGCGGGTTGCAACATCTGCAAGCACAGTGGCTGGGTGGAGATCATGGGATGTGGCATGGTGGATCCCGCCGTGCTGTCCAACTGCGGTATTGATCCCGAGGTATACAGCGGTTATGCCTTCGGGATGGGAGTGGAGCGCATCGCCCAGCTGATCTACCGCGTACCGGACCTCCGTATGTATTGGGAGAACGATGTACGCTTCCTCGACCAGTTCATGACGGCCTCCGTGCGAGGCTGATCCCATGTCCAACGCGCTCCGAACGGACGTCTGCATCCTCGGTGGTGGACCCGGCGGAAGCTCGGCAGCGATCCAGCTGGCCAGGCACGGGGTCGAAGCGGTGCTCGTTGATCAGGCACACTTCCCACGCGACAAGGTGTGCGGCGATGCGCTGAGCGGCAAGGTGATGCGGACCTTGGAGCGGCTCGACCCGAGGCTCGCCGCCCAAGTGAAGACCGAAGCGTCCGGCCTGCCCAGCTGGGGGGTCACCTTCGTTGCCCCCAGCGGCCGGGCATTGCGTGTGCCCTTCTCCCGAACGACCGGCTTGGGCGAGGCGCCAGGGGTGATCATGCCACGCCTGCGCTTCGACGACATGCTCTTCCAGCATGTTCGCGGCCTGCACGGCATCACGGTCATCGAAGGGGTGGCCGCGAAGGACTTCGACCATGTTTCGGGGTACTGGCACATCGGCCTGTCGAATGGGCGGACGGTCAACGCCCGTATCGTGATCGATGCATCGGGCGCGAACTCCACCTTCGCGCGGAAGGTCGCGGGGCTGCCGATGGAACCGAAACACCATGCAGCCGGTGTGCGGGCCTACTTCAGCGGCGTTCATGACCTCGATCCAGAGGGCTTCATCGAACTCATCTTCCTGAAGGACCTGTTGCCCGGTTACCTGTGGGTCTTCCCCCTTCCGGATGGAAGGGCCAATGTGGGCCTCGGTCTGCGGAGCGATGTGGTGCGGGATCGCCGTGTTGACCTGAAGACCTTGCTAACCGAGCTGGTCTCATCACATCCACAACTACAGGCGCGCTTCGCGCATGCGAACATGGAAGGCCGCGTGCAAGGCATGGGCCTGCCGCTGGCGAGTAAACGACACTCCTTGAGCGGGGAGGGATACCTGCTCGTTGGCGACGCCGGACATCTCATCGACCCGTTCACCGGTGAAGGCATCAGCCATGCGATGATCAGTGGCGTACATGCAGCGGATGTCGCGCACGAGATGATCGGGAGCGGTGACCTGTCCGCGAGCGCGACAAAGCGATACGACCAGCGGGTGTGGAAGCGACTGGGCAAGGAACTCGCCATCAGCACACGCCTTCAACGCATGGCCAACCAGGCCTGGCTCTTCGACCTCGTGGTGGACCGCGCGAACAGGAATCCGGCGCTGGCCGATACGATCAGCAGCATGTTCACGGACATGGAACTTCGAGAGCGGTTGAAGAAGCCGGGGTTCTATATGGACCTGCTGTTGGGGCGGGCTTCAAAGGCTCGCTGATCAACGCCGCTGGGCGGCCACGAACCAGTCCCAGGGATAGGGCGCCTTCATCCAGCGCGGCGGCGAATCGAACTCCGTGGTCCATGGATACTCCAGCTTCTCGATGGCAAGCACATCGAATCCGCGCGCATCGAGAAGCGCTTCCAGCTCCTCCTTCAGGTAGTGCTTGGTCGGTACGTTGTCGATAAGCACCGTGCCGTGTTCGAGCCCCTTGCTGTTCAGCGCGGCATCCTGTTGTGCTTCCTTCGGGTCCATGCCATCGCGCAGGTTCCATTGCAGGTGGCGGTAGGCGGTGAGCAGCGCCGAGTTCAGCGAGGGCACCACGAGCAGGAGGTGACCACCCCTCTTCACACTGCGCACCGTCCGCTCGATCAAGGGTTCCCGCACTTCGATGGCGGCGTTCAACAGCGTGTTGATGCACAGCACCACATCGGCGGCGGGATAGCCGTTCCGGTCCTTGCTCAGATCGGCATGCACATAACGGATGTTGGAATAGGCATTCGCCGATCGCTCGGCCACCTCGAGGCACTGACTGCTCACATCCACCGCGTTGACCCTGGCGAAGCGTTCCGCGAGCATGGGCAGGGTGCGCCCAACACCACATCCGAGATCGGTGGCACTGCGGTCAGGCCCGGCCAACCGCTCCACCCAGCTTTCGATGATGCCCTTCGTGTCGTTCGCCGGTACGTTGAAGATCTCCTCTTCGAAGGTCTCCGCCACTTCATCCCAATCCCGTTCGTTCATGCGTCGCGTATTATGCGGCGGCGCGGAGGAGGTGGTCAGGAGAAGGTGTGCGCCGCAGCGGTTGCTATGTGGATGGACAAGGTATCCGATCCCCTGCCCAGCCATGGGCCACCGGCCAGCGCGGTTTCCACGATCATCCGTTGATCCATCGCGCGTAGTTCGCCAACCTCTTCCTTTACGGCCCGATGGACAGCCTGTACCTGCTCGTATTCTGCCTGATGGCCGGTGTGCTGCTCCAGCGGTTGCCGAGCTTCCCGCCGAACGCGGCGCAGACGCTGAACCAATATGTACTGCATGCACCGCTGCCGGCGCTCGCACTCTATCATATACCGGAGATCAGTGGCGGCGCCGAACTGCTCTATCCCATCGCCGTCGCCTGGATCTGCTTCGTCGTAGCCTGGCTCTTCTTCGGGTCCATGCGCCGCCTCTTCGGCTGGTCCCACAAACTCACCGGCTGCCTGATCCTTTGCGCGGGCCTGGGCAACACATCGTTCGTTGGCTTCCCGGTGATCGAGGCGGCCTTTGGCAAGGATGCGCTCGGCACGGCCCTGCTGGTTGATCAGCCGGGGTCCTTCGTGGTGCTTTCCACGCTCGGCATGGTGGTGGCCACGGTGTATTCCCGCCAGCGAACGGACGCGGCGGCCATGGCACGCAAGGTCCTGCTCTTCCCTCCTTTCATCGGGTTCGCAGCGGCGGTCTTGATGAACGTGTTCGACCTGCACTTCGGCGAGGGCGTGCGCGGCGGATTGTTACGCATCGGTAACTCGGTGACACCCGTGGCCCTGCTGGCGGTGGGTCTGCAACTGCGGATCAAGAAGCGCAGCAAACACTGGGGCTTCCTGGGCCTTGGCCTCATGTACAAGCTGCTGCTGGCCCCGGCCTTGATCTTCCTGCTCTACGTGGTGCTCCTGGATGGAACGGGCAAGGTGGTGCGTGTCTCCGTGCTGGAGAGCGCCATGGCCCCGATGATCACCGCCGCCATCCTCGCCTCATCGCATGGCTTGAAGCCGCGCCTCGCCAATATGATGGTGGGCGTGGGCATCCCGCTCTCCTTGCTGACGCTGATGGTGTGGTATCACGTGCTGGAGGGGATCTAGGCCGGGCTCAGCTTCAACATGTTCGACATGCCCTGCTCGGCGATCGGCATGCTGGCGACGTTCACCAGAAGATCCCCCTTGTTCACCAGTTTCTTGCTGCGCAGGATGTGCTTGATGTCGGCGATGGTGTGGTCGGTGCTCACCGTCTTGTCATAGAACTGTGCACGCACGCCCCATACCAGGTTCAGCGTACCCAGGATCGCGCGGTTGCTGGTGAAGGCGAAGATGTGCGCCTTGGGTCGCATGCTGCTGATCTTGTATGCGGTGTAGCCGCTGTGGGTCATGGTCACGATCGCCTTGATGTCGATGGCCGCCGCCATGCGCACGCTGGCCATGCAGATCGCATCGGTCACCATCCGATCATTGTCCTCGAGGCCGGGCTGCTCCACGTTGAACATGTCATCGCTCGTCTCCATCTCCTGCAGGATCCGGTTCATCGCCTTCACCACCTCAACCGGGTACTTCCCAACGCTCGTCTCCGCGCTCAACATCACGGCGTCGGCGTGATCGAGGACCGCATTGGCCACGTCGTTCACCTCGGCGCGCGTCGGCGTGATGTTGGTGATCATGCTCTCCATCATCTGTGTGGCCACGATCACCGGACGGTGGTTCGCCAGGCAACGCTTGATGATGTCCTTCTGCACCAGTGGCACCTTCTCCATCGGGATCTCCACACCGAGATCGCCCCGCGCCACCATCAAGGCATCCGCCTCCCGGATGATCTCATCGATCTCCACCAGGGCTTCTGGCTTCTCGATCTTGGCGACCACACGGGCGTTCTTCTCCCGCTGTAGGATGATGTGCTTGAGTTCGATGATGTCCCGGGCACCGCGGACGAAGCTCAGTCCGATCCAGTCCACGTCGTGGTCCAGCGCAAAGTCAAGGTCCTGACGATCCTTCTCGGTGAGGCTCGGCAGGCTGATCTTGGTGTTGGGCAGGTTGAGGCCCTTGTTGGCGCTCAGCGGTCCACCGTGGATCACCCGGGTGGTCACCTGGGTGGCGCCATCGGTGCCCACCACTTCAAGCCGCAGTTTTCCGTCATCAAGCAGCACGAGTTCGCCCTTCTTCACATCCTTGGGGAACTGTGCATAGCTCGTGCTAACCATACCGGGCTTTCCCTTGATCGCTTCCGTGGTGATGATGAGCTCGCTGCCCTCCGGCAGGTCGATGGGGCCGTTCGCCATCTCCCCCACCCGCATCTTGGGGCCCTGCAGATCCGCCAATATCGCGGTGTTCAGACCCAGCTCGGTGTTGAGCTCGCGGATCGTGCCAATGAGGTTGGCGTAGAACTGGTAGCTCCCGTGGGAGAAGTTCAGGCGGCACACATCCATGCCGCTCAACATCATTTCACGCAGGATCGCCTTGTCCGCCGAGGCGGGGCCGATGGTGGCGACGATCTTGGTCTTCGGGTCGTTCATGGTAGGTCGCCGAGGCCTCGGCGAAGGCTCGTTTTCTAGAGCAGGAGCTTGTGCCCCGCCTTGAGTTGGTCGTAGGAGAGTGGATAAGCGGTGAGCACGAACTCCGCATGGCGCACCCGCTCCAGCAGGTCGGGGTGTTGTTGCGCCAGCTCATTGTCCACCACCAGGAAATAGTCCGCCTGGCGGTGTTCCCGCAACAGAATGCCATCACCGCTGTGGTTGTTCACCAGGGTATAGCGGGCCAGGCTTCGCTCGTCCACGTGGTCATAGGCGGAATACAGGGCACGGATCCCGTTGGCATCATCAGCGATATCCGTGCGGCGCCTGGTGAGCTCAAGTCCCACGCTGCGGTTGATGGACCAGCAGAGCCTGTAGTCGTTCACATGGCTGCTGATCCCGATGATGATCACATCGGGATCCGGCTCCAACGAGAGCTTGAGTTTCGCCATGGCTTTGAACGAAGACCCGCAGTGGTGGCGGCTGGCGGGGTAGGCCAAAGGTAGCCACGATCGGGAGCGTCCCCGGCCCGGTGCCCGATGGATCCCTCGCAAGGCATGTTGGGTCAGTCGCGCCGTCGCGGCTTCGAACTCCTCCTGGGCGCGTGCATCGAAGGGGCATGCTCGCCGCCATCGGCAGCCCCGCCTGGCACGGCCTTCGGGTGCTGGGGCTTCCGTGAACGCATGCTGCGGAAAGCGCTCTGTGCCGCATCCTGCTCGGCCACCTTCTTGCTGGCGCCATGTCCGGTGCCCCGCACGTCGCCGTTGATGCGCACCTCGGCCACGTAGTGCCTGCCGCGTCCGCTGCCGCCTTCCTCCCGCACCACGAACTCCACCTTCTTGCGCCGCTTCTGTCCCCACTCCAGCAACCGGCTCTTCCCGTCGCGGTCCTCCTTCTCGATCTCTTTCAGATCGAAATGTGCATGCAACAGCTGCACCACCACTTTGCGGGTCCGCTCGAATCCGCGGTCCAGGAACAATGCGCCGATGAGCGCCTCCAGTGCGTTACCCGGTACCGATGATTCCTGCGAGCGCGCGAGGTTGCTCTCGATCACCCGTTCTATCTCGATGCGCTTGGCCAGGGCGTTCAGCTGTTGCCGGCTCACCAGCTTGCTGCGCATCCGCGTCAGGAATCCCTCCCCCTTGTCCGGATAGGTGGCGAACAACAGGTCGCCGATGATGGCGTCAAGGATGGCGTCGCCCAGGAATTCCAGGCGTTCATTGTCCGGAAGGTCGGGGCGGTCTTCGGCCACCGCGCTCACGTGGCGAAGTGCCTGGCGGTACAGGGCGATGTCACCCGGCGACAGGCCGAGCGTCTTGCGGCACCAGGCGCGCACACGTCGCTCCTCGGGGCTGCGTGCACGGGTGAACAAGCTGCGGATCACGCGGTGGGACTACCTGTACTTGCGGAAGACCACGGCCGTGTTGTGACCGCCGAACCCGAAGGTGTTGCTCATGGCGGCGTTCACGGTGCGCTGCTGAGCGGTGTTGAACGTGAAGTTCAGCTTCGGATCGATCTCGGGGTCGTCCGTGAAATGGTTGATCGTCGGGGGGACCACATCGGTATGCACGGCCATGATCGCGGCCAGCCCCTCCACCGCACCCGCGCCGCCAAGCAGGTGGCCGGTCATGCTCTTGGTGGCACTTATGTTCAGCTTGTACGCATGCTCGCCGAAGAGCCGCTGGATGGCCTTCACCTCCTGCGGATCCCCGATGGGCGTGCTGGTGCCGTGGGTGTTGATGTAGTCGATCTCCGTGGGTGCGATCCCCGCATCGTGCAGGGCATGCTTCATGCACAGCTCCGCGCCCAGCCCATCCGGGTGGGGTGCGGTGATGTGGTAGGCATCGCTGCTCATGCCGCCGCCGATCACCTCGGCATAGATCCGGGCACCACGGGCGAGCGCATGCTCCAGGTCCTCCAGGATGATGGCCGCGCCACCTTCACCGAGCACGAAGCCATCGCGGTCCTTGTCGTAAGGCCGCGATGCCGTGGCTGGATCATCGTTGCGGGTGCTCATGGCGTGCAGGGCGTTGAAGCCCCCCACCCCGGCCTCATAGATCGCCGCCTCACTACCACCAGTTACCACGGCCACACAGGTGCCGAGGCGGATGTAGTTGAAGGCATCGATCATGGAGTTGTTGCTCGATGCGCAGGCACTTGCGGTGACATAGCTCGGACCGCGCAACACATGACGCATGCTGATGAGGCCGGCCGCACTGTCCGCGATCATCTTGGGGATGAAGAACGGATTGAAGCGCGGCGTTCCGTCGCCCCGTCCGAAGGCGATGCACTCGTCCTGGAAGGTCTTCAGGCCGCCGATGCCGCTGCCCCAGATCACACCGATCCGCTCACGATCCACCTTTTCCAGGTCCAGGCCGCTGTCCTTCATCGCCTCATCGGCGCAGACCACCGCGAACTGGGTGTAGGGGTCCATCTTCCGGGCCTCCTTCCGATCGATGAAGTCCTCGGGGTTGAAACCCTTCACCTCGCAGGCGAAGCGGGTCTTGAACTTGCTGGCGTCGAAGCGGGTGATGGGCGCAGCTCCGCTACGGCCGCTCACCAGGCCCTCCCAGTACTCCTTGTGGGTGTTCCCGAGGGGAGTGAGCGCGCCCAGACCGGTGACGACCACTCGTCTGAGCTGCATGCGGTGCGGCGATTACTTCGCGTTCTTCTCGACGTAGTCCACAGCCTGACCCACGGTCTGGATCTTTTCAGCCTGGTCGTCGGGAATGGCGATGTTGAACTCCTTCTCGAACTCCATGATGAGTTCGACGGTATCGAGGCTGTCAGCGCCAAGGTCGTTCGTAAAGCTCGCTTCAGGTGTGACCTCGCCCTGATCGACTCCGAGCTTGTCCACGATGATGGCGATGACCCTTGACTTGATATCCGACATGTCCGTGCGTTGTTGGTTGAACAGGCTGCAAAGGAAAGACATTTTCACATGCGCAAGCCGCGGCATGTGCGCTGCACCGACACACCGGGTTCTGCACCTAGGCGGCTGACCCTCAGTCGTTTCTGCGGAATGGTCCCCCCCCGACCAACGGCTGGCCGGTCTGTCCGATCTTCGCTCCCGGTTCAAAATGGTACGGATCGGCATCCTGGCATCGGGGAACGGGAGCAACGCCCAGCGCTTGGTGGAGCACTTCACCGGGCACGCCCACGCCGAGGTGGTGCTCATCGGTAGCGACCGCCCTCAGGCGCATGTGGTGCAGCGCGCGTGGGACATGGGCGTTCCGCTCTACCTGTTCAATGGCGCACTGCTGCGCACCGGGGCGGTCCTGCGTGAACTGCAGGGTCAGCAGGTGGACCTGCTCGTGCTCGCCGGCTTCCTTCGGCTGATCCCGGCCGAGCTGGTGAAGGCCTTCCCGAAGCGGATCATCAACCTGCACCCTGCGCTCCTGCCCAAGTTCGGGGGCCGGGGCATGTTCGGCCAACATGTTCACCAGGCCGTCCTGGCGGCTGGGGAGATGGAAAGCGGCATCACCATCCATTATGTGGATGAACGCTACGACGAGGGGGAGCACATCGCGCAGTTCCGCTGCCCGGTGCTTACCGGGGATACGGCTACAACGCTGGCCGAACGGATCCATGACCTGGAGCACGCCCACTTCCCACAGGTGGTGGAGGAGATCGTGAGGCGTTCCTCTGCGGTGGTCGGATAAGGGCGGTGCACTTTTGTGGCATGTTCGACCTCGGACAGATCATCAAGGCCTTCCTCATCCTCTTCGCCGTGATCGATGTGGTGGGAAGCATCCCGCTGGTCCTTCAAGTGCGGGAAAAAGCGGGCAAGATCTATCCTGCGCGTGCCGTGCTGGTGAGCCTGGGGATCATGATCACCTTCCTTTATCTGGGTGAAGGGATCCTCCATCTGCTGGGCATCGACGTGCGTTCATTCGCCGTGGCCGGCGCGCTCGTGTTGTTCTTCATCGCCTTGGAGATGATCCTCGGTGTGCGGCTCTTCAAGGAGGATCTTTCCGCGCCCGGCCTTACCGATGGCAAGGATGATAACAAGGTGTACAGCATCGTGCCACTGGCCTTTCCGGTGATCGCGGGTGCGGGCTCCATCACCACCATCCTCTCCTTGCGTGCCGAGTTCGACAGCGTCAACATCCTCATCGCGATCATCCTCAACATGATCCCGGTGACGCTCGTGCTCCTGCTCACTTCACGGATCGAGCGCCTGCTGGGGCGCGTCGGCCTTATCGTGATCAAGAAGGCCTTCGGCGTCATCCTCCTCGCCATTGCCGTCAAGCTCTTCGCGGCGAACATCACGCAATTGTTCCCGAACAATTGATGGGCCAGCCTGCATCCACTCAGCAGCTTTTCTTCCCGTTCAAATGGGTCGCGAACCTTCTGGTCGCCACGTTGCTCTTCGTACTCGTTGCCCTTACCCCGCTCATTGCATGGGAATACTTGCAGCTGTCCACCGTTGAGGGTGATGCAGGATATCCATTTGGTGTTGAAGAGGCGGGAAGCGACTACGCCACCAAGGAGATCTACTTGGAACGAAGTCGTTGGATCATGCTTTTCGGTGGTCTGCTTTCTACAGCGATGATCGTTGGCCTGCTGCGCCGAAAAATGGCGATCACTTGGGCTGCCGTGTTGGTCACCCTCGCTCTTCTGTTCGTTCTTTACGCCCGCAACAACGCATGAAGGTCACCATCCACACCGACGGCGCCGCCAGCGGCAATCCGGGTCCGGGCGGGTACGGAGCCGTGCTCGAGAGCGGCAAACACCGCAAGGAGTTATGGGGCGGCTACCGGCGCACCACCAACAACCGCATGGAACTGCTGGCGGTGATCGCCGCGCTGGAAGCCTTGAAGGGGGACGGCCACGAAGTGCTGGTGGTGAGCGACAGTAAATACGTGGTGGATGCGGTGGAACAGGGCTGGCTCTTCGGCTGGGAACGGAAACGCTGGGCCAAGGTGAAGAACCCGGACCTGTGGAAGCGTTTCCTGCAGGTGTATCGCAGGCACAACGTGCGGT
>Ga0116152_10004285_pt1 | contig 11304 bp, 7 predicted proteins | sample AD_UKC119_MetaG_FD_89894 | JGI IMG/M metagenome (GOLD analysis project Ga0116152, IMG submission 89894) | Active sludge microbial communities of municipal wastewater-treating anaerobic digesters from Hong Kong - AD_UKC119_MetaG | ecosystem: Engineered > Bioreactor > Anaerobic > Digestate...
AAATTCCTGTTGATTGGGAAGATGCGATGCATGAGCTGCAACTGCCGCCATTTTTGATTTCAATGCTGCAAAAGCGTCAAAGCATACATGGGTTTCCGGTGGGCGAATTACTCAGAATTAATGATTTGCCGGTCAGCACTGTGCAATCAGCCTGCATACAAGGCTCGCACAAACCACAAAATCAGGCGTTGCACGAAGATTTGAATGACGGACCGGTGCCGGTAAAGTTCGATTGTACAGGTGATGTTTATTTATACTCTCAGGCTGATGTGGATGCTTTTACATGTACGGAAGTTAGCGGAATGCTTCCATACAGAGGGTGATGATATTGTTGATTTGAGTCCTCTTGCAGGCCTGACGACAGTGGACGCTGATCTTATCATCATCAATAAATGGTTTCTGTCGAACCCCGAAGGTCTTTCGGGGCTGACTTCGGTTGGAGAGAACATAGAAATTACCGGCAATATCGTGTTGGCAGAATTTTGCGAGCTGTATCCTTTACTCAACGGCGTTGGATGTTCAGGCAATTTTACTATTTCAGGTAATGCTTAAAACCCCTCGCAACAGGAAATCATTGACGGTGGGCTTGTCAATCCGGTTGTTTGGGAAATATAATCCTTTGTTCTCAACAGGATGTGAATCATTTTTTGTGGACAGAAGTTGCCGGTACTTTGGCCATTTCAGGAAATGATCTCACTGATCTGACCCCGTTGAATACACTTACTTCAGTAGGCAGAAATTTAATTTTTGCCGGGAACACACTGCTGCCAAATCTTGACGGGCTTGCAGCGCTTATGGAGGTTGATAGCAGTATTTATTTTTTCAGGAATGAAGCACTGACCAACGTGAATAGACTTAGCTCACTCACTTCCATCGGTGGCGATTTATCTTTCTACGAAAATGTAGCATTAATAAATTCAGGTGGCTCACAGCACTCACCTCCGTAGGAGGAAGTCTGAATTTTATGGCCAATAATGCCCTGACAACAGTAACCGGATTTCCTTTGCTTAATAGTATCGGGGGTGATTTCTATATATGTGTAAATGAGGTACTAACAACTATTAACGGCTCTGTTTCACTTAATTTTGTGGGTGGAGGTATGTTTATGGGAAATATTAGTATTTTGTGGAATCAGATTATACCATTAACAAATTCAACATTTTAACGGATAATGCCACATTCATGTACTGATTATTTGACATTGGTCTGGTTTTTTCTGTGATCACCAAAAACCTTTTTCCCGCTGTAAGCTATACCCAGAGCAATCAAATACACCAGTCCGCTATTCAGGGGAACTCCGCCACCAGGGAGCTGGTTTTGTTGTGTGCCATGTCCTCCCGGTGGCGGGGGAGGATCGCTGCTCTGGGCGAAAACTGTTGCAATGGTGAACATACCGGTTGACAACGCAGTAATTAGTGCTGCTGTGATGATTTTATTTCTCATGGATTTTCGGATTATTTGATGATGATTTTTTCTTTTTCGATCCCACGGCCGGTGAGCACATTAACGATGTAAATGCCTGTCACCAGGTTAGTTTCCAGTCTGAGTACCGATTCTCCTTTTAAGGTCTGCTGCATTACCTCTCTGCCGGTGATATCGGATAATTTTATTGTTCCGCTGAGGTTATCAGGATTGATAATGGTGATGGATTTTCCATAAGCAAAGATTTCTAATAGTTCATTTTCCTGAATCTCAGTAATTCCAACCGGAGAAAATTTCAGAAGAAAGCGTTCCGGATCATCTCCATCGCTTGCGGTGAAGGAATAATCCGGGTTTTGGTTTAAACTCCGGCTGATGCCGGTTTTAAGGTCAACAAGCCGGACACCGCCGGGAAAATTCTCCAATCCTTCAGCATAAACAGAGAAGTCATGCAAACCGTTTTTTTCAAAAATAAGAGGAACTTCAGTGGTACCTGTGCTTATTGGCAGGGTGTTTACAGAGAGTTGTTCTGATCCGGCCAGGCTGTAGAAAACCGGGCCGTAGCCTCTGAGGTAATGGCCGTCGTATTCGGGATCAAAGCCTTCAGTACTCTGGTTGTTGAACCGGATGAAGCATTCCTTGCCGGAGCTTTTATCATTTGCCCATACCGTAAGTTTCAAAGTGTTGTCTCCGGCTGATTTGTACCATGACTGATCGCTGTGCGTACGGGCTCCGGTCGGAATAGTTATGGAAGCATTGTCCTGGAGCACTTCTGCCATAAAGCCGTTCATAGCTGGTACGATGGCGCTTTCGCCTTCCGGAAGTGGTGAGTAATCGCTAAGGCTTTCGCTCCATAACTGCAGGGTTGTGCCGGTACCTGTTTTTTCCCAACTGTTCCAGTTAAGGGCACAAGAGAAAGGATTTCCCAGCAGGTGCCAGCTTTTTACTTCTTCAGCAGCGGTAATGTTCATCCCGCTGATCAGGATGTCATCTGCATTGAGATAACCTTTAAACAGCTTTGTTCCTGTTTGCTGATAAGCAGCCAGGTATCCTATTCCGGGGACAAAGCTGCCGGAGCCGTTTACCTCAGTGAAATAGGGTGGTTGGGAGTTATTTTCGAAGTTTACCCATAAGCTGTTTGGTTCCGACCAGGCATAAAAATCAAAATCGTTATCGACACCGCTGGTAACCCATCCTTCACCGGCATTGATTCCCTGGTTTTCCACCGGTGAAGAAACGAAATGCCAGCCATCCTGCCAGTTTTCCCAGCCTGCTGCCCCGATGTAGCGCTGGACAGTTGCGGGGACATTTTCGGTGGAATGAATAAGTGAGCCTGTACCAGTAGCAGTGGATTCGATGACCAACCCACCTGACCCGGAAGCATTGCTCAGTATCCCGTCAACCGTTAAGCTGCCGTTTTCACCGATGGTAAGCGAAGCGCCGTCGGAGATGTACAGACCGTCAATTTCGGCAGAGCTTTCGAGTCGTGGATTGTTGGCGGTAACCGGAATAACCGCATTTTTGCCGGATACGGGCGGGCCGGTGGCACCTTCCCAGTTGCCGGGTTTTGCCCAATCGTTGTCACTATCTCCGGTCCAGGTGATGTTATCGGTTAACCAGCCCGAAGGCACCCAATCGCTGTTGTCCATGTTTTGCAATGCTCCCTGGTTGCCATTTTCTGTATGGTCATACAAATAGGAACCTGATGTCTGATCGAATTTGTAATAAGCCACCAGCCCACTTTCATTGCCCGTAAGTACATTATTCTTATTGTCGTTGATTTCCGTTTGGGTGCGGGCAATATTCCAGATGCGGACTTCATCAATAAGGCCATTAAAATACCTTCCTGTATTTTCGCCGTTTTCGGCAATATTTACCAGATAATCATTGTTGGCAATGGATCCGGTTGCGCTAACAGATGCATCCGATGTTCCATCCACATAAATGTATTTGGTTGAACCATCGAACACACAGGCTACATGGTGCCATTGTCCGTTGTTTACATCGGTGCTTCCTTCCAGATCAACATTGCTCAACCCGCTGGTGCCAAATGAAATGTGATTTGTTCCACTATGGCGGTGCAGCCGCCAGCTACCATCCCCTTTGGTTACGATGGCCTGCCATTCTTTATCAAAAGCATCCACTTTTATCCAGGCTTCAATGGTCATGGCAGTCGTAAAATCGAAATTTGATTCATTATTTAGGATGCTCACATAATCATCGGTTCCATCAAAATCAAGGGCGTAACCGGGAGGCACCATTGTAGGAGGTTCATCCATCAGGGTTGCAAATGTTTTTACGCTTCCATATCCGGTACCGTCGCTATTGGTGGCATAAGCGCGGACATAGTAAAGCGTTTCCTCAGAAAGCCCGGTGAGGCTGCTGGTAAAGGAAGCGGCGCCGCTGCCATCATTGGTAATACCGAGGTAATTGCTTATAGTAGGATTATCAGTTGTATTCCATACCACGCCTTTGGCTGTTATCGCCGAACTGCCTTCATAAATCACATCTCCGCCCGATTGGGCTGAATTTGCACCGATATTGGAAGTTTCGGCAGTTGAAACATCCGGAACACTTAACATTAGCAGGTAGGCGTACCCATCATTGGTTGTGACATCCATGGCCCAGATGGTTGTGAAATCCCAACCCGCATTGGTGAAGGTGGACTCGATTTTCATTTCGGCAGTCGTTTCACCGCTTACCCAGGTAGGATCGCCCGTATTCCCAACTCCGACAGTTGTTCCGGACGTTTCCATATCCCAGAAGCAGGCGTCGCCCGAAGAACATGCTGACAGTCCGCCAATCAGTCCGCCGGTAGTTCCACTGCCTGGAACTGATCCCGTGCTGTAACATTTGTTGACTGAAATGCACGCACTTTCCCTTATTTCTCCAATGAGACCGCCAATATGACCATTGTTACTGCCGGCGTTAAGGGTAATATTCCCCCGGCTGTAGCAATTTTCAATTTTAGATCCCGCACCGGCTTCGGTTTCTTCAATCATACCAATCAAGCCACCGGCGTATTGTAATTGGGTGAACTCGCCAATTTTGTTAATAGTAATGTTGCCGCTGCTGTAGCAATCACTTACCATTACTTCGCCATCAGTGCAAATTATCCCGACCAAGCCACCCGCTGCATTTCCCTCAGTAGGTTGATTCACAGTCAGATTTGCCGTGCTGTAAGAATTTTGCACAGTAACATCGCCAACACTTAAATCTCCCCCCGATCCAATCAAGCCGCCAATATTATTACTGCCTTCTACAGAACCAGAAGATTGACAATCTTTGATGTTGGTTTTAGCGCTGCTACCGTTATGAACATATCCCATCAAGCCGCCAACATGACTATTACCCCTAACTGCACCTGAAATATAGCAATTGCTGATTTGCACTTCAACGTCGTATTGATCCAATCCACCGTCCAGCATTGCTATCCTATTGTGACCAGTCACATTGCCATTGGTAATCCCCAGATTGAATATGCTACTACTTAAAAGACTTCCGAAAAGACCTACATAATCCTGATCCGGTCTGTTAATAAACAAATAGTCAATAGCGTGGTTTTGTCCGTCATAGGAAGCCTTAAACTGACTATCAGGATACCCGCCAATAGGCGAAAATCCCTTTCCAGAATTAATGTAGGCAGTGCTTTTGGCAGGGATGTCTTCGGTTTGCTCGAAATGCTTGTTATCACCCCAAATGGCTGTGCCACCGCCTTGCGAGAGCCAGTAGAGGTTGTTGAGCGTGGCAATTTGATAAGGCGTTCCGGAAAAGCCATCGCCGGTGGGTTCATCCGTAACCACCCACCAGGATGGGACCGGGTAGCCGTCGTTGTCGGTCTTGGCGCTGATCAGGTTCATGTTCCACCAGTCGTTGGTGCCGGCGTCATCATTGCTTGTGCCCACAAAATCCCAGGCTGTGGTCAACCCGCTTGTTGCCGTGTTGGTGAAGGTGGCAAATTCTTTCATCTCGGCGCTGGTTTTTCCTGTGCCTCCTATGCTGGCAGAAAGCCCTGAAGTTTCCGTATCCCAGAAGCAGTTGGTCACTGCAGCAATTCCACCAACCAGACCGCCGCCTCCAGTAGTTGCCGTTACCAGTCCTGTTGCATAACAATTATTGATGGTTTCCAGATTAACGCCTGCCAGTCCGCCGACATATTTTCCGCCGGTAATAGCAGCTCTGGAACCGCAGTTTTGGATGGTTGCGCTCATCAGGTTAAAGCCAACCAGTCCACCGACAAAAGCGTTGCCGGTAACCGAGCCGCTGGTGAAACACATATCAATCAAGGTGGAACTTCCGCTGGTTTTGCCTGCAAGTGCGCCCACATAATCTTTGCCGGTGATATTTACATCGGTCAAACCAAGATTTTTAACCACACCGCCTTCTACATAACCGAACATGCCGACATTGTCGGCGCTTCCACGGTTTATCGTAAAACCGGAAATCACACTGCCCTGTCCGTTGTAAGTTCCGGAAAAGGGGGTGGTGGTACTGCCGATGGGTGTAAAGCCGTCCCCCCATCCGGAGCTTGCAGAAGCGTCAATATTCGCCGTCTGGATAAAATACTTGTCCCACGAACCGCTGTTCTGGGTGATCCAGGAAAGGTTCTCTATATTGGCAATTTGGTAAGGGTCTTCTAAAGTTCCCGAGCCCAAAGGTTGAGCCACTGTCTCGTTCATAGCCCATCCAGTGCATAAAAGCAGCAGGATAATCAGTGATTTTCGTAATAGTGGATTTTTCATAAGCTTAGATTTTATGGTTAATAATTCGAAATTCATTGTAGTTCAGGATTTCATCCATCTGATTGATGGAGATATGTGCTGATGATTCCTTGAAATGCGCTGTAAGTTTATTCAAAAAGCTTTCGGCAAAAATTGTATCGCCTTCAATTTCAATTTCAAAGCTGTTATTATCAATACTTTTTATAAAACCGGTTAATTGAAACTCTACTGCCAACCGGTAAATTTCGAAGGGGTAATTCAGCTTTACATTAAAAATTTCATTGAGGATGATCCTTCTTCTGATCTTAGATACCTTTGATGGAATTTCTTTTGTGGTTTTTTTATTTGACATACCCCCCCGCATTATTAATCAGGATTTTGTTATCAATAGGATTTATACCGTTTAAACAGTCAACAAAATTAGTGTTGCAACCTGGCAAAAAGCAAATTTGGGAGTTGGACAAAGGTTGGACATAGTAAAAAAAAATTGAAAACCATAAAGCCTGTGCAATGGCAGAATGGAATGGTTTCGCCGTCAGGCAGTGGGCTGTATCGCCGGGGTTGAAACTATCGCGAGGGGTTAAAACCGGCTCATATATTCGGGCATTTCCATCAGAGAGGGGATGTTCATTTTTTTTCTCAGGCGATACCTGCTTTTTTGAACCGCAGATGTGGTGATGTTGAGTATTCTGGCTATCTCATTGGTGCCCAGATTGATTCTGTAATAGGCACAAAGTTTTAATTCGTTCTGGGTAAGTCCGGGGCAATGTTTTACCAGGTTTTGAAAAAAACCTGGATTGACTTCCTCGAAATGAAGTTTGAACTGTTGCCACTCTTTGTCGAAATTTCGGTTTTCATTTGCAATTTGTTTGATGTGGTCAACGACTCTTGTGATGTTCTGCCCGTCGTTGGACATTACCTGTTCAAGCTCATTCACGATTTTGTCGATGGCATCATTTTTTTTGATGGCCTGAATGATTTGGGCAGACAACTCCCTGTTTTTCTGATTCAGTTTTTCGGATTGTAATCTATTGATTTCGTTACCTGCAAATAGTTGATCTTCGAGGTGTTTGGTTTCGATCTCGTTTTTTTCTTTTTCCAATCGGCTGATCGTTTTTTCGTTTTTCAGCGAACGGGCTTTTGTTTTGAACAAAACAAATAAAAGAAAGGTCAGAAGCAATAATGCGACAATTGCAACTAAAAAAATGCGCTGGTTGTTTTTTCTGATTTCAATATCTTTTTTCAACAATTCATTTTCGCGTTGTTGCTTTTTTATTTGATAATGTGCTTCCATTTCTGCTATCTGGCGGCTTCGTTCTTCATTGAACAGACTGTCTTTGATCTGTGTGTATAGAATATAGGTGTTCAGGGCTTCTTCATACTTTTTCTGACGATAGTATAAATCATATTGGTATTCGTAAATTTTTTTTATAAGATCTTTAATCCCGGTCATTCTGGCGGTGTACAAAGCTTCTTTCAACCGGCTGTCAGCCTGCGCATAACGTTTGGTTTTAATCTCTATGTTGGCAATATTGCCAAGGGTATTGGCAATGCCCATCTGATAACCAAGTTTACGGCTTATCTCCAGCGATTTTTGATAATGCTGGATGGATGAATCGTATTGTTGCTGCCGTTCAAAGATCAATCCGAGATTATTATGAAAACCACCCAGAGCAATAGAATCATTGATTTTTGTTCCAATTTCAACAGCCTGGTGATAATATTTGCGGGCAAGTTCATACTGACCGGTTTCGATAGCCACCAGTCCAAGATTGTTCAGCGAAATGGAAATACTCAGGTCTTTCGCATTCTTTTTGCTTATTTCCAAAGCATTTTCCAATACTAATCCGGCTTTTTCATATTCTTCCAGATTAATGTAAATCAATCCCAAGTTATTAAGCAAATTTATATAAAGAGGGATGTTGTGCTTTTTTTCGGGAATTGAATCCATCAGTGAAATCCCTTTCAAAAATGATTCTATTGACTGATTAAATTCTCCCAGGTTTGACAGCACATTGCCAATATTGTTGTAGCCGGTTATCAGTTTATTGAAAAAGTGTTCAGATTCAGGGTTTTTCTTGTAGAGCCTGCTGATGATTTCCAGATATCGTTCAAAATTTATCAGTGCCAGTTGGTTGTATCCAATATTGAATTGGTTAATAGCCAGGGCGTTGAGCGATTTGGCAATCAATTCTTCATTTCCTGTGCTGTCGGCAAATACATAAGCCTGTTGTGCGTAATCAAGGCTTTGCTGTAAATCTGTGCGCGAATAATTCCTGGAAATTTCAATAAGGAGATTAACTTTCTCTTCTCCTTTGGTTTTGGCCAGGAGCACTTTCAGGCTATCCAGATCTGTGGAAAATACAGATACTGAATTAACCAACAATAGAAGGGAAATGATAATTACCCCTGGATTGAGTGTAAACAATTTTTTTATTCTCCGGATCATTTTTAGGTAAGTTAAGAAAGTGAAGGAAAATAGTAATCCGGCTAAACCGGGCCTGGGAATCCTCATTTAAGTTGATGAATATTTTACATTTAGTTATCTTATTAACTGTAAAGCTGATAACCCTATGCAACAAATCGCCTGCAAGACAGACAGGGAAACCTGCGCTAATAAAGATAGCAGTAACCGGATGAACTGATCCTGAAAAAAATCTGACTTGCTGAAGCAAAATATATAGGCTGATCACAAGGGAAAATGTTCCCAAATCAATTGACGGTGTGCGCTTCTTTGCATTAAAATGCAAAAGAAACACCGATAAAAATATTCCCAATAGTGAAAGCGATCGAAGCAACTGTTTTTCTTTTTTAAGCAAAGATATTGGATTTCAGAGTGCTGTTCAATATTTTCACGTTTTTTTAATATTTTAAAGCAGGTAAAACAGTGGATGCCTGTATCAGCGGATTATTGTGTTTTGTTTTGCTCCTATTTGCCAAAGCACCGGTTAAATGCCGGGCAGAATAATTTAAAAATTCAGCTAATTAAGCAAATTGCACGAGGATATCGAAATATTGAAAACTTCTACACAATGATCAACTTACACCTTGAAGGTCTTGAACTTAATTATCCTTATAAAACCTGCAAATAAAAATGATGAGCCATATTTTTATCAATAACGAAAGGTAGTATTTTATTGAATTGTTTTTGATGCTACAGAGAATTAATAGTTTAAACCAAAGGCCCACAAGGGCAGTACATTTTTATAGCCATATTCAATATCATCTTTTAGGATAAATGCATTGGGTGTGTCTTTTATTTGTTCCTGCGATTTACTTTTTCCACCTACTTCAAAAGTGTATTTGTCAATTTTAAAATCGGCAACTGCAGAAGAAACTACCGCATTATTCACCCTCATCTGGTTCATAAAAAATGTTTCGCGGATATTTCCGGTTGCAGGTTCTTTGCCCGATAAATAATAAATCAGGTTGCAGTTGTCTAAATATACTTTTTCTACTTTTCCCAAACCGATTATTCCTGATGTCTGGTTACGCAGGCGGGCAATTAATCCTGCATCTTCTATCAAAGTCAGGTATTCTTCGAGCGAATTCCGGCTTACTTCCATCTTCCCGGCCAGCGACACAAAATTAGGTTTAAATGGCACGCTCTCGGCAACTACAAGCAATAGTTTTTTTAGTTTTCTGGCGGTTGTGACGGATAAATTTGCAAACTGAGGTATATCTACCTCAAGCGTTAAATTCAGTATTTGTCCCAAACGGATAAATAGATTTTCCTCTATTGCCATCGGATAATAACCCTTTTGCAAATATTCGCGGAAAAGGGGAAGCGGGTGCACAACACTGTTGATGAGAGTTGTATTATTGCTGAGAATGTCTTCAAAGGAATGTACCGGAACATCAATGCCGTGCGTGAATTTCAAATATTCGCGGAACGAAAAACCCTGTATAGAAAAAATAAGTGTCCTTCGGCTCAAATCGGCCATTCCTTTGCGAATATCGAGAATAGACGATCCTGTAAAGCATACTTTCAAATCGGGATAAAAATCGTACATATTTTTCAGCTCAGCCGACCAATCCTTGTACTTATGGATTTCATCAATAAAAAGCTGCTTTCCGCCATTTTTATAGAATTGATCGGCTACCTCAGTTAATCTGTGGGTAGAAAAATAAATATCGTCAGCAGAAACATATAGCTTATCAGGAAGCCCCTGTTCTTTGATGTATTGCAGGAGCATGGTAGTTTTTCCCACACCCCGCGGGCCTATAAGACCTGCCATGCGGCTATTCCACGGAAACTGGTCATACATGTACCGTTTGAAAGACAGGTTAGTCCTGGCAAGTAAGGATTGCTGTTTTTGAAATAATGTTTCCATTTTTATTCTGAATTTAATGCACAACAAAATTAGCAAAAAATTAGAAATATGTTCAATGCGTTGTGCATTTTTAAATTTATCCAACTTTAAAACGAGTTTTTGATTACAAAAATCCTTTTCGATTTCACCAGCAATCCGGGATTTTGATCGTTCGCTGACCCGAGGCAGTCTGCATGGAAGGACATCGGAACGTCGAAATTTTTGCTTACAACCGCTTCCACCTAAAAAGATTACCACCTGTAAGCACCAAACAAATCCCTGCAATTTACCCACTGAGGTGGTCGTGGTGAACGAGGCCAAACTTTATGCGTATCCGGGCGACTGACTTGTCCCCTTTCAAATTAGTGCGGTCATAAGTGACTTATAATCAATAGTTATATTATTCAAAACACTAAATTTACCTTACTAAGACAAAATTTTTATGAAAATCAGGATTGTCAAAACCGGCTCAAAGGCAAAAACTGTACAGATTGTGCGTTACCAGAACAGCAAAAGGATTGTTTTGCAGCACATCGGTTCTGCCCATACAGAGGAAGCACTAAATGATTTAATGATATTGGCAGAAGAATGGATAAAGGATTACACCAGGCAACTCTCTATCATCCCCGATGAAGATCCCAACAAGTTGCTTCACCCAAACTATAGCACATTTACTGGTATTAAATATCATTTTTTTTACAAGCAAATACGTGCAATCCAGGATATGATCAAGTAAATTCCCACAACTAAAAACAGCCTATCAACTCTGCCAAGAATTTAAAAGCTGGTACAGCCCGGAAAACCACCGTAACCACAGGTTAAAAAACGAACAGTTGCTTGTCGAATGGTAC
>Ga0116152_10004286_pt1 | contig 11304 bp, 12 predicted proteins | sample AD_UKC119_MetaG_FD_89894 | JGI IMG/M metagenome (GOLD analysis project Ga0116152, IMG submission 89894) | Active sludge microbial communities of municipal wastewater-treating anaerobic digesters from Hong Kong - AD_UKC119_MetaG | ecosystem: Engineered > Bioreactor > Anaerobic > Digestate...
CTTTTGTTCAATCCAATCTGGTCAACTATACGTCCATAAGCATCAATGACTGCCGAAATACCCGTGCCGGCTGACCTGATTATCGGCAACCCTTCTTCAATTGCACGCACACGTGTTTGCAGCAAATGCTGCCTTGGTCCGCTGCTGTCACCGTACCATGCATCATTGGTAATGTTAAGCAGCCAATCAGGTCGGTCTGAAGGATCCGTGACCTGTCCGGGGAAGATAATTTCATAACAAATAAGCACACCTACCGGCGGCAGACCCTTTATATTTAGTGTTTTTAGGCCATCTCCTTCACTGAAATCCTGACCCCCGCTAAATAATTGGTCAAACCCAAGTGATATAAAAAACATTTTGACAAAGGAGGGAATATATTCGCCAAGCGGCACCAAATGACTTTTATCATAAAGCGCCTCTATTTCTCCTTCATCATTTATTGCAATCATCGAATTATAAATTTTAAATGTTCCGGCACTCCGGTCCCTGCGGGGAAAACCCGTAAAAACCACGCCTCCTTTATCCAGCATTTTTGATATAACCTGCCGTCTTAACGGTTCTTCTGAAAGAGAATAAATAATTGCCGTTTCCGGCCAAATGACGTGTGTTGTCCCTGACTGCTCAGACCCTTCACTCATTGTCATGTAAGAGATCAGGTTCTTTCCCCAATTTCGGGACGGCCATTTATCTTCCTGCTTTATGTTTGCCTGAACAACGCGAAGGTTGATATCTTTTACATAGTCAGTTTGTTGATTAAGCCTAAGGCTCCCATATGAATATAAACCTATAACCAATATTACTGCCAATAATGAAACAACAGTACGATTGATACGGTTCAGTAATAGAAGGGGGGAAAGCGCAAGAAAAACGGTAAATAGTCCTAATCCATATACACCCCAAACTGATGTGGATTGAAGCATCGCATCTGAAAAGCCCCAGACATATCCTGTTAGATTCCATGGAAAACCGGTAAACAAAACGCCTCGCATCCATTCCATTACATTCCAAACCACAGTGAATGTCAGAACAATGCACAGCAGATGAGTGTTCAGATTATGGTTTTTATGAATAATTCTGACGGCGACCGACGTCAGGCCAGGGAAGATTGCCAGATAGCAGGATAATAAAGCAACCATAACATAACCAGCGAAATCAGGTATTGTGGGTTCAACAGCAAAGCTGTTGCCAATCCAGTAAAGTCCAGCAAAAAAATGTCCAAAGCCGAATGTTACTCCATAATAAAACGCCTGCAATGGCCCGCTACTTAACATTGAAAAAATCAGTAAAACAGAAAATGCAAAAATAAGTGCCGGAAAAAAATATACCGGTGCAAATGCCAGCGCCGAAATCAGACCCGAACATAACAAAATCAGATATTTTTTAATTAGTGAACTTCGGTCAAAATATTCTTTTAAGCTGTCGATGGATAGTTCTGAATATGCCATTTAACTTATTTTCTGTGCACCAGAATATATTTTATATGTCTGGTATCACCATCAATAATTTCAAACCGTGTGCCGTTTTCATGTTCGACCAATTCTCCTTTCTGGGGAATGTGACCGGCTAGTTTAAACACCAGACCACCGACTGTATCCACATCTTCATCATGGTCATCACTTAAAAAATCAACGCCAAGCAGATCTTCAAGTTCGTCAATGGGAAGCCGCGCATCAACATGCAGATTGCCATCTGCCCGTTCACGCAACAGAACACCCTCTGCAATATCATGTTCATCCTCAATGTCACCAAATATCTGCTCGACCATATCCTCAATCGTCAGCAGTCCATCTGTTCCACCATATTCATCAACCACAATTGCCATATGAATTTGGGTTTTTTGCATTTTCGTAAGCAAGTCAATAAGCTTCATCGATGGCGGCACAAACAGGATCGGACGCTGGATGGATTTCAGGGACGGAAAATTATTATTATCCCTGTTGTTTACAAATGCCCTGAATACATCTTTTATGTGAACCATGGAAAGAACTTCATCAAGACTTTCCCGGTAAACAGGCAGCCTTGATGTGCTTGCCCCGACAAATACATTGAGAAGTTCATCAAAAGGTGCATTCTCCTCGATAGCAATAATATCAGCCCGCGGCACCATAACATCATCAACCCGAAGGTCTCCGAAGGATAATGTATTCATGATAATTGAGCGTTCTTCTTCGCCCAAAGTTCCTTCAGCTGCTTCAATTTCCTCTATTACTTCTTCAAGACTTTCTTTCAATTCATGATCAATATCTGACCTGTTGAATATATTCTTTATAGCGCCCCAAAACCCGGTGTTCGACCCGGGTTTGTCTGCAGAATCTGATGATGTCATAATGCTTTTGCTGAAGCCTTTCCTGATGTTTTTCCGAAATTACTATTTCATGCTGAGTAAGGATCGTCAATACCAAGATTGGCCAGAAGGCTGCTCTCAAGGTTTTCCATCACTTCCGCATCCTGATCTTCTATATGGTCATAACCCAGCAAGTGAAGAATGCCATGAATGACGAGATGTGTGAAATGATCCTCAAAACTGATTTCTGCTTCTTTCGCTTCTTTTACCATTATTTCATAGGCAATATAAATTTCACCGAGTGAGTATGGGTGCTCCGGTGCCTTGCGATGTGACTTAAGATAACGTTCAATCTCATCTGCCTCAAGCCCGTTGAAAGACAAGACATTGGTTGGCTTATCCTGATTACGGAAGTCTTTATTAAGCTGATGAATTAGCTGATTATCACAAAGAACAATACTTAATTCCAGTAATGAAAAATTGGAGAAAAATTTCCCCTCTTTCACATTTTTTATGATCTGCTCCAGTGCCTTTTCAATTAGTGTCTTATAACCTGGCAATTTTTCCTGCCACTGATCATAATCAACAGAAATTTCAAGATTTAACCCATCAGGAAACGACATTATTTGCGTTTACTCTCTTTATCGTCATAGGCTTTTACAATTTTTCCAACCAGCTTATGCCTGACAACATCACTGGCATCAAACTCTATAAAGGCAATATCCTTAATATGTCCCAAGGTCTCAATCGCATCTTTAAGTCCCGATATGTTGCCATCTGGCAAGTCAACCTGAGATGGATCACCACAAACAACCATGTGACAGTTCTGCCCAAATCGGGTCAGGAACATTTTCATTTGCATTGGTGTTGTATTTTGGGCTTCATCTAGAATAACAAAAGCGTCGGATAAAGTCCTTCCCCGCATAAAGGCCAATGGTGCAACTTCAATTTCCCCTCGTTCTAGGCGTTTTTCCGTTTGCTCCATAGAAATCATCTGGCCAAGGGCATCATAAAGCGGTCTCAGGTAAGGATCGACTTTTTCCTTTAAATCACCCGGAAGGAAACCAAGTTTCTCCCCCGCTTCGACAGCAGGTCTGGAAAGGATTATTCTTTCAACCTTACCTTCCAGAAGATGTGAAACGGCCATGGCAACTGCCAGAAATGTTTTGCCGGTACCGGCCGGGCCAAGACCAAATGTCATTCTTCTTGTTCTTAATGCTTCAATATATTTTGCCTGATTGACTGACCGGGGGGAAATAGTCGTTTTTCTGGTTCGGATGACATTCTCATCAATTGAAATGGCCTCACGGGGCTTAGCAAATTTTACTCGGGGGCTTTCAAGCATACTGACAAGCCGAATGGCGCCATCCACATCATCAACAGTCACATCATATCCCTGCTCAAGTCTGTTATAAAGATTTAGAAGTACATCCCTTGACAGATTGCAGGCTTCTTCTGGTCCTTCAAAAGATAATAAATTACCCTTGCCAGAGAGTGTGCAGCCAAATTCATTTTCTATTCGCGCAAGATTGGAATTATGTTCACCGTATAGCGCTTGCAGAAGATGATTATCTTCAAACTCAAGCACCCCGGAGGTGAGTTTTACATCGCGTTTTCGTTTCATCTATTAAATTTTACCTAAAAATATCAGGCAAGTACACCTTGAATATTAAAGGGACCGCCCTCTTCTATCAATACATCAACTATTTTACCGTATAAGTCATCATATGATTTATTTCCAAGTGAAATCTGCACTGCCTGCATATATGGACTGCGGCCAAATGCTGCACCCTTCGTTTTACCTGTGCTTTCAACAAGTACTGGCAAAACCCTGCCAACAACTGAATTGTTAAATGCTGTTTGCTGCTCTTTCAGTAAAGCCTGCAGTTTGGTCAAACGGGTTGACTTCACGTCCTCATCCACCTGATCGTCCATCAATGCGGCAGGCGTTCCCGGGCGCGGACTAAATTTAAAGCTATAAGCCTGAGCATAGGTCACTTCACGAACCAGTTGCATGGTCTGCTCAAAATCTTCTTCTGTTTCACCCGGAAAACCAACAATAAAATCGCCGGACAGGGCAAGGTCAGGACGAATTTCCCTCAATTTGGCAATCGTCCTTTTGTATGATGCGCTATCATGTGACCGGTTCATGGCTTTCAGAATTTTATCAGACCCTGCCTGCACCGGAAGATGAAGATATGGCATACATTCTTTTACGTCACCATGAACCCTGAGCAGTTCATCTGTCATATCATGGGGATGTGATGTGGTATATCTGATCCGCTCAAACCCATCAATTTTCGCAAGCTCGGTTATCAGTTCTGGCAATCCCCATTCATCACCACTCCCAGAAACCCCATGATAGGCATTTACATTCTGTCCCAGCAGGGTAACCTCAACTACACCGGCATCAGCCAGCTTGCGGGCATCTTTCATAACATCTTCAATAGTTCTGGAAAATTCTGAGCCACGTGTATAGGGCACCACACAATAGGTGCAAAATTTATCGCAGCCCTCCTGGATAGTCAGAAATGCAGTTGGCTTCTTTTTCACATCTTTTTTGGATAGTTGATCAAACTTTTCATCTACCGCGAGATCCGTATCAAGTATTCTTGATTTCTCACCCCGCTGTTTAAGTGAAATTGACTGTTTAACCATTTTCGGTAAATTGTGATAAGTCTGAGGCCCAAACACCATATCCACGACTGGTGCACGCTTCATGATTTCGGCGCCCTCAGCCTGCGCAACGCACCCGCCAACGGCCAGAACCATATCTTCACCGTTTTTTTTCTTTTCATCTTTTATTCTACGAATGCGGCCAATATCAGAATAAACTTTTTCTGCCGCCTTTTCGCGAATATGGCAGGTGTTAAGGACAACAAGGTCCGCCCCTTCAGGTGTATCTGACGGCTCATAACCTTCTGGTGCCATGACGTCAACCATGCGTTCCGTATCATAGACATTCATCTGACAGCCATATGTTTTAATATATATTTTCTTCTTCATTTAAATTCCTAGTCGTCCACACGCCGAAGACGTTCTTCCAGTCTCTTTTCAATTGTCCGTTGGCAATAAGCCGAAAGTTCTTTTCTTGTTTTAAAGAGATTTCTTGAAACCGGTTCATGAAAATGAACTTCAACTTCAATATTCTGTAATTTTAAGAACTCGCTGAAATGTGGGCCAATATCCATATCTCCATACCAAGCAACAGATGGTCTGTTTGATCGATTTGTCGGCATACAGTTTATTCGCTTATAAACCATACTTACTGGTTGAACCATAAGTTCGACGGGTCGTCCTTCCGTATCCGTCATTGGATGAATATAATTTTCCGTAACCCCAAAGAGAGAACTTTTAAACGGCAGAACCACTCCGCCGTTTGAAGTGGTTCCTTCTGGAAACAGTATTAAACTATCTCCGCCTCTTATTCGGTCCTGCATTTCCTCGCGCTGGCTGTGTACCTCAGCCCTCTTTTCACGGTCAATAAAAATTGTTCGCTGTAAAGTAGATAAATAGCCAAGAACAGGCCAGTCAATCATATCACGCTTAGCAATAAAGCAGCCTTTGATGATATGGCCCAAAATGATAATATCAAGATAGGATATATGATTACTGACAAATAAAGTCGGTGAGCCTTCAAGAGCATGTCCAAATGTTTTCACTCTTATATCAAGCGCCAGGCACATTGATTTATGCACCCAATGTGGCCAGGCCTTATAGCCGGGAAACTTGAGTTTTTTAAACAGTATGGTTGGTGGCAATAAAACCCCAAGATAAACTGCTATCTTTAATAATTTAAAATACTTTCGCATTTAAATTCTAACTCGATATTTAACCCATAAAAACAAACACTGTTTAGGTTTCCCTTCACAGTGTTGTCGTCTATAGCACTCATATGCATAAATAGCTATAAATACTATTTTAGGCTAATACACCTAATTTTTCTTCTTTACACCGTAAAGTTCCATCCGGTGATCAACAAGTTCATAACCAAGTTTTTTGGCAATAGCTTTTTGTAGCTGTTCTATTTCTTCGTCAAAAAATTCAATTACCTCGCCACTTTCAATATCAATCATATGGTCATGATGGCTTTCCGTAACCAGCTCATATCTTGAGCGACCATCACGAAAATCATGGCGTTCCAGGATATTTGCCTCTTCAAATAGTCTGACAGTGCGATAGACTGTCGCAATACTAATCTGATTATCGATCTCTGTGGAACGCCTGTAGACTTCCTCTACATCAGGATGGTCTTCCGCATCGGACAGAACCTTTGCAATGACCCTCCTCTGGTCTGTCATACGCATATTTTTTTCTATACATAATTTTTCGATTGTAGAAGTCATTCCAATTTCCTATTTGTTTCGATCCATCAGTTTGTGCGAATACAAATTTATTCTTCAATTAATCCGTCAGTTGAATTTGCATAACGAGTGCATCTGTTTTTGCACCATGATGGCTTTTATAATACACTTTGCGGCGCCCAATTTTTTTAAATGAGCATTTCTGATATAGATTTATTGCCGCATCATTATTTTCATTTACTTCAAGAAAAAATCTTTTGACAGACTGCTGCTGCAGCCTATTTATGACCCATTCTAAAAGATAGGTAGCATAACCATTACGGCACCATTTTGGCAATATACAAAATGTAATTATTTCCGCTTCATCCTGAATGTTACGGATCAGAATAAACCCTATTGGCTGCTCTGCATTGTTGATCAGATAACTTACAGTTCCAGGAATTGAGAAAAGTTCAATAAAATCCTTCTCTTTCCATTGCTGTTCATGCTCTTCATAAAATGCTTCCTTATGGATTGCAGATAAAAGCTCTGCTCCCTCAACACCTACTTCAGAAATGGAAATATTTTTTTTACTCTTCATCGGAAACGATCATAGCAAGGGGTGCCGGTTTAATAGCATCCGGTGCTCTTAGATAAAGTGGAGAAATTTCATCACTTATAACGGCCATTTCCTGTTTTTTTACCGCATATTGCGCCATATAATATGCATCAGGAGCATTATATTTTTCAGAAGAACGAATTTCCAAACCCGATAAAAATTCGGCACCACTACCGATCAGTAAATCTATTTCAGATGTAATTCTTTCTCCTATTTTCCTGACCTGAACTGCTTCTGCTTTTGAAACAGCTTTAAAAGTACCTGTATCAACATCAAATATTTGGAAATAAATCTCGCCTCGACGTGCATCTATTGCAACAGCAACTTTTCCTTTATATCCTTTTTCATTCTCCACAAAATGACACAATATTGCCTCTAGGGTAGTAACAGGAATCACTTTAATATCCAGAGCAAGCGCCAAGCCCTTTGCAGCAGATAGTCCAATTCTTACCCCTGCAAAAGTTCCCGGGCCAATGGTTACCGCAATTCTCTCAATGTCAGAAATTTTAATGCCACTATCGTTGCATATTTCATCAATCATCGGAAGCAGCCGCTCTACATGGCCGCGTGCACGCACCTCGCGCTTGTAAGAAGTGATCGTTCCATCCTTAATAAGTGCCGCTGAACAGGCCCCAAGTGTCGTATCAATTGCTAAAATATGTGTCATTTATCGGTTAAGTTTCTTAATTAATTTTTACTGATATTTTTAAAGGTTTTTCTGGTATAGTTTGCACTGAAAAACATATAAATAATTAAATACTATAATTCGAGGGATAATATTGAAAAAACTCATTATTCAGTTTTGTTTAATATTTTTGTTCAATTCATTTTACACATCTTTGGCTCTCGCTCAAAGTGAAGACAGTGCCGTGATAATTATGTATCATCGGTTTGGTGAAGAAGGTTTTCCCACAACCAATGTAAAGCTTTCCCAGTTTGATCAGCATATCGCCGAACTCAGTAAAGATAACTATAATATTGTCCCTCTCAGAACCATTATTGAGGCCCTGAAAAATAAACGAGCTCTGCCACCCAGAACCGTTGCCGTAACAATTGATGATGGATATCTTTCTATTTATAAAGAAGCCTGGCCAAGGTTAAAAGCAGCGGGCATTCCGATTACCCTGTTTATTTCGACCGAGTCCGTGAATGATCAGAATCCCAGCTCAATGACCTGGGACCAGATTAGAGAACTTGATGCTGATCCTTTGGTGGAAATCGGGCATCATGGACATGCCCATGCCCATATGACCGAAATCAGCAACGATGAAGCCAAAGCAGATATAGAAGAGGCAGATAAAATATACCAGCGGGAACTGGGCTATATTCCTGATTTATTTGCCTACCCTTACGGTGAGTTTTCAGAGAATATGATTGAAATTGCTAAAAGCAAAAATTATGAGGCCGCTTTTGCACAATATTCCAGTGCGGTAAACAGCCGCAACGATATTATGGCCCTGCCCCGCTTTGCATTTAATGAAAATTATGCGGACATTGACCGTTTTAAACTGATTATTAATTCGAGAGCATTACCGGTAAAAGATATATTGCCGCGAACAGCAGATCTGGATGTAAACCCGCCTTCAGTCGGATTTACAGTTGATGACAATATAAAAGGACTGGGTGCCATGAACTGCTTTCCATCCCATATTGATAAGGCCGCTCGTATCAATCTTATTGGCACGAACAGAGTTGAAGTTCGATTTGACGAACCTTTCCCGCCGGGGCGCAGCAGAATAAACTGCACAATGCCTGGTCCGGATGGCAGATGGTACTGGTTTGGACTGCCATTTTTTAGATTGAATACTGTCAATTAAGCCTATTCGACTGATTCGACGCTTTCCACTTCCGGGATATAATGCTTAAGCAGATTTTGAATGCCATATTTAAGAGTTGCCGTAGAGCTCGGGCAACCCGAACAGGCACCCTGCATTCTTAAATAAACGATGCCGTCACGGAAACCGTGATAGGTAATATCACCACCGTCCCTCGCCACTGCGGGACGTACACGTGTATCCAGCAGCTCAGTTATCTGGGCCACAATTTCAGGATCAGCCCCATCATCAACAATATGGCCTTCAGCATCACCTGTCACAATTGGCAACCCTGCTGTATAATGCTCCATTATGGTGCCCAGAATTGCCGGTTTTAGCTCGTTCCAATCCTTATCATTATTTTCAACGGTTATGAAATCAGAGCCCAAAAAGACAGCGGAAACTCCATCGATTGAGAACAAAGCCTGTGCCAAAGGTGAAATACCAGCCGCATCTTTATTTTCAAAAAACATTGTCCCACTTTCAAGAACAACTTCACCTGGAATAAATTTCAAAGTTGCTGGATTGGGTGTTTGTTCTGTCTGGATAAACATAATTAATACCTGTCTCTAATATATTTATTATTTAGATAGTGAGGAACTGAAGATTATTCAAGATTAATATATTAAATAACTATGCGAATTTATCTATTTCATCATCCGTCATATTGCCCGGAACAACAAGGACTGGCATGTGGAGCATATTAAGAAGCACCTCGCGAAAGCTTCTGATCAATGGGCCGGGGTCACCTTCCACGTCAGCGCCAAGGACAAGAAGATGAATTTCACGATCCTCCGCAATTACTTCACAAATGACATCTTCCGGCTTGCCTTTTCGGATAATGGCTTCTGCATCAAGACCTGAAATTCTTTTAATTTCACGAAGATGGCTATCGACCAGCTCTTTAGCCTCTTCCATCGCTTCCTCTTCCATCAGATGCCTGACTGATGTCCAGTGCTGAAAATCTGCCGGTGGAATAATATATAACATCAGAATGCTGCCACCCACTTTTTCAGCACGTTTACTGGCAAGTCTAAGCACCTTTTTAAATTCCGGTGTATCATCCGCGATGATCAGAAACTTCCATTTACTCTGTTGCCCGGACATAAAAACCCCTTTATCTGGCCATATTCATTTCTGATGTCTATTTTGCCATTCAAAAGATCAATTTTGCAAGCGGATATTTATTTCTGCAAAATATTGGTAATTTCTCTAAGTTGCGTTCTCGCCCTCAGCAGATAGAAGCCTTCTGCAGCAAGATGATTCTGAAATATTAAACCATCAACAGCGCAATTTGATATGATCATAGGATCCATACTGATTACCGATTCAAACGAGGCTTCCATATCATCCCAACTTGATGCAATGTCCCGGTTCGTAATGACCTGCTTAAAATCCTTACGAAGCCCTTTGAGTATTAAACTATAGGCATAAGCCTGACCTTTGACGTTAAAGAATAAATCATCAGCACCCAGATCTAGCACACACCCAAAACCATTTTTTATATATGCATCAATGCTTGCGGATGATGCACCCAGATCAAGAGCAATTCTGTCTAGCGTTGCCAGAAGATTATCAGCACGCTTTTCAAATACGGCATTTCCGGTCGCCAAACGCTTGTTATAGATAATGAGCTGTTCCATCGCTTTATTATATTGCTGCTCAGACGTAGCCACCGGCATTAATGATGTTGAAGGGTTCCACCACCAAATATTTCCTGAATATTGTAATAGGCCCGAAACCTCCTGTAGATCCGGATCAACAGCACTGGAGCCACGGGTGCGGCCAAGCTGGTCCACCAGTTCATAGCTAAATCTGGCAATAGCAGAAATAATGCCTGTCTGAAAATTGGCCATATTATCGAGAAATGCCCCCGGTTTAAAAATAGGGTCGTTTGCTACCCAGCTATGCTGGTTCACTTCCCTGTCGATAAGGGCAATACTAGCAGCAACAGCATTGCTGCCTTGAGATACAGTTTGAGGTCCAAAATCAGGATTATCATCAATTTTATGAATAAGGAACATGCCAACAGGATAATAAAGTAATAATAATAATATTATCACCACAGCCAGTCTTTTGATGATTTTCAGACTGATGGTTTCTTTAAGCCAATATCCAATATCTTTTGCGGTTTCCCACATAGCCAATCCCGTTAATTTATTATCTATTATAGATGGCGCTGAATATTGTTATTTTCAACTCCCCATCGCAAAAATCAGTCCGTTGGAATTTTAACAGAAATTCTTTCTGATGAACCGCTTACGCCAGGGAAATTGGTAAAAAAGGCTTGCACCATATATGGCA
>Ga0116152_10004287_pt1 | contig 11301 bp, 9 predicted proteins | sample AD_UKC119_MetaG_FD_89894 | JGI IMG/M metagenome (GOLD analysis project Ga0116152, IMG submission 89894) | Active sludge microbial communities of municipal wastewater-treating anaerobic digesters from Hong Kong - AD_UKC119_MetaG | ecosystem: Engineered > Bioreactor > Anaerobic > Digestate...
CCAAGCTACCTGATCAGGTTTTATCCAAGAATAATCTTCTTTCGTTTCACCGTTGACTTCCACTGTTTCATACATATTTGAGTCAAGCATTATAAGGCTGTAAACATACTCATCGCCCCGTTTAATGTTAATGACAAAATTGCTTTCGCCGCTAATATTGGTGGGACCGCAATCAAATAAGCAATATTCGTATTCGCTTAGTAGTTTCCACAACGTATATTTGCTGCAATCAAACTCTGCATCGTGATTGCCGTAAGCAAGAGTCCAGTACTGTCCACGCTGTTCCATAAAATCGGCAAAATATTTGTATGCGTTATATGTGTCAATCGACAAAGTCAAATCACCTGTACACACTACTATATCAGGCTGTTCGATATTTAACGCATTTTCAATAAGCGTCATTGTCTTTGTGTCTTGGGTAAAAGAGCCGAATTTAATTTGCGGGTCGGCTAATTGCATAATTTTTACAGTGTCGCCTTCTATCGTTATGTATGGGTAATCTTCTATATCAAAAACATCGCTCTCGCTCCATTGTCCGTATGCGCCGTACTCTTCTTGCGTTTGAGAGTGAACAGAATATGCCAAAACGCAAGATACGCCAAATATTACAACTACGCCCAATACAGCCAAAAAGCTGATTAAACACCCTTTTTTTGACTTTTTATTTTGATTCATTACTTTTTCCCCCTAAATCTTAATTATGATAATACCACAATAAATTTGCTATTTCAATAGCGGTTTTTTGGTAAATTCGGGGGATACGCTTGATTTTTGTGTTTATATGCGGTAAATTGTATACGGCGACATAAAAAATAAAGATACAGGAGATATATATATGAGTAACCTTACAGTTTTCGACCATCCTTTGGTTCAACACAAAGTCGCTTTGCTCCGTGACAAAAACACAGGCACAAAACAATTTCGTGAGCTTGTCGAGGAACTTGCCATGCTTATGGCTTTTGAAGCATTCAAAGATATGCCTCTGCATCAAGTAACTGTTGATACTCCGCTTGAATCCGCAACCCAAAACGTAATCGATGAAAACTCCGTGGCAATAATACCTGTTTTGAGAGCGGGCTTGGGAATGGTATCGGGAGTTCATGCTTTGTTCCCCACAGCACGAGTAGGACATATCGGTCTTTATCGTGACCACGAAACGCTTGAACCGCACGAATATTATTGCAAACTTCCCGACAACATTTCAACTGAAAACGGAATAGCCGTCGTACTTGACCCGATGCTTGCAACTGGCGGAAGCGCAGTTGCGGCTATAGATATGCTAAAAAAACGGGGTGTCAAAAAAATTAAGCTGATGAATATCATCGCCGCCCCGGTAGGTATAAATGCCGTACAAAAAGCTCATCCCGATGTCCAAATTTACTGTGCCGCTGTAGACAGACAATTAAATGAGATTGGTTACATATTGCCGGGACTTGGCGACGCAGGCGACAGACTTTTCGGAACAAAATGATATTTTTTTACAAATTCAAGGTAGCAAAATAATAAAATTTTTTAGCGATATAGTTTTTTAAGTAAAATCCAAAATAGATATTTTAAAACAAAAAAGACGGGTTAAATAACCCGTCTTATTCTTTTTGTGATGCTGTATCTGGAATAATTTGCTGAGATTTTTCTTCGGTAGCAAAACGGTTTATTGCTCCTTTTGCGAGAACGTCTCCAACGGCATAATTTCCACTGTCTACTCCTACCAAATTTACATTTTTGACAGTGATATCTTTGTTTTTACCTACCATAGTATCGGAATAGTAACCTTCCACACCGCCTATTTGTACAATATCGCCCTCAACAACACCGTTGAGACTGCCATATTTAGAAAAAGTAGCGCTGTTTGTTCCGTCATAAACTTTGTCATCCGCACGCAACTCGTCCACTGTGACCTGTTTTGGCTTAATCGTTACGTTTATATCGCTGCTTCCGATTTTGTAATTTGCCGCATCCTTTCCAGTAAGCGTCAAATTGTAAAGCGAGTAATCTTTGCGCTCTCCAACATTTTTGTCGCTAAGATAAAGTCTGTCGCAATCGATTGAAACGTCATCGCCGTTTTTTACACCCAAAAGTTTAAATGAAGGATTTTCAACGACTGAACTGCCGTCATACTCTTTTACAATTTTACCATAAACAACAAGTTCACGTGGCACGATTTCTAAAATGCCTTCATTCACATTGACGTCGTACTCATCGTTTTCGTATTGATGAGATAATCTCGCTCTGTAAATACCTACATTCTTAGGCGTCGTTTCCGTCTCGTCCCCATACGCTGTGTAGTACACTTTTGCTTGGGGATAGTTGCTTATGCTGTCATTTTCCGAGAAGCCTTCCACATTGTAATTTTGCGCAGTTAATTTATCTCCGTAAATGGAAGTAGCATTATCTACGTTTACATTCAGAGCAGGCTTAGAAACAAATGAATCGCACTCACAAAATACCTTTCCGCCGGCAACGACACGCACTCTTTGGTAACCTATCGTATCCCCGCTAAGTTCGTATGTCAGTGAACCGTCTTCCGAATAGAGCTTTCTTTGCACTTCACGGTCTCCGACATACCAAACCACTTGGTCATAAGGCATAATCGTTGCATCGCCAATGTCATAAGTCAGTACGCTGGTTTTTCCGTAAGCAACGTTAGTTTCGCCCGTAATACTGCCTGATTGAGCCGTAGCCATGTTGCCGCTAGCTGTTACCACAATGATAAAAATAATAAAAGCGGCTATTAGTAAAAGCGCTACAACTCCGCCTGCGCCGATACCTTCCTTATCTTTCCGTTTTGCCGCTGTCGCCGCCGCCCCGCTATTGGGAACCGTCATCATCGGCGTTACCGTATTAGAATAAGTGGTATTCGGCGCCACATCCGGAAAAATAACATTTTCTTGAGGAATTTCCTCGTTGTAACCATTTTTTCTAACGTCACTGTCCGTCACGCTTTTTTTCGGCGCACTGCTTTTACGGGGCGGACTTGATCGTCTCGGCTTGGACTCTTTGTCGTCGTCATTTGATTTTGATTCCGATCTGCAATTCTTACTGTTTTTTGATCTGCAATTTTCTGTTTTTTTGGAATCGTTTCTAGTTGAATCGTTTCTGGTTGTTCTGTTTTCTGACATTTAAATCACCTCCCATCGCTAGTATGGGAGTTAAATAAAAAAATATTAGCCGTCAATCATAGACGGCTTTCAAACTTACCGAAAAAATATAACAAATATTCTTTTATGTATTGTATTTTGCTTTCATCGTCAGAGTCTTGCTGGACAATAAAAAACAGTCCATGCACAAAACTCGACGCTGCGGCAATATGAAAATCAGGGTTTTTAATTTTTCTATATATTGCAGGATACTGCTCTGCAATGAGTTTGTTTATGTTTTCAGAAACAGAATCGATAACTGCGTTTGTAAATTTTTCGTAATGCTCGACACTTCCTTTGGTGACTATTGAAAGCTCGTTGGCATATTCGTTAATAAATTCCACAATCATATGCGGAACTTTGTCAAAAGTGTCTGTAGTGAACATAAAAAGCATATCAACACGATTTTGAGCAGCGTTAATGACAGGATTTATCACCGCTAAATACAGTGTTTCTTTATTTGCAAAATAGCGATATACGTTGCCTAGCGACACTTTTGCGGTTTGTGCTATGTTGCGTATTGAAGCGTCAGAATACCCGAGTTTATAAAACTCGTCGACGGCGGAATCAACAATCCTCTCCCGTATTTCTTTTTTAAGATACTGCATCTCTTTCTCCTTGGTGTAAATATACCACATTCAGTACAAAAATTCAACAGTTTAAACGTTTTTCATTTATTATTTAGCATAAGCTAAAAAAAATTTAAAACAAAGTCACCCATAAAGGTGACATTGCCGCAGGGCTTTTAGTATGCGCACTCCAACAGCATTTTGTCTGCTATTAAAGCAATAAACTCGCCGTTCGTTGGTTTGTCGCTGTTTGAATATACACGGATTCCAAAAATAGAATTGATATTTTCTATTTTGCCCCTATTCCACGCTACCTCGATGGCGTGCCTTATTGCCCTTTCCACCTTTGACGGAGTGGTTAAAAAATGCTCCGCAATCGCAGGGTAAAGAGTTTTCGTTATACTGTTGATGATAGTCGGGGTGTCTACCGCAAGTTTTATGCCCTGTCTAAGATATTGGTACCCTTTTATGTGCGCAGGTATCCCCACAGAAATAAAAATGTTTGTTATTCTTTCGTCAAGCGTCCGACTGTTTTCGATTGAACGTGTTTGCCCGACTTTCCCAAGTTTTGACGGAGTAACGATACAGTTTAGCAAATGACTTGAAACTACGGGTTTGACAATGTACTGATTGATTCCCATTTGGTACGCCTTGCTCAGAAATACCTCCCCTTTAAGTTCGCTAACAACGATTATTCTCGGCGGATTTGCCGTCGTTTTAAGTTGTTCAATCAATAAATATCCGTCAAGCTTTGGTGTCAGAAGCTCCGTAACAACAATGTCTGCTTTGATTTTCTCCTGCATCTGAAACGCCTCTACTCCGCTGTCAACATTGTAAACGATTTCGCAGTCGGGACTCCGCAGAATTGGCTCCTCCAATTCTGCATTACAAACTAAACCTATTTTATGTTTCATACCACCTCTCCCAAGTATGAAAGTATTATAACATAGATTATTGTAAAATAATAGCTTTTTATAAAAAATATTTTACAAATATTGTTCAATATTGTCGATGTTTGTCGAAAGAAAAAATGCCAAAAAAGCCTTAGCGTAAGCTATTTGGCGAAAAATTTATCTATAAAATATAAAAAACGAAAATGTTAAAAGACAAGACTTAGTGCAATCAAAAACATTCCAGAAAAATAGAATGCGCTGTTTGCAATCAAAACCTTGTTTGTTTTGAATTTAAATAAATGTGCGCCAAGCAAATAATCGGAAACCATAAATAAAGCAACTCCGCAACCAAACACGGCTGTAAAAATACTTGCGCCGAATATTGCAAGCGCAATTCCAATTAAACCCGAAAGGGTCATTACTGCTATATAAATATTTAAAGGGACGGCATATTTGCCAAAAGTGCAAAATTTTGTGATTTGCAGAACAAGCAGTCCTCCGTAAACGACCGCAAAAACAGCAGCCGTAACCCATATAAAGCCTGCGTTGATTTGAGTGTTTGCGAGAATACTTGTTTGTGCCAAAATAATCGTCAAGTTTGATAAAAGGAAGAAAAACACACCGATACCAAACGTTTTTTTGAACAGCAACAGCAAGTCACCAAACCATGCAAAACAGCAGGCTAGCAAAATGAATATCTTATATTCAGCAGTGACGCCTTTTATTAATAGGGCTGCCACTGCCGCAATAATATATGTAGTTGCCAAAAAAATTTTCACAGTCACACGGACCGGAAATAGCTTTGGTTTTGTCTCTACATGGAAATATGTCACCAAAGCGACAGCATAAAAGCATGCTAATATAATGTGAAAAGTCATAATCTTCTAAAATAATATAGCATAATTTTTAATCTAGTGCAAGCTATTTTAAAATTTTCCTATTTTTTTTCTATGATGTCTTTTTATAAAAATTCTTACATTGCGATATGTACTCTTTTCCCTTGTATATATCAAAACTCATATCTTTTGCGTCAATGTTTTTTCTCCACAAAACTTGCGGAATCAAAAACTTGCAAAATCTATGATAATATGAAAATAATTGCGTTTGATTAAAAAACGCATGAATACAGTTAAAATTTGTCATACCCCCCCCTAAACGAGTTGACAGAATACAGTCATTGTGATAATATAAAAATACGAGTTGAGTCAAAAATATGACTCGCTTTTTTTGGTTGAATTTTCACCAAAAGACAAAAACAAAAAAATAATAACAGCAAATTTTCTTAAAAAATTAAATTTTTAAAAAGAAAAGTTGGGCAAAATACTGCTCTGCTTTTTCTTTTGCGAAAAAAAGGAGGAACTATGCCTATCGAAAAACAAAAAAACAACGCATTGCTATTGTGCCTTAGCCTATCCGTCGTATGGGGATTGGGTTACATTCTCGTGCCGTTAGGACAACAAGCAGGCGCAACATCGTCGTTTTTGTGTTTTTTGAGATTCCTTCTTTCGGGACTCATTTACGGAGCGATTTTTTTCCGCAAAATAAAAATCACGTCAAAAGATTTGCCATTTGGACTTCTTTCTGGTTTGCTTCTTGCGATAAGTTTTGTTTTGCAAGCATATGGTCAAGAATACACCATGCCAAGCAACAGCGCATTTTTGACATCTATGACAACGGTATTTTTACCATTTTTGACATGGATATTTTTCCGCAAAAAACCGTCCGCATTGGTCTATGTTTCTTTAGCGGCGTATGTTGCAGGAGTGATCGTTTTGAGTTACAACGGCGGTGCTTTCGTATTTAATACAGGCGATATATTGATACTGACAAGCGCTCTAACTTTTGCGTTGCATTACATTACGGTGATTTACGGACTAAAACGCTCAAACTCGCAAACATTGAATTTTTTGCAATTGACTACCGCAGGAGTAATATTGGGAGCATTTTTCTTCGCATACGAATTCGAAACCCAATTGGCTACTCCAATTGCATGGGGAAGCTTTATTGCTCCATTGTTGGCGTTAGTGCTTTTTTCCACCGTATATGCGTACTCAGTCCAGACCCATGCACAAAAACTTCTTCCCCCCTACCAAGTTTCTCTTGTATTGAGCCTTGAAAATGTTTTTGGCGCAGCATTCTCGGTTATGTTTGGTTTTGAAGCGTTTAGATTAAATATGCTATTTGGCGGCTTACTTATGTTCGGAGCAGTAATGATGGCACAAGTCGTACCTTCTCTTATTAAACGCAAACAAAGCCAAGTAAAACTACGTGCGATTTACAGCAGCGGGGAAGTTAATAAAGCCAGCAGTAACACCAAAGACATACCGACAAACGAGCATAAAAAAGGCGCTTACCTAAAGTAACTTAGTTACGGAAAAAAATAAAACAATATAATATACTTGAAATAACAAATAAGACTTTCTGAAAGGCATTAAAAAAATATAGTATATTTGTCCTATGTCAAACGCAAAATAAAAATAGACATTATCCTTAGTTCATTTCATTTCCTTATATAGTTTCCCTTAAGAAACAAAAAAAGAACGGCATTTATGTCGTTCTTTTTTTTATGATGTGCAAAAATTTAAGATTAAAATCCGATTTCTTCTCTGGCTTCGATAAACGCCTTTACGCATTTATCAATATCCTCGTGAGTATGTCTAGCCGACATCTGAGTGCGGATACGAGCCTTTCCTTGCGGAACAACGGGAAAATAAAATCCGATTACATAAATGCCTTTTTCAAGCATTTTTTCAGCGACTTTTTTCGCCAAAACTGCGTCATACAGCATAACAGGAACGATAGGATGTCCCTCGCCAGCAAGGTCGAATCCCGCCTCCGTCATTTTTTTGCGGAAATAACTTGCGTTGTCCATAACCTTGTCTCTGAGTTCCGTGCTTTTTTGTAACATTTCCAATACTTTCAGTGAAGCCGCTGCGATTGAAGGAGCAAGGGTATTGCTAAATAGATAAGGTCTGGAATGCTGTCTTAATAGGTCGATAATTTCTTTTCTGCCGCTGGTAAAACCGCCGCTTGCGCCGCCCAATGCCTTGCCCAATGTGCCTGTAATAATATCCACTCTGCCGACAACTCCGCAGTGTTCCGCTGTGCCTCTGCCCGTTTTGCCGACAAAGCCCGTGCTGTGACTGTCGTCAACGCACACAAGAGCATCATATTTATCCGCCAAGTCGCAAATACCTTTGAGGTTTGCGATTATGCCGTCCATTGAGAAAACGCCGTCAGTGATAATGATTTTTTGTCTTACGCCGTCTGCGTCAGCTTGCTTTAATTGAACTTCCAAATCCGCCATATCGTTGTTTTTGTAACGGTATCTTTTTGCCTTTGACAGCCTCACGCCGTCGATAATGCTTGCGTGGTTAAGAGCGTCGGAAATAATAGCGTCTTCTTCGGTGGTAATGGTTTCGAATAAACCTCCGTTAGCGTCAAAACAACTAGTGTAAAGAATGGTATCGTCTGTAGAAAGAAATTCGCTAATTTTTTGTTCTAGCTGCTTATGCACAGACTGCGTTCCACAAATAAAACGCACGCTACTCATTCCGTAACCGTAATTGTCATAGCTTGCTTTTGCAGCGGCGATAACTCCGGGATTGTCGCACAACCCAAGATAGTTGTTTGCGCAAAAATTTATAACGTGTTTGGCTTTTACTGTGTCGATAACGTTAGATTGCGGTGTGGTAATAACTCTTTCGTCTTTCCACAGTCCTTTATCTACGATTTCTTGTAATTTTTGAGATATAATCTGTTTGGTTTTTTTATACATTTTACTTCTCCCAATTCAAAATAACTTTACCGCAGTTGCCTTCGTTCATCAAAGCAAAACCTTTTTCAAAATCAGTATAATCAAATCTGTGAGTTATAATTTTGCTTATATCAAGTCCGCTTTGCAGCATTGCGGTCATTTTTACCCAAGTTTCAAATATTTTTCTGCCGTAAATGCCTTTGATATTTATAGCGTTAAATACAACCGTGTCCCAATCGATTATCGTGCCTTTTTTCTGCATAGCGAGCAATGCAATATTGCCGCCGTTACTCATATTGCCGATAAGCTCGTTAAACGCCTGTCCGCTTCCGCTCATTTCCAGTCCCACGCCAAAGCCTTCGGTGACGTCGATATCACCACGAATGTCTTTTACCTGACGGCTGGCAGTGTTTACGCAAATTAGCGACGGGCAAACTTCTTTTGCGAGTTTTAGTCTATATTCTTTCAAATCCGTAATGACAACGTTTCTTGCGCCGTTATGTTTGCATATTGCCGCAGCCATAATGCCGATAGGTCCAGCACCCGTAACCAAAACATCTTCGCCTACAACGCTATAAGTAAGCGCCGTATGAGTTGCGTTTCCAAATGGGTCAAAAATCGAATACATTTCCAACGGTATGTCTTTTGCGCATTTCCAAAGGTTGGTGATAGGAATAACAGCATATTCGGCAAAGATACCTGTACGGTTGACTCCTATGCCTTTTGTGTTTGGACAAAGATGTCTTTTGCCTTCAAGACAGTTGCGGCATTTTCCGCAAGTAATGTGACCTTCGCCCGAAACCAAATCGCCCACTTTAAATGCGTCTGTGTTTCCGTTGATTTCAACGATTTCGCCCACCCACTCGTGACCGATAATCATAGGAACAGGTATCGTTCTTTGGCTCCATTCGTCCCAGTTGTAGATATGAACGTCTGTGCCGCATATTGCGGTGCGTTTGATTTTTACAAGTACTTCACCGAAAGATGGCTTTGGAATATCGACTTGTTCGAGCCAAAGACCTTTTTCGGGGTGTCTTTTTACCAATGCATTCATTTTTGACATAATTTAATGCCTCCTAAAAATTACGGATTATTTATCTAACTTGAAAACGCATTCACGAATAATCTCACTTACTGTCGGGTGAGGGAAAATTTGTTTTTTAATAGTTTCAATGTCCACAGCCGTATTTATCATCAAACCGACTCCGTATATAATTTCGCCAGAATAATTGCCCATCATATGCGCACCTATAAGTATATTTTTGTCAATATCGAAAACTAATTTGCAAATACCGTCGGGGTCTATGTTTTCTGCAACAAATCTGCCGCTGTATTGCATAGGCAGACTAACGACTTTTGCATTGATTCCCTTTGCCTGTGCCGCTTCTTCCGTGAGTCCCACGCAAGCGACTTCGGGATTGGTGTAAATAACGGACGGTATACAGTCATAAGTCATCTCATCATTTTTGCCCAAAATGGTATTGACCGCAACTTCGGTTTCACGGTAAGCCGTGTGCGCAAGCATAACTTTACCGTTCACATCTCCAACTGCATAAACATTCGGCACGTTAGTTTTCATTTTATTATTGGTTATTATCGCTCCCCGCCCGATCGCTACGCCGAGATTTTCAAGCCCTATATTTGCGGTGTTTGCCCGACGACCCACTGACATCAAAATTTTGTCGCAAGCGACTTTTTTCGTTTCTCCGCTGATTTCGTAACTAACGCCGTCATCGGCGATACCTACGACTTTTGCACCCAATATAAATTCTATTCCTTTTTTCTCGTATACGCTTTTCAGCATTTCACTTATTTGTGATTCTGTCTGTCCGCCGATATGGTCAAGCATTTCAATGACTGTCACTTTGCTTCCGACAGAATTGAAATACGACGCCATTTCAAGACCGATTACGCCGCCGCCTATTACCACAAGACTTTCAGGAATCACAACAAGGTCAAGTATCTCTCTGTTTGTGAGCAACTTGCCGCTTTCGTAAGCCTCTTTTGCTCCGTTAATCGGGGGCATTACGCTCTCGCTGCCTGTTGCTATTATTATATTTTTTCCGTAATAAATTTCTTCGCCAACCTTTACGCCGTTGCCAATTTCGTTTTTTACCAAAACGCCTTCGCCCGATATTACCGTCACATTCGCTTCCCGCATAGTCACTTTTACGCCGCCCACGAGTTTACGTACGATACGATTTTTGCGTTCCACTACCGCTTTTTGGTCTACACTGGAAAAAACGGCATTAACGCCGTAAGCATCACAATGTTTTGCGTAATCAGCTACTTTTGCCGACTGCAAAAAAGCTTTTGACGGTATACAGCCCTCATTAAGACAAGTTCCGCCAAGCTTATTTTTTTCAATTAACACAACGCTTAGACCTGCGTTTGCAGCTCTTTCCGCAGCCAAATATCCGCCGGGACCGCCGCCCAAAACAACTAAATCGTAATTCATAAATTCTCCAAAAAATTCGTTTATTACCAAATGTCATTATACTTCAAACGTTAAAATATATCAATGTTTTAAGTGGTTTCAAAATGATTTTTTTATTGACTAAATTTTTTGTTTTTATATTTATTGTACTTTTCGATATGTATTTTGTTTTTAAAATTTACAGTTTTTACAAAAAAAGACGGCAGTATTTACTGCCGTTTTGCCAAAATTATTCAAAAACAAAAAAATCTATTCTCCACATTCGTCTTTATGCTGGTGTTCGTGACAGATAGATCCCGTTGATTTAAGCGAGCCGTTTAAATAATTTTCCACAGCTTTTTTTGCGTCACCTCTTGCGCCTGTCACGACTTCAATATTAAGTTCATTGAATATATCAATAGCACCGCCGCCCATTCCGCCTGAAATAATAACGTTTACGCCCAGTTCATTCAAATAATTCGGCAAAAAACCAGGTCTGTGTCCCGGGTTTGGGTAAGATTTTTCTTCG
>Ga0116152_10004288_pt1 | contig 11301 bp, 11 predicted proteins | sample AD_UKC119_MetaG_FD_89894 | JGI IMG/M metagenome (GOLD analysis project Ga0116152, IMG submission 89894) | Active sludge microbial communities of municipal wastewater-treating anaerobic digesters from Hong Kong - AD_UKC119_MetaG | ecosystem: Engineered > Bioreactor > Anaerobic > Digestate...
GACCTGCCTTCGATCACCTCGCCATCCGCCGGTGCGCGATCGCCTGGCGAGAGGATGAGCGTATCGCCGGGATGAATATCGCGCGTGGAGATCGACTGAAGCTCGCCGCCCGCCCCCAGCCGCGTCGCAGTCGTCGCCTGAAGGGCGAGCAGATCACGCGCCGCCGCGCGCGCCTTGGCGCGAAGGCGATGATCGAGATAGCGTCCGATCAAAAGGAAAAAGAGCAGCATGACGGCCGCATCGAAATAAGCTTCGACGCCGCCATGAATGGTTTCGTAGATGCTCAGTCCGAGCGCCAAAATGACCGCGAGTGAAATCGGCACATCCATATTGGCGTGACCATTCTTCAACGCGCCAAACGCGGAGCGGAAGAACGGCCGGCCCGCATAGGCGGCGGCCGGAATAGCAATCGCGCCTGAAATGTAATGCATCAGCTCGCGCGTCGCGGGGCCCATCTCGCCGTTGACGCCTGCCCATACGGCGACCGAGAGCAGCATGATGTTCGCGGCCGCGAAGCCTGCTACAGCAAGCGCGCGCAAGAGCGCCCGCCCCTCAACATCCTTGTCTCCAGCCGCGCTCGCCGGATCGAATGGAGCTGCACGATAGCCGAGCGAGGTCACCTTTGAAACGATCGCACGCGGATCAACCGCCTTGTCGCGCCACGTAACCGCAAGCTTTCCGGTCGACAGGTTGAGACGCGCAGAGTCTACGCCAGGAACAGAATTCAACCCGCCTTCGATTTTTGAAATACAGCCCGCGCACTTTGCGCCGAAGACGAGCAGCTCCAGCGTCGATACGCCATCCTTGCGCCGCACGAATGGCGCAGGATCCGCCGTTCCTCCCTGATGCGCCGGCTCAAGGCCGCTTGGGCAACCGAGCTCGTCATCAAGGGTCGTGAGCGTCGTCATTCAAGAATCAATCGTTTCTTGAGCGCAAATGTTTCGCCAGTCTGGGCGGTGGCGGTCGCCGTCAAATCCCATGCGCCCATCTCGACGCCGCCAACTTTGGCTATATAGGCGCCGCTGGAGCCAGATTCAAACACGAGCGCCTTATCCTCGCCTTTGGCCGCCGGGCGGCGCAGCTGGCCTTCGATCGCGAGCCCGTGGAGCGGGTCGCCGGAAGAAGATGCAAAACGAATTTCAATTTCCGCATCGCCGTTCACGATCGTCGCGCGATCGATGTCTGCCGTCCAACCGAGCGCCGCCTGACGGCTTTTCGCGGCGATTTGTTCATTGAACCGAAGACCCTGCCCGTAAGGCTTGTCAACGACCTGCCCGGGGAAGGTCTTGATCGCGAGCGTAATGAATACAGCGTTGGCCGCGAGGATCACCGCAAGGAATGCGAGTGCAATCGCGAGAACGTGAGACCCTTTGAGAGTTTTCGCGTGCATTACCGGCGCTCCGTCAAGAAGGTTGTCGGGCTGTCTGCAGTCTCGCCCGTAACAGGGTCACGCAGCGTTACAGTAAGCGGGAAGGTGGCGTGAAGGCTGCGGTTCGGCGCTGTCGTCACGAATATCCGCAACGAGCGAACACCGTCCGGCGCCGCCGTGATTGTAGCTTTCGCGCCTTCAAAGGCCTCGCCGATCGCGCTTACAGTCAGATCCGGCGCACCCGAAACTTCGAGGATCAGATCCCGCGCTTCCGTAGCCTTATTCACGATCTTGATCGTGTAGCCATTGCGGATGGAGCCATCCGACAAGACGACGAATGGGGGCGTCCGGTCACGGATGACGTTAACCTCCATCGTCGCACGCGTGAGCAAACTCCACGTCATCAGACCGGTGACCAAGGCCAGCACAACGGCATAGAGCACGGTGCGGCTGCGGAACAGTTGGACCTTTGGTTTCTCGCCCGCGGCGCGCCGCGCAATATTCTTGTCAGTGTCATAGCCGATCAGGCGCGACGGACGCCCGACTTTCTTCATGATGTCGTCACATGCGTCGATGCAAAGGGCGCAGTTGATGCATTCAAGCTGCGCGCCGTCTCGAATATCAATTCCCATCGGACAGGCGGCGACGCAGGCGTTGCAATCAATGCAATCGCCCCGTCCATCCCAACTCTCGCCTTTCTTGTGCGGCCCGCGCGGCTCGCCGCGATCGGTCTTATAGGTGACCTGCAGAGTCTCCGCATCGACGAGGGCCGCCTGAATACGCGGCCACGGGCACATATAGGTGCAGATCTGTTCACGCATTGACCCGGCGAAAGTGTAGGTGGTCAACGTCAGAATGCCGATGAAGAGGTAGGCCGAAAGCGGCGCCTCACCAAGGAAGATCTGCGGAAAGATTGTCGGGGCGTCATGAAAATAGAACACCCAGGCGCCACCAGTCGCCGCCGCGATAATCAGCCAAAGCGCATGTTTCGTAACTTTTTTGCTGATCTTCGAGGCAGTCCATGGGTCCTTGGCGAGCTTCAATCTCTTGTTGCGATCACCTTCGACCAAACGCTCCACGGCAATATAAAGATCAGTCCACACCGTTTGCGGGCAGGTATATCCACACCAGACGCGGCCGAAGAGTGACGTGGCCAGAAATAGCCCTAGCGCTGCAATGATCAGAAGGCCTGTCACGTAATAGAGTTCGTCAGGCCATATCTCGATGAAGAAGAAGTAAAAGCGGCGCCCCGGAAAATCGACAAGCACCGCCTGGCTGGGCTCGCCGACGCCGCGCGGCCAACGAATCCACGGCAGCAAGTAGTAAACGCCGAGCGTAATCGCCAGCACGATCCATTTCAGGTGGCGATAGAAGCCGTGAACAAGCTTCGGATAAATTTGGACGCGCGCTTTGTAGAGCTGTCGTTTGGCGGCGCTGTTAACGGGAGCGACGTCGTGTTTCTCGACATCGCCTCCGCTCATCTGCGCCTCAGTGCGCGATTTAACCGTCGCCTCGCTCATTACGCTTACACACCTGGCATGGGCGCCTCGCCCGATTGAAGTCTACTCGCCGCCCCCTAGCGAATGAACATAAACAGCAAGCGCCGTGATCTGATCAGATGTCAGTCGCCCCGCCCAAGTCGGCATCACGCCTGCGCGGCCATTCTTGAGCGTCGCGTAGATCGTCGCGCGCTCGCCGCCATAGAGCCAGATCGCATCCGTGAGGTTAGGAGAGCCAAGAAGATGATTCCCTTTCCCATCAGCGCCATGGCATGCGGCGCAGACTTGCTCGAAGGTCACAGCAGCGCGCTCAACCGCCGCCGGGTCCGCCTGCTCACCGGAAAGAGCGAGAACGTACTCAACGAGATCGCCTATCTGATCCTCAGAAAGAACGCCGTCTCGACCATAGGCTTGCATGGTATTGAAACGCGCTTCCGGATGGCCCGAACGGATGCCGTAAGTGATCGTTTGCTTGATGTCGGCGAAAGTGCCGCCCCAGATCCAGTCGTCGTCATTGAGGTTCGGGTAGCCAGGGCCGCCCTGTCCGCCCGAGCCGTGGCAGGTTGCGCAATTGTCGCCAAAGAGCGAAGCGCCAGCCGCCATCGTGTACTGCAGAAGCTCCGGATTGTTCTCAACGTCAGCAATCGTATTCACATTGTCGAGCTGCTGCATCGACGCGCTGCGCGATTCATTGAGCGCCGCCATTTCCTTGGCGACAGTCGCCCGCTGCGTATAGCCGAGAACGCCTTTAGTATAGCCCGAGATGCCAGGCCAAGTCGGCATCAGCACCCACCAGACTACGGAGAATGCGACACACGCATAGAAAGTCCACACCCACCACCGCGGCAAGGGGTTGTTGAGCTCTTTGATGCCGTCCCACTCGTGGCCGGTCGTCGCTACGCCCGAGTGCTCGTCGATCTCATGCTCAGCCATTGTCGTCATCTCCGTCTTCAAGCGGAATCCGCTTCGCCTCATCGAATTTTTTTCGATTGGCGGGATTGAACGTATAAATCAGCACCAGGACGAACGCGATGATGAAGAGCGCAAGCCCCCAAGTCTGCGCGACGTGAGCAAGCTTTTCATACATCGCTCATCTCCTATCGATAGTCCGCTTCAGGCTCGTAGGTCGTGAAGTCGACCATCGTCCCGAGAACCTGCAGATAAGCGATGATCGCATCCATCTCCGTGATCACGCGGGGATTGCCATCAAAGTCCCGCACCTGGGCGCCTGGATAGCGTGCGATGAACGCATCATAATTCGCAGAGAACGGATCGACCTGTGCGGCGAGGTCAGCTTCCGCATTCTCAATCATTTCATCGGTGTAAGGAACGCCGACGACACGGTTCGTCTTCAGGTCGGCCGCGATCTGATGCGTGTTGAGCGGCGTCGAGTCGAGCATCGCGTAAGGCGGCATGATCGATTCCGGCACGAGGTTGCGCGGATTGATGAGATGCTGGCGATGCCACTCGTCAGAATATTTTCCGCCTACGCGAGCAAGGTCAGGCCCTGAGCGCTTCGAGCCCCATTGGAAGGGGTGGTCGTACATGCTCTCGGCCGCAAGAGAGTAATGACCGTAACGCTCAACTTCATCGCGCAACGGACGAACCTGCTGACTGTGGCAGACATAGCAGCCTTCGCGGACATAAACGTTCCGGCCAGCAAGCTCGAGCGGCGAATAAGGCCTCACGCCTTCGACCTTTTCGATCGTGCTCTCCAAATAGAAGAGCGGCGCGATCTCGACGATGCCGCCGATTGCGACGGTGATGAGAATGCCAACCGTGAGGAGGAGGCTGTTCTTCTCGAGAATTTCGTGTTTGTCGAACATTGATCCGCCCTCTTATTCAGCCGGTGCCGGCGCAAGCGCGCCCGACAGTTCCTTTTGACGAACGTCGCCGCGCGCAGTCCGCCACAGATTGTAGGCCATCAGGATCGCGCCGATCAGGAAGAGCAGACCGCCAAGCGCCCGGATGATGTAATAGGGATGCATCGCCTCAACGGTTTCGACGAAGGAAAACTCGAGGAAACCGAACTCGTTATAAGCGCGCCACATCAGCCCTTGCATAATCCCCGACACCCACATCGCTGTGATGTAGAGAACGATGCCGATGGTCGAGATCCAGAAGTGCCACTCGACAAGCGCGTTCGAGTAGAGCTGCTTGCGCTTCCAAAGCCACGGAACGAGGCAATAGAGCGCGCCAAAGGAAATGTAACCGACCCAGCCCAAGGCGCCGGAGTGCACGTGTCCGATCGTCCAGTCGGTATAGTGCGACAGCGAGTTGACCGCGCGGATCGACATCATCGGCCCTTCGAAGGTCGACATCGCATAGAAGGCCACTGACACGATCATCATGCGGATGACGGGGTCAGTCCGGATCTTGTCCCATGCGCCCGAAAGCGTCATCAGACCGTTGATCGCGCCCCCCCATGAAGGCATCCACAGCATGATCGAGAACGTCATACCGAGGGTCTGCGCCCATTCCGGCAGCGCCGTATAGTGAAGGTGGTGCGGGCCCGCCCAGATATAGAGGAAGATCAGCGCCCAGAAGTGCACGATCGACAGGCGGTAGGAATAGACCGGCCGTTCGGCGCGTTTCGGGATGAAGTAATACATGATCGCGAGGAAGCCCGCGGTCAGGAAGAAGCCGACGGCGTTATGGCCGTACCACCACTGGGTCAGCGCGTCCTGGACGCCGGCGAAAAGCGAGTAGCTCTTCGAGCCCACGAGCGACACCGGCACCGACAGGTTATTGACGATGTGCAGCATCGCGATGGTGATGATGAACGCAAGGTAGAACCAGTTCGCAACGTAGATATGCGGCTCTTTGCGTTTCCAGAGCGTGCCGAGGAAGACGAGAAGGTAGACGACCCAGACGATTGTCAGCCAGAGGTCTGCATACCATTCGGGCTCGGCGTATTCGCGCGATTCAGTAACGCCCATCAGATAGCCGGTGGCCGCGACGACGATGAAAAGATTGTAGCCCCAGAAAACAAACCACGACGCGAGACCGCCCCAAAGCCGCGCGCGCGTCGTGCGCTGCACGACATAGAACGAAGTCGCGATGAGAACGTTGCCGCCAAAGGCGAAGATCACCGCCGACGTATGCAGGGGACGAAGGCGCCCGAAATTGAGAAACGGCAAATGATCGAAATAGAGAATGTTCGGAAATGCGAGCTGGAGCGCGATGATCACGCCTACGAGAAAGCCCGCAATCCCCCAGAACATTGAGGCGGTGACGCCCGCTTTGACCACGCCGAACTCATATTTGCTCTCGTCATGCATCGCCCCGCCGAAATGGTGAGCCCCAAGAGCGATGATGCCCAGCACGAAGGCGATCAGAAAGATCAGCGCATGAACCTGCATGGGCGTGTCGACGGCCTTAGATGCGACAATCAGCGCCAAGACGGTTCCAATAACCAGAAATGCGCCAATAAACGTCGTATCGACTCCAGCTCCCGAAGCTGCAGCGGGGCGGTGGCCCGTTTCATTGTGTTGCATCATTCGCCTGCTTCCGTTTTTCTGATGCGCGGAACGCTCGCCATGACTGGCGTCTGCTTATTCGACGCAAACGGTGATAGCAGTTTTGACTTAGGTCAACACGGACTAACGTCCGGGGGCAGAGAAGTAATTTGTCGCAGCGAGGACCCTCTCAGGTGGCCCGAAATAAAGCAAAAAGCGCCAGCATCGCCATCGCCTCTGCGGCGCAGCGGGGCGCGGCGCTTCTTGGGGTTATGGCCTTTGCGAGCACGAGCGGCAGCCTGGTCGCGCACGCCTCCCCAGATGGCGGCGCATTCTATGTGACGATCTGCCTTGGCGACGGCTCCCCGCCCCTCTCAATCCCTTTCGGCGAGGAGCCGGGGCAATCTCCCAACCCCGTCCCCACCAAGCAGGCGTGTCATTCTGGATGCGGTACGATCGAGCGGCGACGCGGCGGCAAATTCGCCTGATTGCGCTAGCCGCTTAAGACAAGACTCTTGCGGCCGATGTCCCGCAAGACTCCCTTCTTCTTGAGAGAGGCCAGCGATCGACTCAGCGTTTCGAGGCGAAGGCCGAGATAATCCGCAATGTCTTGTCTGGGCATGGAAAGAGGAATGACCCTCCCCTCGCCGTCCTCATCTGCCGTCGCGCCGACCGATTTTCCAACAAGCTCAATGAAGCTCAGAACACGCTCTTCGGCGCTCTTCTTCCCGAGGAGCACGATATGGTCCTGCGCCTTGTGATATTCTGTTTGTCCACGCGCGATCAGCCGGTCCTTGATGCCCGGCGAGGCGGTGGAGATCTCTTCCAGAAATGCGTGCGGAAACCTGCACACGAGGCTGTCTTCCAGCGCCTCGGCCGTGTAGGCGCTCTCATCGCAGGCGCGAACGCCGAAGAAGTCTCCCTTGAACAGAAACCCGGTCACCTGGCGGCGGCCATCCTCAAGATATTTCGTAAGGCGGAAACTTCCGCTCACGATCACGTAGAGGCAATCGTTCGGCTCGCCTTCCTTAAGAATGGCCTTGTTTTGGGGCACTGTGCGGTGCGCCATAATCCGCTCAACCTGCTCCATGTCTCTTGCGCTCAGGTCAGCACAGATTGAGCGCTCGCGAACATCGCAGAGCATGCAAAAGCTCGCGCCGCCGCCTGATCCGCAGGCGCCAGATTTATCATGAAGTGGCATTCGCGCGCCGCCCGCTTTCGCCGGTTGAACAGAACGCGATTATACGCGCGCGCGCCCTCCACTTCAAAGCTCGCCGAGCTTGAAATTATCCCCTAAACGACACGCGCCAGAGCGGGCGCAGCGCCGGCATAGGGATCGAAAGCGGCCGCGACAGCTCGCGACAGCTCGCGCGCCCCCGGAGCCATGCGAATCCGGGCGGCGTCGAATGTGACGACCCCATCCCGCACGAACGGCATAACGCATTGTTTTATATTATCTATTTCTCCACCCGAAAGAATCCTTCCGGCCTCCTCAAGGTCCGCGTCGCGCTGACAGAGGAGTTCTGCGATCAGCTTCGCATAAGCCTCATCCCGCTCGGTGCGTACGACGCCCCGCTCTGTTGGAAGACGGCCTTCTGCGATGCATGCGGCGTATTGCTTCACCGTTTTGGCGTTTTGCGCATAGACGCCGCTCGCAAAGCTGATGGCGGAGGCGCCAAGTCCAATCATTGTCGTCGCCACGTCGTCGGTGAACCCTTGGAAATTACGCCGTAGCGCGCCAGCGCAGGCGGCGGAGAAGAGGCTGTTTCCTGGCTTGGCGTAGTGGTCGAATCCGATCCGCCCATATCCCGCCGCAACCAGCTTCTCATCAGCCATCAGCGAGAGTTCAGCGCGGCCATCAGTATCCGGCAATTCGCGATCGCGTATCATTCGCTGTCGTGGCAGAGCGGCAGGCAGATGCGCATAGCCAAAGATCGAGACACGGTCCGGTCCGAGCGCAATCGTCTTCTCGATCGTGGCGGCGAAGGTCGCCGGCGTCTGGCGCGGCAGTCCGTATAGAAGATCGAAGGAAACATCTTCGATTCCAGCTTCTCTCGCATCGCAGACGCAGCTCTCGATAAGTTCGAAACTCTGGACGCGATTGATCGCAAGCTGAACGTCAGGATCAAAATCCTGAACGCCGAAGCTGACACGGCTAAACCCGAGGCGCGCCAGTTCCGCGAGATGCCCGCGTTTTATCAGGCGAGGATCAAGCTCGATTGCAAGGCGGGCGTCATCCGTCAGTCCGAATTCGCACTCGATGGCGTCGAGGATACGCGCGATTTCGTCCGTTTCCAGATAGTTCGGCGTGCCTCCTCCAAAATGCACGGAAGAAGGCCTGCCGCGACCGGCGAGCGCCGCTGAAACAAGCCGGGTCTCTCCGATCAGGCTATCCACATAATCAAGCGCGCGATCGTAGTGGTTTTCGACCCGCATGTTGCATCCGCAATACCAGCAGAGCTGTTTGCAGAAAGGAACATGCACATAGATCGAAATTGGCTCGTAGAGAGAAACGCGAGACAGGGCCTCTTGATAGACCTTGTCATCGACCGCTGTGCTGAATTGGAGGGCGGACGGATAGCTCGTATACCGAGGGGCCCGCGCCGCGAGGTATTTTCGCCATGCCTGCTTCATAGTTGAAACAAGACCATGGCCTGCACAGCCCCATGATGACCTAGGTCAAATGAGAAAAGGTCAGGTCAGTCGGTTGATTCTTCTGCAATCCGGCGAGCTTCCTCCCCGATTGCGAGACAGGACGTCAGTCCCGGCGACTCGATGCCAAAGAGATTGATGAGGCCCTTGACGCCGTGGAATCGCGGCCCTTCTATGCGGAAATCGCCCTCTTCGCCGGGGCCGGCGAGCTTCGGGCGCAGCCCTGCATAGCCGGGCTGGAGACGTTCCTCGGCAAGGTCTGGCCAGAACCGGCGGGCGCCTTCCCAAAAGGTCCTCCTCCTGCCCTCGTCGACCGAGTAGTCCCCAAGTGCGACACCCCAGTTGATATCCGGACCGAGCTTCGCCTGCCCGCCAAGATCACGCGTGTAATGCACGCCCTGACTGTCAGGAGACGGCATCGGATAGATGAGCCGCGAAAACGGCGCCTTGCCGCTCACCGTGAAATATTGGCCCTTCGCATAACGCAATGTGGGAATAGATTCCGCAGGCACGCCTTTGATCGAACGCGCCACCTTGTCAGCGTGAAGTCCGGCGCAATTGATGACCGTCCGCACAAGAACAGTCATCTCGGATTGGCCGCCGACATTCAGAAGAATACCCTCTACCGTCACCTCCCCGCCAAGTACGGGGCTTTCAACAACAACATTGCCGCCGGCGTTTTCTATTTCGCCCTCAAGGGCGAGCATTAATCCGTGACTATCGACAATCCCGGTCGAGGGAGAACGCAGCGCCGCGAAACACGCGAGCTCAGGTTCGAGCGCGCGCGCGCCAGCAGCGGAGATCAACTCGAGATCCATCACGCCATTCGCTTCCGCATTCCTGCGGATCGCGTCCAGCCGCGCGACTTCTTCTTCGCTCAACGCAACGATGAGCTTTTCGCATCGCGAATAGGTTACGCCGTGATCGTCGCAGAATGCATAAAGGCGTTTCTTGCCCTCAACGCAGAGCCGCGCTCGAAGGCCGCCCGGTCGATAATATATGCCGGCGTGGATCACTTCGGAATTGCGTGAAGACGTCTCGGAGCCGATGGCGTCGTGCTGCTCCAGAACAACGACTTCGCGCCCGGCGCGCGCAAGCGCCCGCCCCGCCGCCAACCCGACGACGCCGGCTCCGATCACAACGACATCAATGCGTTCAGTCACCTTGATCAGCTCCGCGCGCCCAGTCTCAATGCGCCACTTTCCGCTCCCCGGTCCCGGATCCGAGGGTTGGGATGCGACGTTAAAGGAATTCAGCCGCCCTTGAAGCCCCTTTCGGCCGACTGTAAACACAGGGACATGATGAGGGGCCTCCAATCTGGGCGCAGCGCCTTGGCGCGAGCACTATTCGTGCTGGCGTCGCTGGCGTTTGTTTTGCGCGCAGTCGTGCCCGCCGGCTTCATGATCGATCGGGACGACGCCGACGGCGCCTTTGAAGTCACCATCTGCTCGGCGCACTCAGCACAGGAATCTGCGATCGATCAGGCGATCCTGGAGGCCTTTAGCGGCTCAAAAACCGCTGGCGGCGCCGAGCACCCGCAGAAGGCTCAGGATTGCGCTTTCGCCTTCGCCTTTGCGGCGGCGCTCTCGCAGCTTCTCATCGCATTTCTGCTGCCTTCCGGACCTGCGAATGCGGCTCTGCCGCAGCTATCATCTGACACGCCGGCGCACTTTGCGGCGCGCCCGCCCCTTCCGGCGCGCGGTCCCCCGACACTCCTCTGACACGTTTCTAGTCGTTTCAATTCATCCGTAGTCAGACGGCGCTGCTGCAAGCGGCGCTTTCAGGAGTCACTATCATGTCTTCCTCGTCTTTCCGCTTTTCTCTCTTGACGTCATCCATGCTCGCGTGCCTCGCTGCGGGCGCACCCGCTTTCGCCGGGGATAGCGCCGATCCAGCCCTTCTCGACGTCATCACTGTCACGGGCCAACGCGTATCATCGCCGGCGTTAGACGCCGTGACGCCGGAATTCGCGCCGCCTGCCGGCGCCGACGCAGCCGGGCTTGTTGCGCGCCTGCCCGGCGCAGCGCTTATCGACAACGGCTCGCTTTCCGGCCAGGTGCAGTATCGCGGTCTTTTTGGTCCGCGTGTCGCCGTGCGTGTCGATGGACATTCCTTCAGTTCTGGCGGACCGAACCTTATGGACCCGCCGCTTCACTACGCGCCGATGCCGCTGATTTCACGCATCGAAGTCGACCGGGGCGTTAGCCCGGTCCGCTCCGGCCCGGGCCTTGCGGGCGGCGTGAACGCCGTCTTCAAACGCGTAGACTTCAGCGACGATCAGAAGCTTGAGCCGCATTACGACGTGACCGCGATCGGCCGCAGC
>Ga0116152_10004289_pt1 | contig 11300 bp, 11 predicted proteins | sample AD_UKC119_MetaG_FD_89894 | JGI IMG/M metagenome (GOLD analysis project Ga0116152, IMG submission 89894) | Active sludge microbial communities of municipal wastewater-treating anaerobic digesters from Hong Kong - AD_UKC119_MetaG | ecosystem: Engineered > Bioreactor > Anaerobic > Digestate...
ACCTTGACGGTTCCGACCAGGCTGTCGATATGTGGTGCATCACCGAGGTGCGTGGCCTGTGCTGTCACCTTGCCGCCGACCCGGCGAAAGAACCCAAGCGCCTTGGTGCCGATGGTGCAGTATTCGATCTCCGTGCCGGCATCACGCTGGGCACGGATCTCACGCAACAGGTGGCGGAACAGGTTGCTGTTAAGGCCGCCGCACAGCCCGCGATCGGACGACACGATGATGTAACCGACGCGTTTGACCGCCCGCGCATTCATGAATGGATGCTTGTACTCCGGGTTGGCCAGGGCGACATGGCCGATGACCTGCCGCATTTTTTCCGCATAAGGGCGGGTCGCCGCCATGCGGTCCTGCGCCTTGCGCATCTTCGAGGCAGCGACCATCTCCATCGCACTCGTGATCTTCTGAGTGCTCTTGATGGAGGCAATCTTGGTGCGGATTTCTTTAGCGCCTGCCATGTTTAACCTTCGTATCGTGTTTGATAACCACCGAAGGCCCCGAAGAACACCTCGCGTTGTGTCGCCAGGCCTTCGGGATCTTCGTGGTCACTTGCGTTTACCAGCTGTGGTTCGCCTTGAAGTCCTTCAGCGCATTGTGGAATGCGCCTTCCAGTTCCTCGTTCCAGCCAGCCTCGGCGTTGATCCTGGCAACCAGGTCAGCCTGGTGGGCGGCCATGTAGCTGTGCAGTGACGACTCGAACGACACCACCTTGTTGACGTCGACATCGTCGAGGTAACCCTCGTTGGCAGCGAACAGTGAGATCGCCATGTCGCAGATCGACAGCGGGCTGTACTGTGGCTGTTTCATCAGCTCGGTGACACGCTGACCGCGTTCGAGCTGTTTGCGGGTGGCCTCGTCGAGGTCCGACGCAAACTGCGAGAAGGCTGCCAGTTCACGGTACTGGGCGAGGGCAAGGCGCACACCGCCGCCGAGCTTCTTGATGATCTTGGTCTGGGCTGCACCGCCTACGCGCGATACCGACAGGCCGGCGTTGATCGCAGGCCGCAGGCCGGCCGCGAACAGATCCGACTCCAGGAAGATCTGACCGTCGGTGATGGAAATCACGTTGGTCGGCACGAATGCCGAGACGTCACCGGCCTGGGTCTCGATGATTGGCAGTGCCGTCAGCGAACCGGTCTGGCCCTTGACTTCGCCATTGGTAAACTTCTCGACGTAGTCGGCATTGACGCGCGCGGCACGCTCGAGCAGACGCGAGTGCAGGTAGAAGACGTCACCCGGATAGGCCTCGCGGCCCGGCGGGCGGCGCAGCAGCAGCGATACCTGGCGGTATGCCCATGCCTGCTTGGTCAGGTCGTCATAAATGATCAGCGCATCCTGGCCGCGGTCGCGGAAGTATTCACCCATCGTGCAGCCGGAGTAGGGTGCGATGAACTGCATCGCCGCCGACTCGGCAGCCGGGGCAGCCACGATGATGGTGTGCTCCATCGCGTCGTGCTCTTCGAGCTTGCGCACCAGCGCAGCGATCGACGAGTTCTTCTGGCCGACGGCGACGTAGATACACTTAACGCCGGTGCCTTTCTGGTTGATGATCGCGTCGATGGCGATAGCGGTCTTGCCGGTCTGGCGGTCGCCGATGATCAGCTCACGCTGGCCGCGGCCGACCGGTACCATCGCGTCGATGGCCTTGATGCCGGTCTGTACAGGCTGGTCCACCGATTTGCGTTCGATGACGCCCGGGGCAATCTGCTCGATTGCGGCCGAGGTCTTGGCATTGATCGGGCCTTTGCCATCCATCGGAGTACCGAGAGCGTCGACAACGCGACCCAGCAGTTCGGGGCCGGTCGGCACTTCGAGTACGCGACCGGTGCACTTGACTGCATCGCCTTCGGAGATGTGCTTGTAGTCGCCCAGGACAACCGCGCCCACCGAATCACGCTCGAGGTTGAGCGCCAGTCCGTAGGTGTTGCCGGGGAACTCCAGCATCTCGTAAGACATGGCGTCGGCCAGGCCGTGGATGCGGACGATACCGTCGGTTACGGAAACCACGGTGCCTTCGTTGTGCGCTTCAGACGTGAGATCGAACTTCTCGATCTTGCTCTTGATCAGCTCGCTGATCTCGGAGGGATTCAGTTGCATGGTTGCTTTCCCAATTAGATTCCTAGTTCGTTGGCCAGCTTGCCGAGCTGCGCGGAGACGGAGCCGTCGATCACCATATCGCCGGCCCGCAGGCGGAAGCCGCCGATCAGGCCGGGGTCTTCCGCGCTGGTGATACGGATCTCGCGGCCAAGTTTGCGCTTGAGCGCCTCGGCGAGTTGCTGTTCCTGCGCCGGCTTGAGCGCATATGCGGAGGTCACGTGGACGTCCAGCGTCCCCTGGTGCTCGGCCTTGCGCGCCTCGAACAGGCTGGCGATCTCCGGCAGCACCGACAGGCGGCCATTGCTGACCAGCATCCGGACCAGATTCTTGCCCTCGTCACTGAGACGGCCGCCGCCGATGTCGAGCATCAACTCGGTCATCTGCGCCTTGTCCAGTTTCGGGCTGGCGATCAGGCCCGACAGCCCCGGATCCCTGGCCGCCATGGCGAGCAGTTCGAGCATGTCAGACCAAAGGTCCAGTTTGTCGGTCTCGACCGCGCGCGCGAAGACAGCTTCGGCGTAGGGTCGGGCGATGGTTGTAGCGTCTCCAGCCATTGGATTGCCTTAAATCTGGTTGGCCACGGATTCGACGATGTCTTTGTGAGCGTCGGCGTCGATCTCTTTGCGCAGGATCTTTTCCGCACCCAGTACCGCCAGTTCGGCGACCTTGGCGCGCAAGCCCTCGCGGGCCTTGTTGATCTCCTGCGTGATCTCCGCCTGTGCCGCGACCAGCTGACGATGGCCTTCTTCCTTGGCCTTGTCGCGGGCCTCTTCGACGATCATCGCGGCCTGCTTTTCGGCGTTGGCCTTGATCTCGGCAGCCTGTTGCTTGGCCTGATGCAGGGTATCCTTGGCGCGTTTTTCGGCGAGCTCCTGCTCATGCTGTCCGCGCTCGGCGGCAGCCAGCCCTTCGGCGATCTTGGCTTTGCGCTCGTCCATCGCCTTGACCAGCGGCGGCCACACGTACTTCATGGTGAACCACACGAACACCGCGAAAGACACCAGCTGGGCGATGAGTGTCAGGTTGATATTCATCCCGAAACCTCGTTAAGACGAGTTGAAACGGTTCGTGCCTGTCGGATCAACCGGCCAGCGCGAACAGTACGTACATGCCCAGGCCCACAGCGATCATCGGCACGGCGTCGGTCAGACCCATGACGATGAAGAACTGGGTGCGCAGCATGGGGATGAGTTCCGGCTGGCGCGCAGCGCCTTCGAGGAAGCGGCCACCCAGGACGCCGATACCGATGGCGGCGCCAACGGCACCCAGGCCCATCATGATCGCAGCAGCGATGACCAGCAGAGCTTGTTCCATGATTGTCTCCCGTTAGTTCAATCAGGTAGTTAAAAGAAAAATGAAATCAGTGATGTTCCGCGTGCGCCATATCCAGGTACACGATCGTCAGGGTCATGAAGATGAACGCCTGCAGCGTGATGATCAGGATATGGAAAATCGCCCAGCCCAGTTGCAGGACGCCGCCGAAAATGCCCATGACCCAGCCGGCGCTGTACATCACGGCGATCAGGATGAAGATCATTTCGCCGGCATACATGTTGCCGAACAGACGCAGTGCGAGCGAGACCGGTTTGGCGATCAGGTTGACGCCTTCGAGTACCAGATTGATCGCCATGAAAATGGGCTTCAGCAACGGGTTCTGGGTCTCGAAGGGCATACCGGTCAGTTCGCCGACGAAGCCGCCGACGCCCTTGATCTTGATGCTGTAGAAAAGGATCAGTCCGAACACGCCCAGCGCCAGCGCGAAGGTGACGTTCGGATCGGTGGTCGGCACCACCTTCATGAAGTGGATGCCCAGCACGCCGCTGATCCAGGGGATCAGGTCGACCGGCACCAGGTCCATCAGGTTCATCAGAAAGACCCAGGCGAACACGGTCAGTGCCAGCGGCGCAACCAGATCGTTCTTGCCGGAGAAGGAGCCGCGCACGCTGTCGTTGACGAAATCGACCATCATCTCGACAAAGTTCTGCAGACCGGAAGGTACGCCGGCGCTGGCTTTCTGCGCGGCGGTATAGAAAAAGTACCCGAACAGCGCGGCAAGTCCCAGCGACCAGAACATCGAGTCGAGGTGGATCGCCCAGAAACCCATCTCTTTCGCCTGTTCGGCACTGTGGGCGACGCCCCAGTGGCCGTCGGGAAACTGACCAAAGGTGAGGTTGGTCAGGTGATGCTTGATGTACTCACCGGAAGTCAGGGTCTCAGAGCCAGCCATCTTTATTTCTCTTTGCGCTCACCCGGCGATCCGATTCGCCAGCAGAGGGGGTAAAACCTGTACAACAAAAAAGGCCCCAAACAAGGCCAGGGGGCGCAGCGGCTCCATCCAGACAATCGCCAACGCGAACGCAACGCCGATAAACGCCAGCTTCAACAGCTCGCCACCGTAGAACTGTGATACCAGCCTACCCGGTTCCGCCGCCCTGTATCGCCCGAAAACCCAGTAGGCAAACAGGCCGTTCGCGATCGTCGCGGTCAAACCACCGATCAGGGCAAAAAGCCCGTCCCGCGGACCAGACAACAGCCCGAACAGGGAGACGATCAGGGTGGCGACCAGCTGCGCGACCAGTATCCGCTTGGCCCGACGGGCGTCAAGATCATGCATATGCTGCCAACCCGCGCCGGTCTTCGAGCCATCGAAAGCGGGCGCAGTATAAGAACTGGGGTTTATAAGGTCAAACGATCATCAGATAAGAAATCCATGGGGTGGCTAGAGAAAAAACCTATACAGAGGTTTGATGCCTGGCCAGTCAACGGATGTGATCGAGAATCCCTTCGAGTTCTTCGAGCGTGTTGTAACTGATCATCAGTCTCCCCTTGCCGCCGGCACCCTGTTGCAGCGCGACTTTCGCCCCCAGCCGATCCGTGAGATCGGACAGCAGCCGGCGTACGTCCGGGTCCTGCTCCACGGGCGCCGCGACCGGCGCCTTGGGCTGATTGAGGCGACGTACCAGGGCTTCGGTCTCGCGCACTGACAGGGCCTTGGCCGCAACCTGGGTCGCCGCCTCGGTCTGGGTACGACCGCTCAGTGCGAGCAGCGCACGGGCGTGGCCCATCTCGATCGCGCCCCGGTCGAGCAGGTCCTTGACCTCGCTGTTGAGTTCGAGGAGCCGGATCAGGTTGGTGACCGTGGTGCGCGACTTGCCCACCGCCTGTGCGACCTGCTGGTGGGTCAGCTCGAACTCGTTGAGCAGGCGGTGCAGCGCGGTGGCCTCTTCCAGCGGGTTCAGGTCGTCGCGCTGGATGTTTTCGATCAGCGCCATTGCCATTGCCGACTGGTCGTCGACGTCGCGCACCACGACCGGCACGTCCGCCAGCCCGGCCATCTGGGCGGCGCGCCAGCGGCGCTCGCCGGCGACGATCTCATAGCGGTTGTCGGCAACCGGACGCACCACGATCGGCTGCACCATGCCCTGAGCACTGATCGAGTCGGCCAGCTCGCGCAGCCTGTCCTCGTCGAAATTGCGCCGCGGTTGATAGCGGCCGCGCTGAATCAGATCGACCGCCAGGCTGGTCGTCGGACCCTGCACTGTGGCGGCGGGGCTCTCTTCTTGCTGCACAGACGCGGCAGACTGCGACCCGCCCAACAGGGCGTCGAGTCCGCGGCCGAGACCTCTTTTCTTAACCATGGTCATGCGGGTACGTTGGGGTTGTGCGGAGGATGGCGACGCGTCATCTCGCTGGCCAGGGCCATGTAGCTGATCGCGCCGCGCGACGTCTTATCATACAGCATCACCGGCAGCCCATGACTCGGGGCCTCGGCCACCCGCACGTTGCGTGGGATCATGGTGCGGAACACCTTGTCGCCGAAGTGCTGAATCAGCTGCGCGGAGACCTGGTTGTCCAGATTGTTGCGTGGGTCATGCATCGTGCGCACGATCCCTTCCATCTCCAACCGCGGATTGCGGTGATCCTTGATCTGCTGCACGGTAGCGAGCAGGGCGGACAATCCTTCGAGGGCATAGTATTCCGTCTGCAACGGCACCAGCACGCTGTCTGCGGCCACCAGTGCATTCAATGTCAGCATGTTCAACGAAGGTGGGCAGTCGATCAGAATATAGTCGTAGCGGTCGCGTACCGGGGCAAGGGCGAGTTCGAGCCGCTTCTCGCGCAACGGTGCCTCGAACAGGCGCACCTCGGCGGCGGTCAGGTCGCTGTTGGACGGCAGCACGTCGTAGCCGGCCTCCGGGGTTCGCTGGATACATTCGGCCAGCGCGATCTCACCCATCAGGGCCTCGAGCGCCGACTTTTCCAAATCGTGTTTGTCGATCCCGCTGCCCATGGTCGCGTTGCCCTGCGGATCCAGATCGACCAGCAGCACGCGACGCCGCATCGCCGCCAGGGCCGCTGCCGTATTCACCGCCGTTGTGGTCTTGCCTACGCCGCCTTTCTGGTTGGCAACAGCAATTATTCGTCCCATGGTGGTCAGCCTGGATCTTGTAATGGCTCCGGCCGGTTGGCCGGGCCGATTATCATAACGGTGCGGTGGAAAAAAGATACCCGCTTGCGCCGCGTCCGTTCAGTCACGGCGCATGACGACGAGGTGGCGCCGCGCCGCCTCCCCGGGGACCTGCAATTGCGTGACCTCGACCGTATCACCGGGCGGCAGGTCACCGACCTCGGCGCTTGGGTCGGCCCCTTTCATCGCCAGCCAGCAGCCACCCGCTGCAAGCAGATGGGCGGTCGTCTGCCGCATGTCCGCCAGCGTGGCGAATGCCCGCGAAGTGATGAGTGCATAGTGGCCGTTGCGCGCCAGGGCCTCGACCCGGCTCTTGATCACCTCGATATTGGCGAGACCCAGTTCGCCGACCGCCTGTTGCACGAAGCGGGTCTTCTTGCCGTTGGTATCGAGCAGCGAGAAATTGAGGTCGGGCCGGGCAATGGCCAGCGGAATGCCGGGAAGACCAGCCCCGGTACCGACATCGAGGACCGGACCGCGCGTCACCCAGGGCAGAATCGACAGGCTGTCGAGCAACTGGCGACGCACCATCTCGGCCGGATCACGCACTGCGGTGAGGTTGTAGGTGCGATTCCACCGGGCCAACAGGCCGAGGTAACCGAGCAGACTCTCGCGTTGCGGCTCGCTCAGCGACAAGTGCATCGCAGAGAGGCCGTGTTCGAGTTGGCGCGGCCATTGGTCGTTGATTTCCACCAGCATGATCATCCGGTGATTCTACCGCTGCGGCGCGGCATTGCCTTGGCTAAGATGTCCATGAAGCACCACACAGGGTCAACCCATGCTCAAACTGTACGGCATCACCCAGTCACGCGCGTTCCGCCCGCTGTGGCTGCTGCATGAACTCGGCCTGCCGTTCGAACACATCAAGGTGGATTTTCACGGCGAAGGCATCAAGGATCCCGCGTACCTTTCGCTCAATCCCAACGGCCGCATCCCGACATTGGTCGACGATGATCTGGTGCTTTGGGAATCCATGGCAATCAATCTGTATCTCGCACGCAAGTATGGTGTCGCCGCAGGCCTGTGGCCTGACACCATCGAAGACGAGGCACGCGCGCTGCAGTGGTCTTTCTGGGTGATGACCGAGGTCGAAAGCGCACTGCTGAGCGTTCTGATGCACAGCCGGGTGCTGCCGCAGGAAAAACGGGATCCGGAAAAGCTGGCGCGCAACCGTGGCCTGCTGGCACGGCCGTTCGAGGTGTTGAACACAGCCCTGGCGGCATCGACGTTCCTCGCCGGCGACCGGTTTACCGTCGCCGATCTGAACGTGGCGGCGGTGCTTTCATGGTGCAAACCGGCACGCGTGCCTCTGAAGGACCACGCCCATCTCGATGCGTGGCTGAGCGGCTGCCTGGATCGGCCGGCGCGCAAGGCCGCGCAGCTCGCCTGAATCCTGCAGCGACCACCAGCTGTCGCTGGTGGCGTGATCTAAAAAATCAGTGCATCCGGCCGCCAAAGGCTGTTGAAAGCCCTTGGTGACCTTGCATAGCGAACACCCCATGCACGACGACGGCCATCTGTCCTCCCGCCGGCGGCGGACACATCCGAAGACAGGCTGCCTGTATGCACTGGCAGCGCTGCTCGTCGCCTCGCCGGCCCTCGCCGAAGTCCCCATGGACATAACCGGGGCAACCCGGACGCAACTGTTTGCCGCGTTGCTGGCGCTGCTGTTGCTGGTCCTGGCGCTGAGCTGGACAGTGCTGCGCGACCGCCGCCGGCTGGCGAGCAACCGCCGCGCGCTCAATGCGGCACTGGCGGTACGCAACCCCATGCTCGCGATGCTGCCCGATCTGGTCTGGCTGAAAGACACGGAAGGCGTATACCTGTCGTGCAACCCGACGTTCTCGCGTCTGCTCAACGCCACTGTGGAGCAGATTGTCGGCAAGACCGATTTTGATTTTCACCGTACATCACTCGCGCGCGACTGGCGTCGCCACGACATTGCCGCCGTACGAAGCGGTGCCGCCATGGACACCGAGGAATGGTTGACGTTTGGCGACAGCGGTCACAGTGCACTGATCCGGATCACCCGCACGCCGGTCTACGATGACGACGGCCGACTGGTCGGCGTAATGGGCCTGGGCCGCGACATCACGGCGCAGCAAAGGACCAAGACCGAGCTGCGACGGCGAGAGAGCTACCAGCGGGCGCTCATCGACAACTTTCCGTTCCTGGTGTGGCTGAAGGACACGGATGGCCGGTTTCTCGCGGTCAACGCCCCGTTTGTGCAGGCCTGCGGCGCCGCCGATGCGGCATCGGTGGAGGGCAAGACCGATCTGGACATCTGGCCGCGCGAGCTGGCGCTGGGGTACCAGGCCGACGATCGTGCGGTCATGTTTTCACGCCAAAAGAAAGAGGTCGTGGAGCAGGGCGAGGATGAAGGCAGGAAGATCTGGCTCGAGACCTACAAGGCCCCGGTGCTGGACGACGACGGCCATTTGCTTGGGACCGTGGGCTTCTCGCGAGACGTGTCCAAGCGCAAGCGAGCGGAACAGGAACTGCAGCGGGAACGCGACCTGTTTTCCGCCGGCCCCGTCGTCGTGTTCACCTGGACATCGGAACAGGGATGGCCGGTATCCCATGTGTCGAGCAACGTCGAACAGGTTATGGGATACGCACCCGAGGAGCTCACCGCCGCGGATTTCCGTTTTGCGCAGATCATTCATCCTGACGACGTCGCGCGCATCGCGCGCGAGGTGGAACGCCACCTTCGGGAGGGTATTGACCGCTTCGAGCAGTCCTATCGGCTCGCGCGCAAACATGATGGATACGCCTGGTATCGTGACTTCACGCATGTGACACGGGATGCCCTGGGTGCCGTCGTCAGTCTGCGCGGTTACCTGGTCGATCAGACCGAGATCAAGGCGATGCAACAGTCCATCGAGGAAGAGCGGCGACGGCTGCGATATGTGATCGAGGGCACCAACGTCGGCACCTGGGAGTGGAACGTGCAGACCGGTGAGACCCGGTTCAGTGAGCGTTGGGCGCAAATCGTCGGGTACCGGCTCAACCAGCTCGTGCCGGTCAGCATCGACACATGGACGCGTCTGGCTCACCCGGACGACCTTGCACGCTCTGCTGAACTACTGCAGAAGCACTTTTCCGGCGAGCTCGACTACTACGAATGTGAGGCGCGCATGCGTCATCGCGACGGACACTGGGTATGGGTGCTCGATCGTGGTCGCGTTTTCGAATGGGACGCCGACGGCAAACCCCTGTGGATGGCTGGGACGCACCAGGACATTACCGAGCGCAAACGTACCGAGGAAAGGCTGCGCGAAAACGAACACCGTCTCAGCACCGTTGTCGAGGAACCCTGAACGTCAGCGGGCCGACATGCGCGGGCCTGGTTCAGGCCGAACGTTTTTTCAGGTGGATCAACAGCAGGGATACCGCGGCAGGGGTTACGCCGGGGATCCGGCCGGCCTGGCCGATCGTCTCCGGTCGCTGGCGTGACAGCTTCTCGCTGACTTCGGCCGACAGGCCCTTGACCCTTGCATAATCGAAATCGGTCGGCAGCCGCGTCGCTTCGGCGCGGCGAGCACGTTCGACCTCGTCGCGCTGGCGATCGATATACCCGGCGTACTTGGCCTGGATCTCGACCTGCTCCACCACCTGCTCGTGCATATCGTCATCGATGACACCGGCACCGACCGCTGCCAGCGCGGTGATACCGCCATAGGTGCACTCTGGACGGGTGATCAGATCCAGCGCCCGCGCCTCGCGGCGCAGCGAATCACCGATAAGGTCGATGGCCTGCTGTCCGGCAAGGTCCGTGGGACGCACCCAGGTGTCGCGCAAGCGCTGCTGCTCCCGCTCGATCGCCTCGCGCTTGCGCTCGAAGAACGCCCACTGGCTGTCGCCGACGAGACCCAGCGCCCGGCCGGTCGCGGTCAATCGCAGGTCCGCATTGTCCTCGCGCAGCATCAGGCGGTACTCGGCGCGCGAGGTGAACATCCGATAGGGCTCCTGCGTGCCGCGGGTGATCAGGTCGTCCACCAGCACGCCCAGGTAGGCCTCGTCACGACGCGGCGACCAGCTGTCCTTGTCCTGTACCTGCAGCGCCGCGTTCAGTCCGGCCAGCAGGCCCTGCGCGGCCGCCTCCTCGTAACCGGTGGTGCCGTTGATCTGGCCGGCGAAGAACAGGCCGGCGATAAACCGTGTTTCCAGTGAATGCCGGAGGTCGCGCGGATCGAAGAAGTCGTACTCGATGGCATAACCGGGCCTGGTGATGCGTGCATTCCCGAATCCCTGCATCGAGCGCACCAGTTCCCACTGCACATCGAACGGCAGCGAGGTCGAGATTCCGTTCGGATAGACCTCGTGGCTGGTCAGCCCTTCCGGCTCGATGAAGATCTGGTGCGAGGACTTGTCTGCAAACCTGACGACCTTGTCCTCGATCGACGGACAATATCGTGGGCCAATGCCCTCTATCACCCCGGTGTACATCGGCGAACGCGACATGCCACCGCGGATCAGTTCGTGCGTCCGCTCGTTGGTGCGCGTGATATGGCAGGGCACCTGGCGCGGGTGGTCGGTGCGGCGGCCCATGAACGAGAATACCGGTTCGGGATCGTCGCCCGGCTGTACCTCGAGCACCGAAAAGTCGATGCTGCGGCTGTCGATGCGTGGCGGGGTACCGGTCTTGAGGCGACGCACATTGAACGGCAGCTCGCGCAGCCGGCGGGCCAGCGCGTTGCTCGGCGGGTCGCCGGCACGCCCGCCCTCG
>Ga0116152_10004290_pt1 | contig 11298 bp, 8 predicted proteins | sample AD_UKC119_MetaG_FD_89894 | JGI IMG/M metagenome (GOLD analysis project Ga0116152, IMG submission 89894) | Active sludge microbial communities of municipal wastewater-treating anaerobic digesters from Hong Kong - AD_UKC119_MetaG | ecosystem: Engineered > Bioreactor > Anaerobic > Digestate...
GGCAACGACATCCGCATCCTCAGCAGCGGACCACGCAGCGGCATCGGCGAACTCATCATCCCCGATAACGAACCCGGTTCCTCGATCATGCCCGGCAAGGTGAACCCCACCCAACCCGAGGCGCTGACGATGGTGTGCGCCCAGGTGATCGGGAACGATGTTGCCGTGAGCATCGGCGGCATGCAGGGACATTTCGAGCTCAACGTCTTCAAGCCCTTGATCGCGGCGAACGTGCTGTTGAGCGGTCGCCTGTTGGGCGATGCTTGCGTGAGCTTCACGGAGAAGTGCGCCGAAGGCATCGAGCCGAACAAGGCCGTGATCCAACGCCACCTCGAGAACTCGTTGATGCTCGTGACCAGCCTCAACCCACACATCGGTTATTACAAGGCCGCGGAGATCGCGAAGAAGGCGCACAAGGAGGGAACGACCTTGAAGGAGGCCGCCATCGCTCTTGGCCATGTCAGTGCAGCCGACTTCGACAAATGGGTGGACCCGGCGAAGATGACGAGCGAGGGTTGATCACGACCCGGTCAGCATGAAGAAGCCCGGCCATCGGCCGGGCTTCTTGCTCATGCAGGTCATTTCACTTCGCCATTGCCAGCTCGCAGCCTGCGAACTTGGTGGCGAGCACGGATGCATCGGCCATGTCGGCGGCGGTGAGGTCCACGGAGCCGTTGTCGGTGTACACGCGCATGTTGTCCGCATCACCGCCGATGAAGGTCATCACCGCCATGTCGCTCACCTTGCTGTCGGTATACTTCCAGGTGTTGTCACAACGATCGAACTTCATCACACGCACCTCCCCCGCCTTCTCGCCGGTGAGCTGGGTGGTGGTGAAGGTGTCTTTGGTGGCTTCGATCTTGAAGTCCTCGCCTTTGATGGTGGCCATCTGCATCTCATAGTCACCCTCGTTCATCGAGATGGGATTGCTGCCGCTCCAGAACTCGATGAGGTTGAGGATGACCACATCGATGAAGCTCGCGACACCGTAGACCGGGATGATGTTCAGGACCCAGAACACAAGCGACTTGACGAACTTGTTGTCACTTATACCATCATTCCAGTCGTACACTTTCCGGACAAGCGCGAACTCACCGAAGCATCCGGTCTGCGTGATCAGGAGGCTGCCCATGGCAAGGGCGAATAAGGGGCGTTTGATGATGTTCATCGTCGTTCTGATTTGCCGGCAATGTAGCCAAAGCGGAAAAAAATTTGGTATCCATCTCGGAAGCTTCGCAAAAAGAGGCATGGCCCTACGGCCGACCGTTAAAGCGCTTTCAGCAACTCCGCGCCGAAGTTCTCCACCTGATAGCGCCGCATGCCAGGTATAGCAGCCAGTGCTTCCAGGTCGCCTGGTAGCGTCCGGGCGATCTCCATTAGCAACTGGTTCGCTGCCACGATACCCGGTCGCAGCTCGAAACGCGCGGTGAGGGTGTCACGTACGGCCTTCAGTCGCTTCAGGCGGTCTTCATAGTCGTCATCCCGCTGCCAGCGCTTCGGCCGCTCGAGGCGTGGCCACTGCTCCTTCGGCATGTCCTGCCCGGCCTTCACGGCTGCCATGATCCGCTTGCCATGGCGTTCGATCACCCGTTCGCTGACCCCCTTGCGCGCGGCGAGTTCATGCATCGAGGCAGGCGGATCCGTGGCCAGGGACAGCAGCACGTCATTCCCCAGGATCATGAAGGCGGCACGGTCCTGCTTTTCAGCCACCCCTTCACGCCAGCTGTGCACCTCCCGTAAGATCGCGAGCTGGTGGGGCTTGAGGATCTTGGCTCCTTTCAGACGCAGGAACAAGGGCTCTTCGTTCACGGGCAGGTCGAACGGCGCATCGGTCAGCAGGCCGAATTCCTCCACCGCCCAGGACCAGCGTTCTTTCTCCTTCAGCAATACCTCCAACTTGTCGCGCAAGGCGATCAGGTTGGCCGTGTCACCCGCTGCGTAGTCCAGCATTTCCGTGGGTAGCGGGCGTTTGCTCCAGTCCGCCTTCTGGAACTTCTTGTCCACATGGACGCCCTCGTATTTGCCGAGGAGCGCCGCAAGCCCGATCTCCGGTTCGTTCAGGAGCTCGGCCGCCACCAGCGTGTCGAACACGCTCTCCACCCGGATGCCGTGGTGCCGCGCCAGTATCCGCAGATCGTAGTCCGCATCGTGGATCACGACCTCCATATCCTTGCGTGCCAGAAGGGTTCCCAGTGGCGCGAGGTCCTTGATCGCCAGGGGATCGACCAAGTAGGTGCGGTGGCGGGTGCTGAGCTGGATCAGGCATACGCTTTCCCGGTAGCGGTGGAAGCTGGATGCCTCCGTGTCCAACGCGATCACCTGCTCGGTGCTCAACTCCGCAGTGCAGGCCGCCAGATCAGCGGGTGTGGTGAGGAGGGAATAGGAGGGCACGGCGAGAGTGACAGCCCCGGACGGGCCTTCAGCGTGGGTGCAAGGTAGGCGGTGCGCCCTGTCCCGGCTCAGGGCAGGTGAACGGTTTTCCACCTCGTGCGGTGATCAAACGTAGCGGTCCCCGCTTTCGGCGGTCAGGTCGTTCACGAACTGCTTGATCCGCTGTTCATCCTGCTTCCGGCATACCAGGAGGGCGTCCTTGGTGCTTACCACGATATGGTCCTCCAAGCCCTGCAGAACCATCAAGCGTCCATCATGCGCGTGGATCACGTTCCGCGCACAGTCGTAAAGCTTCACCGCACCCCCGATGGCCGCATTCCCCGATGCGTCCTTGGGGAGGTGGGTGTACAAACTACCCCAGGTCCCCAGGTCGCTCCAGCCGAAGTCGCTCACCACCGTGAACACGTTCCGCGCCTTCTCCATGATCCCGTAATCGATGCTTACGTTCTCGCAGGAATCGTACGTGGAGGCGATGAAGGCGGCTTCCTCCGGGGTGCCAAAGGAGGCCGCTCCCGCGTTGAACCGTTGTTCCATTTCGGGCAGGTGGTCCCGGAAGGCCTGCCGTATGCTGGCCAGGCTCCAGATGAAGATGCCGGCGTTCCAGAGGAATTCTCCGCTCTCCACGAAACGCACGGCCGTGTCGTGGTCGGGTTTTTCCGTGAAGGCCTTCACCGGTTTCACCCGCGGATGATGGGTGCCTGCGGCTTCATCGAACTGGATGTACCCGTAGCCGGTGTCAGGCCGGTTCGGCATGATGCCCAAGGTCACCAGGCAATCGGTGCTGGCAGCTTGCTCCAGGGCCAGGTCGATCGTTCCCTTGAAGGCCTCCTCCTTCATGACCAGGTGATCGCTCGGGGCCACGATCATGAGCGCCTTGCTATCCAGCTTCGCGATCGCATGATAGGCGTAAGCCACGCACGGTGCGGTGTTGCGGCGTGATGGCTCGGACAGGATCTGCGAAGGCTTCAGCGCGGGAAGCTGTTCCTGCACGATGCCGGCATAGTTCGCGTTGGTCACCACCAGGATGTTCTCCGGAGGGCAGATGCCGAGGAAACGGTCGTAGGTCTGCTGGAGCAGGGTGCGACCGAGTCCGAGGAAGTCGAGGAATTGTTTGGGGTAGGCGCTGCGGCTCATGGGCCAGAAGCGGCTGCCGACGCCGCCGGCCATGATCACGCAGTACGTGTGTTCGTTCGTCATTTTCGAGGAGCTGGCCCTAGGAGGCCTTCAATACCACCATCGGTCCGTTCACCTGCACCTCCGCCAATGGGTCGATGATGTAGTTGCGGCGGTCGTTGAGGCAGTGGCATTTGTAACGTTTTCTGAGCTGCGGTCCTTTCACGAAGACGCGTTCGTTGAAGCGGAAGACGGACCGGTCCGGCAGTTCTTCCAGTAGTTGACGCGGTTCCGGGTCGTGGTTCATCAACACCCGCATCAGGCCCTGGTCGGTGCAGCTGCTCGCGGGGGCGTTCACCAGATGGCGTTCCAATGCGCCCAGTACATCGGTCGGGAATACGCTGCTGCTCAGGAAGGGACGCATCAGGCGGGCGTACTCGCTTTTCCACGCCGGCCCGTGCGGTGCGGACCATCGACGTTGGTTCACGAAGGTGCTGTAGTGGGCGAACTCATGCACCAGCGTCACCAGGAAGGCATAGGGGTTCAGGTCCGCGTTCACACTTACCCGGTGTGGTAAGGTGCGTGTGGCGCTGCGGTAATCGCCCAGTTTGGTCTGGCGCGGCCGTGAGATGCGCACCTGCACCGGGTTGATCCGCAGCCAGTCCAGCACCACGGGCCAGGCCGCACTGGGCAGGTGCTTTCGCAGGAGCTCGGGATCGCTGGTGGAAGGACGCGGCACGGGGTGATGGCTCAGGAGGGCTGGGCCGTGCCGCAATGATACGGGGTCGCCGCCGGATGGGTGCCGGCGTGCTCACTGCCTGCAGGGGGGCGGGGCACATGGTTCCACTTGGGGCACTTGCAATCGTTGGAATGCCGGTATTTGGCCGGCTGTGAATGACAGGCCGAGAACAAGAGGGTGATGACCAGCGCGGTCCAGCCTCTGATGCTGCTTGGGATGGTGGAAGAACCCGCCATGGTGTGCGAAACTACAACGCCCGGCAACCCCGCCCTTGTATGCCAGGGCCTATTTTCGCCCCGTTCCCCATGGGCATCATCGGACATATCGGCCGCTATTTCCTCCTGCTTCGGGAGACCTTCAGCCGTCCGGAGCGGGCCGGCATCTTCTGGCGTCGCACCGTGGAGGAGATGGACCTGCTCGGTGTGCAGAGCCTGGGCATCGTGGCCCTGCTCAGTGCCTTCATGGGCGCCGTGATCACCATCCAGACCAAGACGAACATCGATAGTCCGCTCATCCAATCATGGGTGGTGGGCTTCGCCACGCGCCAGAGCGTGATCCTGGAGTTCAGCCCCACGGTGATATCGCTGATCCTGGCGGGCAAGGTGGGCAGTAACATCGCCGCCGAGATCGGTTCCATGCGCGTGAAGGAGCAGATCGACGCCCTGGACATCATGGGCGTGAATTCGGCCAACTACCTCATCCTGCCGAAGCTGGCCGCCACCACCATGATCAACCCTTTCCTGGTGATGATCAGCATGTTCCTGGGGATCTTCGGCGGCTGGCTCGCCGGCGTGCAGTCCGGCGTGATCTCCAGCGATGATTTCGTGATGGGCATCCAGACCGGTTTCAAGCCCTTCCACGTGACCTACGCGATCATCAAGACGGTGGTCTTCGCCTTCATCATCACCACGGTGAGCGCCTACCAGGGTTATTATACCCGTGGCGGCACCCGCGAGGTGGGCATCAGCAGCACCCGCGCCGTGGTTTACAGCAATGTGGTGATCCTGCTGGCCAACCTCGTCCTTACCCGCGTGCTCCTGCTATGATCGAAGTGGTCGGCCTTGGCAAGCGTTTCGGGGACACGCAGGTGCTCACGGGCATCGACGCGGTCTTCCGGAAGGGGCGGGTGAACCAGATCATCGGGCGCAGCGGCTCCGGCAAGAGCGTCTTTGCCAAGTGCATGGTGGGTCTGTACAAGCCCGAGGAAGGCAAGGTGCTCTTCGAGGGCAAGTCCTTCCACGACATGGATGCCGACGAGAAGCGACAGGTACGTCAACGCATCGGGATGCTGTTCCAGGGCTCGGCGCTCTTCGACAGCCTCACGGTCCTGGAGAACGTCATCTTCCCGCTGCGCATGTTCGGGGCCATGCCCAAGAGCGAGATGGAGGACAGGGCGCGCGAATGCCTCAAGCTGGTGCGCATACAGGAGAAGGACGATCTATTCCCCGCGCAGATCAGTGGTGGTATGCAGAAGCGTGTGGGCATCGCCCGGGCCATCGTGCTGGAGCCGCAATACCTGTTCTGTGACGAACCGAACAGCGGCCTTGATCCACAGACCGCGATCGTCATCGATGACCTTATCAAGGAGCTGACCGAGAGCCTCAACACCACCACGGTGGTGATCACGCACGACATGAACAGTGTGATGGAGACCGGTGAACATATCCTCTTCATCCACCAGGGCCGCAAGTGGTGGGAGGGCGACCGGGAAGCGTTGTTGAACACGGACAACAAGGAGCTGATCGAGTTCGTCTTCGCCGGAAGCCTCATGCGCCAGGTGAAGGAGGCCATGTCCCGACGTTCCTGAAAGCGTTGAACGGCGAGGCCCCGTGGATCCTGGATCCACGGGGCCTCGCCGTTCAGGTATGATCAATGCAGGGTGATGCGCTCCACCTTGCTCTGATCGCCGTTGCTCACGCGCACGCTATACACCCCATGCGCCAGACCGGTGAGGTCCATGGTGGTGCGACCCGTGAACTTGGTGGCGCGGACCACGGCTCCCAACAGGTCGATCACTTCCACGTTCATCAGACCGGTGGCATCGCTCACGATGTTCAGCATGCCGTTGGTCGGGTTGGGGTACATGGACACGCCTTTGCCGGCGAGGTCCTCTTCGATGCCGACCGCCGGGGTGATGTTCAGGCGGATGGCCGCTGCATTCCCATTGCCGTATACGTGCCGTCCTTCAGTGCCATCACTATTGAAGTCGACGGGCAGCCAGATCATGGTGCTGATCCCGGGCTGCGGCACGGTGTTGTCATCTGCGATGTACACCTCGGGGTCGTTGGTGGCGCTGGTGCCCGATCCGCTGATCCGGGCGCAGAGGTAGTACGCGCCGGGGCTCAGCCACACCGGCTGGATCAATGGGACCGTTATCCGCCCGGCGCTCACATGTTGCTGGGTGATGCTCACAACATCCGAGGTCACCCCATCGATGGGAAGATCGACGGTGCTGGAGGCGATGTTCAGCACATCAGCGGTATCCAGCAGGAAGACCTCGACGGTCGCCGCCTCGCCGGCCCGGGTGTTGGTGCCCAGGATGATCGTGGCGCTATAGGCATAACCACCGGTGAGGATCTTGTACATGGTCATGAGGTTCATCGTCGCGTTGTCGGTGAACGAAGCGGTACCCAGCTGCTGGCGTACTTCCTGTCCGGCTGGATAGTTGCCCAGTGCATCCAAGGAGTACTCGTTCAATGTGACCTCGAAGTTCCGGACCTTGGAGTTGTCCGCCGGCACACCATCCTGGTCGATGAAATCACTGTTCACCGAGAAAGTGGAATTGTACCGGCCGATCTCCAGGAAAGGCAGGTTGATGTTGTCATCACTGATGGCCGAAGCCCCCGAGATGAGGTCGCCGAGCGGGGTGGTATGCGACAGAACCTCGGTGCCCGCCTGTGTGGTGATCACGCATTGTACGCTCACGTTCGATTGCACCGATCCGCCGTAATTGTACACTTCGGCGCCGATGTTCATGACCGAGGGCAATTGTGCCACAGGCATGCGTCCATATTCCTCGCCCGCGCCAGTGGACGAGACATAGGCATAGTTCATCTGCAACTCGTAATCGGGGAGGTTCTCAATGCTGATATCATCGATCTGCCAGTAGTAATGGGAGGTTCCGGCCTCACTGTCATGCCGGAAACGGAACCGGACGTTCGAAGGATCTTCGGCAATGGCGCTCGCGATGTTGAATCGTCGGGTCTCCGTGGTGGCGGAGGTGGTATTCGTTCCCGGCGCCCCTTGATTGATCGGCAGACCTTCGTTCGTCAGGAAGCTGGTCGCCCATGACTGACCACCGTCGGAGCTGATCTCCAACTTGAACGGAGAGTCACCGCAGCACCACCTGGATCGCTGTGAGAAGACCAGTTGTACATAGGGTGTCGCGCTCAGGTCGATCACCGGAGAGACCAGGCTCCCTTCCCAATCCGTGAAGTTCGGGAGGGCCACCGGCGTTCCGCTGGACCAGTTGGAGTTCGCCGAGTCAGATGCGAACTTGGCGAAGCCGTTCGACCAGGTGGAGGAGCTGATCCTCTCGGTGGCAAGCGTATAGGCACCGCGGGGGCCATTGGAGTTGACCCGCCAGATGTCCCCGTTCGGGCCATCCGTCGTCCACGGGCCTGAAGGGTTGTTCCCCGCCAGTCCATTGGCGAAATCCTCCGACCAAACGACCGAGCCGCCGCCGCGCTCCTCCCCGTTCAACGGTGTGTCATGGCCGGGCAGGCTCATGCAGATGGATGACGTGGCCAATTGGCGATCCAGCTGGCTTTCCTGCTGCGCGGAAGCCACCATCGCGGACATGCCGGCGAAAAGACCGAACAGGGTTAGGTGTGTATTCATGTTGGTTTGACCGTTTGGACGGGCACCAAGTTACACGCCGCTCCGTATCGTGAGCGCCCTCCCAAGGGGCGGAGTGTTCCTTACGGGTCGCAAGGAGGGCGACCGCTATAGGAACATGGATGCCGACCTGCTTCAGCGTACGATCACCAAGGTGGCCACCTGCACACCCTTCCGCGATCTTACCAGAACCTGATAAACACCCGATGGAACACCAGCCAGATCCACTTCAGGCGCGCTCGTTCCCGATCGAGGAACCGACCCGTCCGCGCGGATGGTTCTGCCAGCCAGGTCGAGCAGGGACCAACTGTTCACGATCGCATCATCCGCTAGTGCCATTCGGACCACGTCGGAAGCAGGGTTGGGGTAGAGCCGCAAACCGACACCAGGGGACCCGTGTTCCATCACGGTCACCGGTACCGCTTCAAGATGCAACCGGATAAGGGGTGTGGTGGCAAGGTCCGAAAGGATGAAGGTGGCGCCCTCCAGGACCACTGAACGGTTCGGGGTCGCTTCCCCACCGACCAGGACCTGCACCGCGCGGACCTCTTCCTGGGCCAGCTGCTGGATGCCTACGTGGTAGTCGCCGGGGACGAGCACCGGGGTATTGGTGAAGGCCTCGAAGACCGGCAGGCCGTTCTGGATCATGTCCATATCCGCTTCCTCCAGGGTCCGACGCGCCGAGGTGTCCACCGTGTTGAAGTTGGCGTCCATCAACACCGCGCGCACCAAGGCACCCAATTCGGTCCCCGATCCGTAGGTCACGGATACGCCGGCGGCTTGGTCGCCGCTGTTCACCACCTCCATCCGGTTCAGGATGATGCGGCTGCCCGTGCCCCCGAAGGAAGCCGTGGGCGAGCCATTGTCGCAGGCCATCACCCGGTAGCCACCGTCCCAACCCGGTCCGGTGAAGCGTACGTTGCCCGAGGCCATATCATCCTCCGGGGCATCGTCCTGTTCTTCCGCACCACCAACGAAATTGATCTCGGCGATGCCCGGTGCGTCGGGCTGCCAGCCAGTTGCGATGGATACCTCTCGCTCCTCACCGGCCATCAGCTCGGCTATCGGCTCCGCTGTGAACGGGCCGTAGGTGTTGCCGTTCAAGGTGATCCCGGCCGAAAGTTGGACCTGGTGCAGGCTTGCCGTCCCGCCGTTCCTGACCATCGCGGCCACGGTGACCGGAGCGGCCTGCGAGATCGGAAGCTGGCTGTAATACAGGCGCTGGTCGCCGGTCTCATAGACCGAGGCCCTTTGTGCGCCGACCTGGGCGTGGGACACCACCAGATCGTGCATCAGGCGTTCGCGCAGGCAGATGTCGTCCACGGCGAAGCCACCGGCCCAGGCGCCTCCATCGCTCCACCGGAACCGGATCCGGAAGTCTGCGGCGCCATCCGCACCTGACAGGTCCAGGCGGAGGTGCTGCCATTGACCGGCAACGGCTTCGAGCGTATCCAGATCCATCCATTCCCCGGCGACCGTGCTGTACTCGATCACCGCCGGTCCGGAGGCGAAGAGCCCATCATGGAAGACCCGGCACTCCAGCGCGACCCCGGTCCGACCGGTCAGGTCGATCGAGGGTGAGGTGAGCGCCACATCGCCCATGTCGCAGTTGCAGGGAGCGGCGGCATCATTGGCCATGGCGAACCGGTTGCCTATCGGGCTATCCGTCACAGCGAAGTAGCCCTCCGCATTGGCATCTCCGGCATTCCCAACGGTCCAGGCCGACACGAACTCGCCGAGCCCTTCGCCTTCCGGTGTGCGACGTTCAACCTGTGGGCCGAGGTCCCAACCGTTGAAGGCATCGTCCCCCTCGAAGTCGTTGGCGAAGAAGCAGGCATCGGCGCGTGGTTGCGCGAACGCCGAGGTCGCCATCATCCAAGCCGCGCTGAGCGCAAGCGCCGTAACACTGATCCTCATGCTTCCACGGTCGCGTATTCCTCGATCGGAGGACAGGTGCAGATGAGGTTGCGGTCGCCGTACGCGTTGTCCACGCGGCTGACGCCGGGCCAGTATTTCCAGTCGCGGTTCACCGCCACCGGGAAGGCGGCCTGTTCGCGCGTGTAAGGATGCGTCCAATCATTGCCGCAGACCTCTTCGCTCGTATGCGGTGCGTTCTTCAGCAGGTTGTCCGCCTTGTCGGACTCGCCGCGTTCGAGCGCCGCGATCTCCTGGCGGATGCCGACCATCGCTTCCACGAAGCGGTCCAGTTCGGCCATGCTTTCGCTCTCCGTGGGCTCCACCATCAGCGTTTCGGCCACCGGGAAACTCACCGTTGGCGCGTGGAAGCCGTAGTCCATCAAACGCTTCGCGATGTCGCTCACGTCCACACCCGCCGAGCGCTTGAAATCGCGGCAGTCCAGGATCATCTCGTGCGCCACCATGCCCTCATCACCCACATAGAGGATGGGATAGTGCTGCTCCAATTTAGCACGCAGGTAGTTCGCGTTCAGGATGGCGTAACGCGTCGACTCGGTCAATCCTTCGCCGCCGAGCATCCTGATGTAGCCATAGCTGATCAGCAGGATCAGGGCGCTGCCCCAGGGTGCGGCGCTCACCGCATGTACGGCCTGCTCGCCGCCGGTCTTCACCAGCACATGGCCAGGGAGGAAGGGCTTCAGCTTGTCGTTCACGCAGATGGGGCCCATGCCGGGACCACCACCACCATGTGGGATGGCGAAGGTCTTGTGCAGGTTCAAGTGGCAGACGTCCGCACCGATCTCACCGGGCGAGGTCAGGCCGACCTGTGCGTTCATGTTGGCGCCGTCCATGTACACCAGGCCACCGTTCGCGTGGATGGCACCGGTGATCTCGCGGATGCTCTCCTCATACACACCGTGCGTGCTCGGGTAGGTGACCATCAGGCAGCTCAAGCGGTCCTTGTACAATTCCGCCTTCGCCTTCAGGTCGTCGACATCCACATGACCATCGGCATCGGCCTTCACCACCACGATCTCCATGCCCACCATGGCCGCGCTGGCAGGGTTGGTACCGTGCGCGCTGCTCGGGATCAAGGCCACCTTCCGCTGGTGGTCGCCGCGTGCTTCGTGATAGGCGCGGATCACCATCAATCCGGCATACTCACCTTGTGCGCCGCTGTTCGGTTGCAGGCTCACAGCGGTGAAGCCGGTCGCCTTCGCCAGTGCATCGCTCAGTTCCGCAAGCACCTGCTGGTAGCCCTTCACCTGATCGAGCGGGGCGAAGGGGTGGATGTAGGCCCA
>Ga0116152_10004296_pt1 | contig 11290 bp, 6 predicted proteins | sample AD_UKC119_MetaG_FD_89894 | JGI IMG/M metagenome (GOLD analysis project Ga0116152, IMG submission 89894) | Active sludge microbial communities of municipal wastewater-treating anaerobic digesters from Hong Kong - AD_UKC119_MetaG | ecosystem: Engineered > Bioreactor > Anaerobic > Digestate...
CCGCTGTGCAGCGCGCCGTCCTGTACGATGAAATACTCCCCCTCGCGCCCCGTGTACTGATGGCCGTTCAGGGTAAATTGGAGCGTGCCTTTATTGATCCGGATGATTTCGTACTCCGGATGCCAATGGTCCACCATAAAATATCGCGGGTGATCCGCCGTTACGTTATAGTAGCCAAACGGAAAATCAAAGGTTCCGTGTACACGGCTTTCACGCTGCTCGAGATACTTCATGCTGCCTCCATTATGTGAATTTTCTACTATGTTTACTTACTATATCACAAGAAATTTGGGTTTGTAAAGAACTATAATGCTATTAAATAAGAGTATAAAGTAGGGATGACTATGAACAGCAAACGATTTGTTGGCGCATATCCGGTTATTGGAATCCGTCCGACGATTGACGGGCGGCGCGGCAATCCCGATGTGCGGGCAAGCCTGGAAGCGCAGACTATGGGCATGGCGCAGGCGGCAGCGAAGCTTTTTACCGATAATCTGCGCTATACCGACGGCACGCCAGTGCAGGTAGTGATCGCCGATACCACCATCGGGCGCGTGCCCGAGGCCGCGGCCTGTGCCGAAAAATTCAAAAGGTGCGGCGTGGATATCACGGTAACGGTCACGCCCTGCTGGTGCTACGGCGCCGAGACTATGGACATGGATCCCATGACCCTCAAGGCCGTATGGGGCTTTAACGGCACGGAGCGCCCGGGTGCGGTGTATCTGGCAAGCGTACTTGCCTCGCATGCGCAAAAGGGGCTGCCCGCGTTTGGCATCTACGGGCGGGACGTGCAGGAGGCCGAGGATACCGCAATTCCCGACGATGTGCGGGGCATGCTGCTGCGCTTTGGCCGTGCGGCGGTAGCCGCGGCTACCATGCGCGGCAAGAGCTACCTGCAGATCGGCTCGATTTGCATGGGCATCGGCGGGTCGATCATGGATCCCGCGTTTATGGAAGAATACCTGGGCATGCGCGTGGAAAGCGTGGACGAGGTAGAGCTCATCCGCCGGATGACCGAGGGCATCTACGATCAGGCTGAGTTTGAGCGCGCCCTCAAATGGACGAAAGCAAAGTGTCCCGAAGGGATCGATAAAAATCCCGAGGGCGTGAAAAAGACCCCGCAGGAAAAGGAAGAGGCGTGGGAGTTCGTCGTTAAGATGATGTGCATCATCAAGGATCTGATGAGCGGCAACCCCAACCTGTCGGACGATCACAAGGAAGAGCGGCTCGGGCACAACGCCATCGCGGCGGGCTTTCAGGGCCAGCGGCAGTGGACGGACTTTTATCCCAACTGCGATTTTGCGGAATCGCTGCTCAATACCTCGTTTGACTGGACAGGCGCGCGCGAGCCGTACATCCTTGCCACCGAAAATGACATTTTGAACGGCCTTGGCATGCTGTTTGGCAAGCTGCTTACGCATACGGCGCAGATTTTTGCCGACGTGCGTACCTATTGGAGCCCCGAGGCCGTGCAAAAAGCCACCGGCTATGCGCTGGAGGGCAAGGCGCTGGAAGCGGGCGGCATCATCCACCTGATCAACTCCGGCGCGGCCTGCCTGGACGCCGGCGGCGAGGCAAAGGACGCAGCCGGACACAGCCTGATGAAGCCGTGGTATGATGTGAACGATCAGGATATCGACGCTATGCTTGCCGCCACCACGTGGTGCGCGGCGGATATGGGCTATTTCCGCGGCGGCGGATTTTCCAGCCGGTTTGAGACGCGGGCGGAGATGCCTGTGACCATGATGCGCCTCAACCTTGTCAAGGGTCTCGGCCCCGTGCTGCAGATCGCCGAGGGCTATACCGTGGCGCTGCCGGAGGCCGTGTCCCAAACGCTGTGGAAGCGCACGGACTACACCTGGCCGTGCACCTGGTTTGCGCCGCGCCTGACGGGCAAGGGCAGCTTTACCTCCGCCTATACGGTAATGCGCGCCTGGGGCGCCAACCACGGCGCGATCAGCTACGGGCATATCGGCGCGGATCTGATTACGATGTGTTCCATGCTGCGCATCCCCGTATCCATGCACAACGTACCGCAAAACGACATCTTCCGCCCCGCCGCCTGGGGCGCGTTCGGCATGGACGCCGAGGGCGCGGATTACCGTGCCTGCGCGGCGTACGGGCCGCTATTCAAAGGATAAAGGAGAGCCGATATGCTGAAAGGAATCCCGCCGATCCTCTCCCCGGAGCTGCTGAAAATCCTGTGCGAAATGGGGCATGGCGATACCATCGTGCTGGCGGACGCCAATTTTCCCGCCGAGCATGTGGGCAAAAACAAACGGGTGCTGCGCTATGACGGCCACAGTATCCCCGTGCTGCTGAAAGCGGTGCTGTCGCTGCTGCCGCTGGATACCTATGTGCCCCAGCCGGTTACGCTGATGCGGGTGGATCAGGACGCCGACGACAGGATTCAATTTTCTTACGCCGACATCCTCTATAAAGTCGATGGACTGGAATCTACAGCAATCCGTCAAATTGATCGATTCGATTTCTACAAGGAAGCCGCCGGTGCGTATGCCATCGTGGCTACGGGCGAGCAGGCGGCTTATGGCAACATCATATTACAGAAGGGTGTCGTGCCATGCTCTTAAACCACGGGTGGCGCTTTGCCAAGGATGCGCCGCGCGGGTTTGCTCCCGTGCAGCTGCCGCATGATTGGCTGATCGGCGATCCCGCGAATTTTTATCAGACCGGCGTGGGGTATTATCGCCGTGTGCTGGATGCCGGCGATATCGCCGTCGGAAAGCGTATCTATCTGTGCTTTGACGGCGTGTATATGGACAGCACGCTGTATATAAACGGCAAACAGGCCTGCGAATGGAAAAACGGCTGCACGGCTTTCAGCGTGGATATCACGGACTATCTGCAGACGACCGCCAAAAACGAATTGCTGGTGAGGGTGAACTATCAGGCGCCAAACGCGCGCTGGTACACCGGCGCGGGCATCTATCGGGATGTGCGCCTGCTGGTGAAAAACCCCTGCCACTTTCTGCCTGACGGCATTTATATTACGACCCAAAAGCAAAACGGCAAATGGGCCTATACCGTGGATGTGAACGCGGAAACCGGCGGCAAGCCTTATGAGGCGGTGCATACGCTGATCGGGCCGGACCGGCCTGTTACGCCGTGGGATATCGACGATCCGTATTTGTATACGCTGCACTCCGAGCTGTGGGTGGACGGCGTGGTAACCGATCGGGTGGAGACGCGGTTCGGGTTTCGGGAAATCCGCTTTGATCCCAACGAGGGTTTTTTTCTTAACGGCAGGCATGTAAAGCTCAGGGGCGTATGCCTGCACGGCGATCTGGGCATGCTCGGCGGCGCGATACATCAGGATGCGCTGCGCCGGCAGCTGGTGCTGATGCGGCGTATGGGCGTGAATGCCATACGTACCGCGCACAATCCGCCCGCCGCCGCGCTGATGCAGCTGGCCGATGAGCTGGGGCTGCTGGTGATGAGCGAAATTACGGACGTGTGGCGGCAAGCGAAAACCGAATATGATTACGCGCGCTTTTTTGACGATTGGATCGCGCGGGATGTGGCGGCCTGGGTACGGCGCGACCGCAATCATCCGTCGCTGATCCTGTGGTCGGTCGGCAACGAAATTCCCGATACGAACATGGATGCGAAAACCGGCGGGGAAACGCTGCAAATGCTGATGGATCTGGTGCGCCGGCACGATCCCAGAGGCAACGCTGCGCTGACCTTCAGCTCCAATTATCTGGCGTGGAAGAACACGCAGCAATGCGCCGACCGCATCAAGATTGTGGGCTACAACTATACCGAGCGGCTGTACGCACAGCATCATCAAGAGTATCCCGACTGGGTGATCTACGGCGGCGAAACCGGCTCCACGGTACAAAGCCGCGGGGTGTATCATTTTCCGCTCAAACAGTCCAAGCTGGCGGAAGAGGACGAGCAGTGCTCGTCGCTGGGTAACTGTACCACCAGCTGGGGCGCGAAGAACCTGGAGAGCATTTTGGTACAGGATGCGCAAACACCGTATTCGCTGGGGCAGTTTTTGTGGGCGGGGCAGGATTACATCGGCGAGCCGACGCCCTATCACACGAAAAACTCCTATTTCGGCATGATCGATACCGCGGGCTTTGCCAAGGATGCCTTTCATATTGTGCGCGCGGCGTGGGTGAACGCGCAAACGCTGCCGGTGCTGCATATTTTTCCGTATTGGGATTTTTCACCCGGCGTGCCGATCGATGTGCGCGTGTGCTCCAACGCCGCGGCTGTGGAGCTGTTTTTGAACGGCGAGAGCCTCGGCCGGCAGGCACTGCGCGGCAGGCTGATCGCCGATTGGCAAATTCCGTACCGCGAAGGCACGCTGTGTGCTGTGGCTTATGATGAAAACGGAAAGCAAACCGCGCAAGCCGAACGGAAATCCTTCGGCGACGCGGTATCGGTAAAGCAGGAGTGGGAAAGCTTCGGCGAGCTGCGCTTTGTGAGCCTGACGGCGATCGACGCGCAGGCCAATCCCGTGGAAAACTGCGCCCGAAGGGTGCGCGTGACCGTGGAAGGCGGTACACTGCTGGGGCTGGACAGCGGGGATTCCACGGACCTAGAGCCGTATCAAACCGATCACAAGCGGATGTTTAACGGCAGGCTGCTCGCGCTTGTGAAAGCGGATGCGAGGCACGAGCCTGTGATCAATCCGCAATTCGTAACCGACGATGTGCCCATCCGCAAGATTGAGCTGACGACGGACGGCTATACCGTTACCGCGTCGGTTTTCCCAAAAGACGCTACCTATCATGCGCTTACGTGGCGGGCAACCAACGCGCAGGGCATTGACAGCCCGTACGCCGGCCTTGCCATATCCGATGATGGCATGCATGCCGAGCTGATGCCCGGAGGCGACGGCGAAATCTACGTGCGCTGCTGTGCCAAATGCGGCAGGGATCACGTAACGGTGATGGGCTTTGTGCGCTTTTATATCACGGGTCTGGGCAATCCCTGCCTGAACCCGTACGGATTTATTGCGGGCGGACTGTATGCCGCAAGCAATGTCCCGCTTGGCAACGGCAACGAAAACGGCGTTGTGACCATGGACGACGCGGCGACCTATGTGGGCTTTCGTGATCTCGATTTTGGCAGCTACGGATCGGACGCGGTACGTGTTCCGCTGTTCCCCATGGCCGCGGAAGCGTTTGATTTTGAGCTTTGGCAGGGCATGCCAAACGAGGACGGCAAAAAGCTGTGCACCCTGCGCTACACGCTGGGGCGGGAATGGGATGTGTATCGGGAAGCCGTGTATACCCTGCCGCACCGCATGCGGGGTGTGCAGACGCTGTGCTTTGTGTTCCGCGACAAGGTGCACTTCAAGGGCTTTCAATTTGTCCGCCAGGAAAAGGCGTTTGCTGTCCTGCCCGCCGCGCAGGCGGACAGCATCAGCGGCGACCGGTTTTCGGTGCAGGGCGGTACGCTGGCCGGCATCGGCAATAATGTCGCGCTGAAATTTACCGATATGGATTTCGGCACAGCCGGCACCGCCCGCGTTGCACTGCGGTGGCGGTCCACCCTCGCTAAAAACGCGATGCATATCCTCTTTGACGGGGCAAACGGCACAGCCCGCAGCCTGATTGAACTGCCGGCAGCGCCGGCCGCGCGCGAAGAGACCTTTTCGCTGGAGGCACCGATATTCGGCAAACAAACCGTTACGCTCGTATTCCTGCCGGGCAGCCGGCTGGATTTGGAATGGATACGGTTTGAGGCATAAAAAATAAAGCGCAATTCCATCAGCGCCGACCGCGTTTGTGTGTATCACAGCGCGGCCGGCGCTGTCTTTTAATGCGTTATTATGCTGAAAATGCCATATTTGCATCAAAATTCGAATTTGTTATGGTTTATGCAAATAAACATTGACTTGCTTTACAAAAGAATATATCATGTTATTTGTGGGAGATTGCTGATTCTTTATGAGGTGGATCGGTTATCAACCGGGGAAACCAAAGGAACTCTATTGAAAAGGAGAAATGGGTATGAAGTATGACGAGTTGCTGAAAAACCTGATGAGCACTGAAAGTTTTGAGAAGCTGACTGCACTGAAAAACGACAAAGTAATGGAATTTGTCGGCACTTTTGCACAGCATTGTGAGCCCGCATCCATTTATGTATGCACGGATAGCGAGGAAGATAAGCAGTACGTGCGCGATCAGGCCCTGAAGCTGGGCGAGGAAGTAACGCTTGCCAACGACAAGCAGACCATCCACTGGGACAGCTACGGCGATCAGGCGCGCGATAAAAAGAACACCAAATATATGGTGAAGCAGGAAAACTTCGAGAGCATGAAGTCCCTCAACTCCGTGGAATACGAGCAGGGCTATGCCGAGATTATGGAGATTTCCAAGGGCATCATGAAGGGCAAGCCCGCCGTGGTGCTGTTCTTCTGCGAAGGCCCCACCGAAAGCCCCTTCTCCATTCCCTGTGTGCAGTTTACCGATAGCTGGTATGTTGCCCACTCCGAATATATCCTTTACCGTTCCGGCTACAGCCACTTCCTGAAGCTCACGGACGCCGAAAAGGGCAATTTCTTCCGCTTCATCCACTCGGCAGGCGAGCTGGATGAAAACAATAACACCAAAAACCTCGACAAGCGCCGCATCTACATGGATACGCAAAACAACATCGTGTACTCCATGAACGACCAGTACGCGGGCAATTCCGTGGGCCTGAAAAAGCATTCCATGCGCCTTGCCATCAGCAAGTCCGGCAAGGAAGGCTGGCTGTGCGAGCACATGTTCGTCATGGCGGCGCTCAATAAGGACAAGGATCGTAAAACCTATTTCTGCGGCGCGTATCCTTCCGCCTGCGGCAAAACCTCTACTGCCATGATCCCCGGCGAGCAGATCGTCGGTGACGATATCGCCTATTTCCGCGACATCGACGGCGAATTCCGCGCCGTAAACGTCGAGGGCGGCATGTTCGGCATCATCAAGGACGTCAATGCCAAGGACGATCCGGTGATCTTTGAAAACCTGATGAAAAACCAGGAGGTCATCTTCTCCAACGTCCTCATGGGCCCGGACAAGAAGCCCTACTGGCTCGGCATGGGCGTGGACGCGCCGGATGAAGGCCACAACCACTTCGGTGAGTGGCATAAAGGCGTGAAGGACGCCAAGGGTAACGAAGTCGGTGTGGCACACGGCAATGCGCGTTACACTATGCGCCTTGACTATTTGGACAACATCGACAAGGCCGGTTTTGAGGCCAAGAACGGCGTTAAGGTCGAAGGTATCCTCTACGGCGGCCGCGACAGCGATACCACCGTGCCCGTGGAAGAGTCCCCCAGCTGGAAGGACGGTATTTTGCTCAAGGCCTGCACGCTGGAGTCCGAAACCACCAGCGCCACGCTGGGTGCCGAGGGCGTGCGTACCCCCAGCCCCATGGCGAATCTCGACTTTGTGTCCTACCCGCTGGGCCGCTATACGCTCAATAACATCAAGTTCGGCGAGAGCGTGAAGAACGCCCCCAGGATCTTCTCCAACAACTACTTCATGCGCGACGCGCAGGGCCACTTCATCACTAGCAAGCTGGCCAAGAAGGTTTGGCTGCACTGGGCGGAAGGCCGCATCCACGGCGAGTACGAAACCTACGACACGCCCACCGGCAAAATCCCGCTGTACAAGGATATTGCCCCGCTGTTTAAGAAGTATCTGGACGAGGATTTCGCCGAGGAGATCTACACCTACCTGTTCACCTTCCGCTGCACCAAGTGGATCGAGAAACTGCAGCGCACCAAGGCATTCTACGCCAAGATGGATGCCAACACCCACCAGGATATCTACGATTACTGGGATGCCGCTATCGCAAAGATCGAAGCCGCCAGGGAAAAGTACGGCGACGAGATCCTGCCCGGCGATTTCAAGGGCTGATATCCCCGCGTTCCACAGCTTTTGCTGGGAAATGAACAATCAACAGGCCCTGCATGTGCATTGCACATGCGGGGCCTGTTCTGTTTGGCCTGGCAGTCCCATGTTGCCGGAAAGACCAAAACTCGTTATAATGAAGATACTCCACGGCAAAGCGGACGAGGGGATGCCTATGTTCTGGAAAAGAATTGTACATGAAAAAAGAACCGTACAGCTTTATACGTTAATTCTGTTTCTGGCATTGTCCGTGCTCTTTTTGATGATCACGCTTTTTTTGCAAACGCAAACGGATCAAATACTGCAAAAAGAGATTGAAGTCAATGAAGAATGTTTGCTTCATGCGGAAAAAGTTATTATACAAAACAAAACGGTCGAACGCGTATCCGATCTGCTCTATATCACCGACAACCTGTTGCTCAGCGGCATGGCCTGTACGACGGATACCGCGGCAACCATCAGGCAGTGGATTGCTTTTTCCGATCGCAAAAAGGTCTACGATCAAATTCGGTTTCTGGATGTAGACGGCAATGAAGTGATTCGCGTCAATTATCAGGCGAGCGGCGCGTATGCGGTGGATTCGGACCTGCTGCAAAACAAGAGCGACCGGTATTATTTTACCGGCAGCATTACGCTGGCAAAGGATCAGGTATTTATTTCCATGCTGGACTTGAATATCGAAGGAGATACGATAGAACAGCCGATCAAGCCGATGCTGCGCTTTGCCACGCCGTATTTTTCTGCAGACGGAACGCTGGAGGGCGTTGTCGTGCTTAACTATTCCGCACAGGAGATGCTGGAGCAGATTGCTTCGGTTGCGCAGGCCAGCATGGGGGAGATGTACCTGCTCAACACGGACGGCTACTGGCTGTATGACAGCCAGGACAGCAGCAAAGCGTGGGCCTTCATGTATGAGGACCGCGAGAAGGAAAGCTTTGCACAGGCGTATCCGGAGGTGTGGGCAAGCATTGCCGGCACGCAAAGCGGCGATTTGCTGGCGGATGACGGCATGTTCCATTATGTGCGGCTGGATATTGAAACCGATGTGCTCTCAGGCGAAACAGCGCGCTTGTTCTGCGCTTCCGACAGTATTTATATCATATCGTTTATACCGGCTGATTCGCAGGCGGGCGCGGTGTTTTCCGGCACTTTTTTCCGCTTGCTGGGACGCGTGTTTATCAAATACCTGTCTATTTATTTCCTGCTGTCCGGCATCGCGTTTGTATTAGCGGCGCTGCTGGTGGTCAAAAGGGCGCAAAAAAAGGAGATCAAATATTATTCCGAGTTTGACGCAATGACCGGCGTCTATAACCGGCGCTCCGGTTATCAGAAGCTGGCCGGACTGCAGCGGGAAAAGGCGGCGCCGCCCTGCCAACGGTCGGTATGCTTTTTGGATATCAACGGCCTCAAAGCGGTGAACGATTATTTAGGGCATGAAGCCGGAGACGAGCTGATATTGACTGTAATCCAAACCGTAAAAGCAAACGTGCGGGAAAAGGATTTTGTCGCAAGGCTGGGCGGAGACGAATTCCTGATCGTGTTTGAAGGGCTGCGGGCACCGGAAGCGGAAAACGTTTGGGCGCGTATCCTGCAGCAGTTTGAGACGGTGAACGCCAACGAAAACAGAGAATACCTCATCAGCGTCAGCCATGGCATTGCAGCCATGCGCTGCGGGGAAGAAAACGCGATGGACACGGCGATCAAAGAAGCGGATGCGCTGATGTACACGGAAAAGCGGGAGATGAAAAAGAACCTGCACGTGGTGCGCGGTCAACAGCCGTGAAAGCGGCGGGGATAAATGGGAGCCGGCTTTACCGTAAGCCGGTAAAAACGATTGGATCCAATATTGAAAACACGGCAGGAAAAACAGCCGGCGGGTTATAAGATATAGTAAGGGCTGCCAAAGGCGGCTTATATCGAGGCGGATCGCTTTTGGATTACACGCTGCACCATTACGCCGCGGCTTGAATTGAGCAAGGGAAAACACCGGCGGGTTGCCATACGAAGGAAGGAAACATAATGCAAAACAAAACCATGGAAGCGGCCGTATTTTACGGCAAGGGAGATATCCGCTATGATGATGCGTACCCCATGCCCGAGGTGAAGGACAACGAGGTGTTGATCCGCGTAAAGGCGTGCGGCGTTTGCGGGACCGATCTGCATATTTTTGCGGGCGCGCAGGGCGCGACGCAGTGCAATCCGCCCGTTATTCTGGGGCACGAGTTTTCGGGCATCGTGGAGGCGGTCGGCGCCGCCGTTACGCGGGTATCGGTCGGCCGGCATGTAACCGTCAACCCCAACATTTCCTGCGAAGCCTGCACCTATTGCCGCAGGGGCGATCCCCATTTCTGCGAGGAAATGTCGGCAACAGGCATCAACCATGACGGCGGCTTTGCACAGTATTGTGCCGTGTTGGAAAAACAGGTGCATGTGCTGCCCGACCATGTTTCCTTTGAGGAGGGCGCAATGTGCGAGCCGATCAGCTGCTGCCTGCATGGCATCGACCTTGCCGGCATCCGCTGCGGAGATACCGTGATGATCATCGGCGGCGGCACCATCGGCATGATTATGCTGCAGCTGGCGCGCATGGGCGGCGCGGCCACCACCATTTTGCTCGAAACCAACGAGAAGCGCTTTGCACTCGCCCGCGCGCTGGGTGCGGACCATGTGCTCAACCCCATAAAGGACGACGTACAGGCGGCCCTGCAGACGATTTGCAGGGGCGACGTCCGTGTGGTGATCGAGTGTGTGGGCCGTGCGGAAACCGTGGAAAACGCGATTGCCTATGCGGGCAAGGCGGCGACCGTGCTGATCTTCGGCCTTACCGATCCGGACTGCGCCATACCCTATCAGCCGTTTGCGGCGTTCAAAAAGGAGCTGACGATCAAAACCTCCTATGTCAACCCCAACACGCAGGGCCGCGCGGCCGATATTATTGCCTCCGGCAGGCTGAACCTGGCGGACCTGATCAGCGACCGTGTGGCGCTCAAGGATGCGGCAAAGGCGTTTGCGCCCGGCCCGCGCAACGGCAAAACGATCATTCTGCCCTAATCCGCCGATATGGAGAATATGAAATTTCAGGTGCAGGCCGCGGCCGCAACCTGTTTGCAATCGAAAGGAAAATATGCCATGAAAAAACAAGCCTTGAATCCCTAACTGCCCTCGTGGGAATATATACCGGACGGTGAGCCCTATGTGTTCGGCGATCGGGTGTACGTGTACGGTTCCCATGATTATTCCAACGGGTATGTGTTTTGCATGGGGGACTATGTGTGCTGGTCGGCGCCGGTAAACGACCTGAGCGACTGGCGCTACGAGGGCGTAATTTTCGAAAGAACCGCCGACCCCATCAACGCCGACGGGAAGATGAACCTGTACGCGCCGGACGTCACTGTGGGGCCGGTCGGGCGGTA
>Ga0116152_10004298_pt1 | contig 11283 bp, 9 predicted proteins | sample AD_UKC119_MetaG_FD_89894 | JGI IMG/M metagenome (GOLD analysis project Ga0116152, IMG submission 89894) | Active sludge microbial communities of municipal wastewater-treating anaerobic digesters from Hong Kong - AD_UKC119_MetaG | ecosystem: Engineered > Bioreactor > Anaerobic > Digestate...
AACTGGCACAGGGCGAATACGAGCTTGCTGCCGGCATACTCGTATTCGCCCTGTGCCAGTTCGTTGTTCAGATACAGCTGCGTGAGATAGTCGGTATGCATGCGCCAGGGCATGCGTGTGCCGTCGGCGTTCCAGGCCATCAGATCATTGGGCTGGTCGCGCCGGCCGCGCACATAGCTGTTGATCGCCGGTGTCCAGAGCAGATCCTGCGAACGTAACAGGGCAAAAGCCCCGCCCATGTTGCGACTATCGAGCACACCGGCGCGATGCATCAACGCTTCGAGCATCTCGATCTGGCTCGGACTGATGAACAGCGACAGTTCGCCGGGCTCGCTGAAGTCGCTCTGCGCGGCGAGCAAGGTGACGGTAGCCAGACGCTGATCACCAGCCTGCGCGAGCGCCGTGGCCGCGATCAGCAACAAGGTACCGCCGATGCAATAGCCGAGCGCGTGCACGCGCTGCTCCGGCACGATCGCGTTGACGGCCTCGAGCGCTGCCATGAAGCCTTTGCGCACGTAATCGTCCATGCCGAGGTTTCGATCGGCCGCCTGCGGGTTCTTCCAGGAAATCATGAATACCGTGTGGCCCTGCTCCACGAGATAGCGGACCAGCGAGTTCTTCGGCGATAGATCCAATACGTAGTACTTCATGATCCAAGCCGGTGTGATCAGTATCGGCTCGGCATGCACCTTGTCCGTGGTCGGCGTGTATTGGATCAGTTCCATCAGTTCGGTCTGCAGCACGACCTTGCCCGGTGTGGCCGCTACGTGGCGACCCACCTGGAAGCGCTCCGTACCGGGAGCAGGGCTCTTGTCCACCGTTCGTTGCAGGTCTTCCAGGTAGTTGTTGAAGCCACGGACCAGGTTCTGGCCGGCCTCGGCACGCGTCTGCTCCAGCAACTCTGGATTGCTGCCTAGGTAGTTAGCAGGCGAGGCGGCGTTGGCGATCTGGCTGCCGACGAACTGCATCAGCTGTGAGCTCTTCGGTGGCGTGCCCGGCTGTGGGATCAGCGCCTCCTGCCACCAGTCCTGCCAATTGCTGTAGCTATGCGCATAGACGTTGAATGGCCAGGCATTCCAGGCCTCGCTCGCAAAGCGGCTGTCCATCGGTGCGGGCGGCGGAGCCTGGCCGAGACCAGCCTGCAGCGCGTAGCTCCAGGAGTCCAGTGCCTTCTCCATGCCACGCTGCAGCAGCGCGCCCTGCATATCGGGAGACTGAGCCAGTCCGAGAAGCCAGTCCCACCAGGCTTGCGCGTACTCCTGCGGCGCGAGGCCACCCGTGACGGCTGCCATGCGCAACTGAAACTCGCGGTTGATGGTCTTGGCGTCAGCCTCTCGTTCGTCGGTCATGGTGGCGTTGCGTCCTCAGGTCGGCTGGCAATTGTAGCTCCCAAAAAGAATCGGCCGGAGCGACTTGCGTCGCCCCGGCCGCAGGCCGATAACGGGGGGGTCGTATCAGGCCGCTTTCTTGCTGGCCGACGCGGCCTTGGCAGTCGCATCGTTGAACAACTTGTTTACCGTCTGCTGCGACTCGGTCGCAATCGTGGCGAACTCCTCAGCGCGCTTCTGCATCTTGGTGGTGAGGTCGGTGCCCAGCTCGCGCTGTGCATTGATCATGTCGTCGCCGCTCTTCGCACCGAGCGTGGCACGGGTCGTGGCGAGCGAGAACTCGAGCATGTCGCCGGCAACGGCGTACTGATGACGGACGAGGCGCTCGAACGCCTTGAAGCCTTCCTGCTGAGCTTGCAGGATCGGCGCGTAGGCGCTGCGATAGGTCTCGAAGAAGGTGTTCATGTCGAAGTTGCGGTCAGTCATGGTGAGGCTCCAATAGCAAAGTGTGGGTGCGTTTCGATGGTAGCCATCATACCTGCTTTTTGTATGCAGTGCAAAACATTTTTTTGGAGTCAGCTCGTATTTCACAACCAATTGAATTTAATACAAAAATTATAAATATGAATGAGAAATATGGTCAGATTATAACGCAGTGCATTATTTCTGGGCGCCTAAATCCTCAGCCCGCCGTCCAGGTCCAGACAACGACCGTTGAAGAACTCGTTGCAGGCAATGAAAGCCGCCGCTGCGGCGATTTCGGCGGGTTCGCCGAGACGCCCGGCGGGCACGGGCGCCACCACGCGTTCCAGTGTTTCCGGGCGCATGCTGGCGAGGATATCCGTGCGGGTGAAACCCGGGGCAATTGCCGCGGCGCGAATGCCGTGGCGCGCGAGCTCCTTGGACCACACGACAGCCATGCTGGCCACACCCGCCTTGGCAGCACTGTAGTTGGTTTGGCCAGCGTTGCCGTGGCGCGAGACGCTGGCAATATTGATGATGACGCCGCGGTTGCCGAGTTCGACCATGTGGGCAGCCGCTTCGCGGCCGCAGAGAAACACCCCGGTCAGATTCACATCGATCACGGCCTGCCACTTGGCGAGTGACAAACGCTCAGCAACTTTGCCGTCCTTGACCTTCAGAAGCAGGCCATCCTTGACGATGCCAGCGTTGTTCACCAACACATTCAGCCGACCGAAATCGGCTGCGATCTGGCTCATGGTGGCGTTGACCTGTTCCTCCGCGGTTACATTGGCCGCGTAGGCGCGCACCGTGACGCCCGTTGCTGCGAGTTCGGCGGCGGCGTTCTGCAGGTCCGGACTATCGAGATCGATCAGTGCCAGGTTCGAGCCTTCGGCGGCAAATCGTTCGGCAATCGCCCGGCCGATGCCGCGGGCGCCGCCAGTGACCACGGTGGTCGCGTTCTTCAATTGCATGAGGTCAACTTTCGGCAGCGTGTCAGCGCTTGCCTTTTGGTGGGGAGGTGGAGTCTGGCCCAGACTTGGGCTTGGATTCAGGCGCGGGTGGGCTGAAGGAAGAGAGCATGGACGACTGCATCTTCGACCACAGTTCCATGTTCTGGCGCGTGAGTTCGGCGAGCGGTGCCATTGGGGACTGCAACGCTTTGGCCATTTCAGCCTGCATGACACGCTGCTGCTGCATCAGCCCGCCGAGGCTTTGCTCGAGGTAGCGCGTGAGCAGTTCCTGCGCCGGATTGCCGTAGAAACGTATGATTGCTTCGAGCAGATCGATAGATAGCACGGGCGAGCCGAAATGTTCCTGCTCCGAGACGATCTGCAGCAAGACCGCGCGGGTCAGATCCTCGCCCGACTTCTCATCGACGACCTTGATTTTTTCACCCTGCGCAATCAGTTTGCGCAAGTCGTCGAGCGTCACATGGCGGCTGGCGACCGTGTCGTAAAGCCGACGGTTGGTGTACTTCTTGATCGTGCGTATGTCAGGCATTGCAGTTGGGTCGCACTGGCGGCAGCATCGTGACTCGACGCTGCCTCTGCCGGCAGCCCTCGGGATCATACTGAAGAATGTATGCGATGCAAAATGATCGAGTTCACATACTGGCGTTGCCGGCACGCAGGCCGTGACTTTAATTAACTTTAACAATGACTTATCTTGGTGCCACGCTGGCGCAGCGTGGCGTCGACGGTTAATTGACAGCCTTTTGCGACGCATAAGAGAGGGTCGAATGGCGGCTGGCAGGCGGGCACAGTGAGCGCGCGGATACCCGGCTTCGAAGACTGGTTGGCGGGTTGGCAGCAGCCCCACGACGCCTGGCAGCAGTTTCTTGACATGGGCCGGGCGGCTGCGGCGCAGGCGAGTGCGAGTTCGGCAGTCGACCCTGCAGGCGCATTCGCCGCGGCCCTTCGTAGCTGGCGGCAGGCGCAAACCGCGCCCATGGGCGGTCTGTTCGCCGTGCCCGGTATCGGGCCCGCTGCGCCAGCGCCGGACTTGGCGCAGCAGCAGTTGCGCGTGCAGGAGCTGCAATGGCGGCTGTGGCAGCACTGGCAAACGGCGTTGACTGCGGCCACGACGACATTCAGCGCACATGCTGCCGCAACGGCGGCGGCGGGTAGTGAGGACGGTGCGCAAGCGCCCAAGCTCAGTGCTCTATATGACCTGTGGATCGACTGTGCCGAGGAAGCGTATGCGAACGAGGTGCACGGCGAGACCTACTGTCGCGACTTCGCGGAGTTCACCAATGCCACCCAGACACTGCGCAACTCGTTACGTCGACACGTCGAGGAGTGGGCGCGGCAACTGGATCTGCCCACGCGCAGCGACCTCGATGCGCTGCTGCGGCGCGTGCAGCAGTTGGAAGCCGCGGCGGAGCGCACTGCCGCCACCGCGTCTGCGCCGCGTGCCAAGCGTGCAGCGTCCCGCACAAAGCGCCGAGCACCGCCGAAATCATGAGCGGCGTGCCGCCCGATCCCGCCGCGCTGCTGCGTGAACTCACGGAGTTCGGCACACGTGTCGCGGGCCTGATGCCGGCGCTGCACGCGGCGAGTAACGCGCCGATCGGCACCACGCCGCGTGAGCGAGTGTGGCAGAACGGCAAGGTGTCGCTCTATCGATATGGAGCGCTTGCGCGACCGGCTGGCGTTGCGCCGCTGTTGATCTGCTTTGCGCTCGTCAACCGTCCCTACGTGCTCGACTTGCAGCCAGACCGATCGCTGATCCGCGCGCTGCTCGAGCGTGGTCTCGATGTCTATCTGATCGACTGGGGTAGTCCCGACAACACCGACCGCGACACCGGTCTCGACCACTATATCAATCGCTATCTCGATGGCGCCGTGCGCCACGTGCTCGAATCGCAAGCGATCGAATCGCTCAATTTGTTAGGGGTGTGTCAGGGTGGCGCCTTTGCGCTTTGTTATACTGCGCTGCAGCCGGCGCGTGTTCGCAACTTGATCACCATGGTGACGCCGGTCGACTTCCGCACACCGGAAAACCTGCTCTCAAAATGGGTGCAAGGTGTCGACGCCGGCTTGCTAACGGCTAACGGCAACGTCCAGGGCAGCTATCTGAATTCCATTTATCTCGCGCTGATGCCGTTCCGCTTGATGCAGCAGAAGTACGTCGCGCTCGCGTCGCAATCACGATCGAGCGCGCAGCTCGAGAACTTCATGCGCATGGAGCGCTGGATTTTCGACAGTCCGGATGTGGCAGCCGCTGCCTTCCGCGAGTTCATCGAGCAGTTCTACCAGCAGAACAGACTGGTACGCGGCGGACTCGAGATCGGCGGTCACGCAGTCGACCTACGCCAGATCACGCAGCCGGTGTTGAACATTTATGCCGAACGTGACCATATCGTGCCGCCCAGTGCGAGCGTGCCACTGCGCAGCCTCGTTGCCAGCCGCGACTATGAAACCCTCGCCGTCGACGTCGGCCACATCGGCATGTACGTCAGCAGCAAGGCGCAGGCGATCGTGCCAGCGAAGATCTACGGCTGGCTGCTGGAGCGCGCAGGACCCCAGTGACGATAGAGCGGTAGTGGCAACCGTGATCAGAACCGGTAGGTATAGCTGAGATCCACCGTCAGCGGGTTGATCGGATAGCGCACGGCGGTGCCGTTCAGCCCGAAATTGATGGTGATGTAATGCGCTTCCTCGTCGAAGATGTTGCTGCCGTTGAGCGCGAACTGATGCTTGCCGTCGTTGCTCAGCAGCACCGCTCGGGCGTTGGCCACCGTGTACGCATCAGTGCGGTTGACCGGATTGTCGCGATGACCGCTGGTGTTGTAGTACTCACTCTGAGTGCGGGCATCGGCCGTCAGGGTCAGGTTGCCCCAGGATCCGAAGGGCAGGGTGTAGTCCGCGCCGACGGCGATCACGTAATCCGATACGCCTGCGACTGCCTCGCTCAGCAGGATCCCGGTCGGTGGTTGATTACCCACGTCCTGCCACTCGGCGTCTTGCAAGGTGAAGGCCAGCCGACCGACAAATCTATCGGTGGGGGCCCAAGTGGACTCGACCTCGAGCCCGTAGATCTGGACCTCGCCCACATTGCTTTGTTGCACGACACCGTTGGCCAGAATCTGGCCAACCGCGAGATTGCTGGTCTTTTGCAGGAACGCCGCCGTGTTCAGCCGCAGGTTACCTAACAACTCGGCTTTCACGCCGAGCTCGAAGGTATCGTTCTGCTCCTCGCCCAGGACATTGGTGATGGCGATCGCGTTGGCGCCGGCATCGTAGGTGCCGCTCTTGTAGCCCTGCGAGAAGGTGGCGTAAGCCAGCACGCCGTCGGTGGCCTGCCATTCGACCCCGGCCTTGCCAGTGAATTTCTGGAAATCCTCGTCCGACAGGAACGGCGTGGTTGTCGTGGCGAACGGGCTCGCCTCCTTGGCGCCTGACAGCTTCTTGTTGTCCATGGTGTAGCGGCCGCCCAGAATCAGCGCCCACCGATCGATCAGGCGCCAAGTCGCCTGGCCATAGGCGGCATAGCTCGTGGTCTTCAGCCGGTAGCTCTCGACGAGGCCGATACCGGGCAGGAAGGACAGGGCCGCCGCCGTGTCGGTGATCAACTGGTTGGTCTCTTCCGTGAAGTAGTAGAGACCGCCGGTGAACTCCAGCGCGTCGCGGGTGCCCAGCACCTGGAATTCTTGTGTGAACTGGCTGATGTCGCCGGAGGTGTCACGGAAGAAGCCCGCCGTGCCGCGAATGGCCGGGTTCGGTGAGCCGAACTGTCCGGCGGTGAAATCCACCGCCCAGGCATCGTCGACCTCGGAATAGGCCGTCAACGACTTCAAGCTGATGTCCCCGAAATCGTATTCGATGATGAGATCACCGCCGAGCGTCTCGCTCTCGGAGAAGGTGTCGAGCGGCTGGCCTGCCCGCACCGCGCGGCCCCGCGCCACCTGATCGTTGCGGGCCAATGCATTGGCGGCGTTGCTCAGGAAAATGGGTTGACCGCTCTGACCATCGCTGTCGTTGTTAGTGGCATACAGCGAGGCGTCGATGACCATTGCATCGTTGGGCCGGAACCTGAGGCCGGCCGTGACGCCCTGAAAGTCGCTCTTGGTCGCGTCGTTGCCGCTGACGACGTCGTCGAAAAAGCCTTCGCCCTGATCGCGCACATAGCCCGCGAGCGACACGGCAACCCGCTCCGACAGCGGTGCATAGACGCTCGCCCGTGCCGTATAGGTTTCGTAGTTGCCGAGCCCCACCGATACGCTGCCCGAGAGCGGGTCGCGCGGATCGGGCCGTTTGGTGACGATGTTGATGGCACCGGCCAGCGTGTTGCGGCCGAACAGCGTGCCTTGGGGCCCGCGCAGAATCTCGATCCGCTCGATGTCGGCGAGTTGCAGGTTGCCGGCCGCCATCCGACGGTAGACGTTGTTCTGATACAGACCCACGCCCGGTTCGGAGAACAGGAACGCGCCGCCGGCCTCCGTGCTGCCGCGCAGGTTGACGTTCAGCGCGTTGGAACTGGCGACGTTGTTGATGACGCGCAGCGACGGCGCGAACGCGTCGATGTCGGTGACGCTGTCGATCTGGAAGCGCTCCAGATCGTCGGCAGTGTAGGCAGTGATCGCAACCGGTACGCGTTGCAGCGAGGATTCGCGGCGCTCTGCAGTCACCGTGACCTCTTCGAGCTGCGCGGCCGCGGGGAGCGAGGCACCCAGCAGAATCAGTCCATAGGACGCAGCTAGGGGGAGGCGGAAACGTGTCATGCGAAGCTCCTGGGACGGCAAACGGACCGGCAGGATACTATCGCATGACTATTCCCGCTCGCGCTCATCGATCGGTTGCCACTGCTCGTCCCAGCTGGTCACTTCATAACGATTCGTCAGCGGGAACCCCGGCGGACGCACCCGCTCGAAGCGCTGATCGAACTTGATATGGGTGGCGTAGCGGGGCTCCGTCTCGCCGAGAGAACCGGCGCTGAGGCTGCCGTAGATCGAGAGCGTCGCACGTTGCGGAGTCGTCACGTCGCTTACCAAGAATCGACCGCGAGCGTAGATCGCGGCGTCGATCGCGAGATCGCCGGGTTCGATCTCATCGATTCCAGCGATCACAATATTGCCGGCAGACACCAGGCCGAGATAGTCGCCCGCGTCGGGGTCGCGACGCGGATCGCGTGCATAGCGCAGGCTGCCGGTGATCACGATGCGCTTCGGTGAGTACACGAGCACGACACCGCGCACCACGCCTTGTACGTAAAGCATCGTTCCGGGCCCGGCCGACAGATACAATGGTGATGTCGCCGTGGCCTCGCGATGTTCAGCGCCGCTGCCATCCGCGGTGCGCCAGGTGAAGGCACCGGTTTCGTCGAATGTAATCTGCGTGTCGCGTTCGAAGTGATGCGTGCGCATGCTGCGGGACTTGGGGCTGGCGGCGTTGAACAGCACGCTTTGTGGCAGCGAGATGCGCCGCGTACCGGTCTCGATTCCGCCGCGGAATACATCTCTGCGCGCCAGCGTACCTGTCGTGTTGACCAGCGAATAACCCGGCGACGACGTGGTGACGAGCCCGTTGAAGCGTGGTGCAGCTTCATCGTCCCAGCCGAGTACGAGTTCGGAGTTGCTGTGAAAGCGCCCGGCCACCTCGTCGTCGTGCAATTGCACCCACGGGTCCCAGTGGTCGACGAGTTGCGTGAAGTGCGAGAATGCCAGCCGGCGCAGCTGCACGCGGGTTTGCAGCGCCTGACCGTCAGCGATGGTCGTGATCTCGACGACGACGGTTTCGAAACCCATGTCACTCGCGGCTGCCTCGCGTCGCACGTGGGCCGAGTAGCGGCGCTTCTTGTAGCGCCACGACACGCGGCCGGATGATTGCCCGTCGTCCAGCAACTGATGGGCCAGTTTGTCGATACGTTTCGCCAGCATGCGTCGCTCGCGTGGGCGCATCGCCGTGCTGTCAACTGCGCTGCTGTCGGTGGATGCGCTGGTCGACACGAGCACAGCCATAGCATCGGTAGCGGCATCATCCTCGGAGTCTTCGGGATCGTCCCGCTCGTCAGTCGCAGCGGTGAATGCTGGCGCATCGAGAGCTAGCGTGGCGTTGTCCTCATGCGCCACGACGCTCGATTGAACGGGCGCCTCCGTCTCTGTCGTCTCGCGCGACGCTGGCGCGCTGTCTTGCGATCGTTCGACCGGATCGGCGTCCGTCTTGTGCTCTGCTGCCGACGTGCCAACAGTCTGATTGTCGCGAGCAACTTGGTTGGTAGCAGGACGCTGCAATGCCGCGGCGGTATGGTGCTCAATATCGCGATCAGCAGGCTGCTCGATCCAGACGAACAGATTGGGCATGAGGACCAGCGAGTTGGAGTTGAGGCTCGCGGGCAACCAGGCAATCAGCAGCGCCAGATGCACGGCCAGTGACGCCAGCGCCGCCACACGGATAGTCCGATCGCCAGCCTGTCGCTCGGGCGTGTGTTTGCCAGCGGGTGCCGCTGTCGGGATGTGCAGCAGACCGTCCGGTATCGCTGCGGTACCCATGCTGGCGTTCCGCGACTACCGATCGACCGGCACTAACAATCCTGCGGTCGCAAGCTGTCGATCTTCAGAACCTTGCCGCGACGGACGTCAACGCTGACACAGGTGCCGATGCGCAGGGCGCCGTCGTTGTCGTCGATGATCGTGAGCGGGGTGCTGGTGACCGTGCGTAAGCCAATTCGCCACATGCCAACACCGTCGCGCGGTGCCATGCGTATGACGCCAGCGAAGCGTTCGATGCCGCGCGTGGTCGGATCTTCGGCGCGTGACGTCTGGCCAGCGAACGACGCGAGCACGAATAACGCGCAGGCTAAGACAAGAAAGACACCGCCGGATGCCTGGTGTTCGTGACGCATAGTCGACACCCCCGAGCTTGTTCATCCCAAGGGACGCGTAAAGACGCGCCCGAGCCTATATCCTCCGACTGAGTCGCGGGAGCGTCAAGCCCTGGTTGAGGTGAGATCGGATCGCAATGAGCCGCCACGTACGCCGGCTCTCCGCGGCGAGGGCGGTATTATCCTACAAGCCTCCTGGGCGCTTGCTCGCGTCTTGGGCGCAAACTCCGCGACACCCGTCCGCCACCGACCGAGATGACTCCAATGCACACAACTCGACGTGATCTGCTTTTCTCAGGTTCTCTGCTGGCAGCCACCATTGCCAACCCCCCCGCGGTCAGCGCTGCCGCGGACCGATCGCAGTCAGGCGAGACGATCCGCGCCTGGCACGTCGGTGATCAGCAAGGCATTGGGTCTCTTGTGCTGTCACGTCGACCTCTGCAGATGCCAGCTGCGGGTGAGGTGGCGGTCCGGGTGCGCGCGTCGGCGCTCAATCATCGCGACCTCAGCATCGTCTCATCACGTTACGGCGCGGCAAAGCCCGTGTCACGCGTCGCAGTGGGTGACGGCTCGGGTGAGATTGCGGCACTGGGCGTAGGTGTGACGCCGTGGCGCGTGGGCGAGCGCGTCACCGCGCCGCATTTCGTCGACTGGATCGACGGCGCCTACTCACCGGCGATTTTCGCCCGCGATCTCGGCAATACGGCCGATGGCTGGCTGGCAGAGAAAATTGTGTTGCCGGCGGCCGCCTTGGTGCGTGTGCCGGACGAACTGCAGCACGAGGAGGCCGCGGCACTCGGTGCTGCCGGCATCACGGCGTGGGCAGTCATGCAATCGTTCGCGCAGATCAAGCCCGGTGACATCGTGCTGACACTAGGCACCGGTGGCGTATCGGTACTCGCGCTGCAGATCGCGAGGCTGGCGGGCGCAACAGTGGCGATCACCTCCTCGAGCGATGCGAAGCTTGCACTGATGCGGGAGCTCGGCGCGGAGATCACCGTGAACTATCGCACGCGCCCGGATTGGCCGGCTGCGATACGGGAGGCGACCGGTGGTCGCGGCGTCGATATCGTGGTCGAGACGGTTGGCATGACCTCACTGCCGCAGTCGTTAGCGTGCTGCGCACCCAACGCGCGGATCGGCCTGCTGGGCGCGCTCGGTGGTCGACAGCAGGGCGCGAGCGACCTGTCCGCGATGATCGGCGCGAATGCGATCGTCAAGGGCATCACGTCCGGCAGCCGGCGCATGCTCGAAGACCTGCTGCGTGCCTGCGCGGCGCGCCGGCTCAAGCCGAAAATCGATCGGGTGTTCGCTTTCGAGCAGGCCGCGGACGCGTATCGTTACCTCGACAGTGGCGCGCATGTAGGAAAGGTGGTGATCCGTCACGGCTGATAAAGTCCGCCGACGAGCCGAACTGCAAAGATTCGCGTTACGTCGCGCTGTGCCAACCGTAGAGCGCCCTGAATAGCAGCGCACCCGTAGCAGTTCAGTCGCTCGGCGCGCTGGCCAACGTGCAGCGATCCCCGGATGCGCGCCGGGTAACGGTTATCTGGCTGACACCAGTGATTTTCCGGGACAAGTATTCGAAAAGATACCGAGCAAGGTTCTCGATGGTCGGAGCGCCCAGCTCTTCGATGTCATTCAACAGACGATGATCGAGTACGCCGCG
>Ga0116152_10004300_pt1 | contig 11280 bp, 6 predicted proteins | sample AD_UKC119_MetaG_FD_89894 | JGI IMG/M metagenome (GOLD analysis project Ga0116152, IMG submission 89894) | Active sludge microbial communities of municipal wastewater-treating anaerobic digesters from Hong Kong - AD_UKC119_MetaG | ecosystem: Engineered > Bioreactor > Anaerobic > Digestate...
CCGGAAGGTACAATCAACATCCTGCAATGAGCTTTCTTAAGCACCTCCAGCGTAGTAGACCCCATGATCATCCGGGTCAGTCCGGTAAATCCCTTGGTTCCCATGACCACCAGATCCGGATGTTCCTGCCGGACCATGGAACAGATGGAATCAACTGCTTTTCCAATGATCAGCATTTCACGAAACCGGAAATGCGGATACTTGCTGCTGAAATGTGCACATACCGCATGCAATTGTTCGGTTTCCTCTTTGAGTAAATCTTCGGTAGAGACCAAAGAGGTCAAAAAGGGATAGGTAGGGATAGCAGGTACTCCTGGCGCTACATGAACGAGTATGAAATCCAAAGGACCCTGGGTGTATTTGGAATCGAACCATTGCATCGCATATTCGATGGCATGATCTGCGTTCCAGGAAAAGTCCGTTAACAATATGATCTTTTTCATAATCTGTAGTTTATAAGGCCCTTAATCTCAGTCTCCTTTAATTTGAATCATTTATTGTTAAAACTCAATGATCTGGATCAATCGTCAAAAGAAATCATAACGGGTATACCTATTAATGAATGATCCGCAAGGCCCGCTTCAATAGTTGGATTAAACCAACAGGTAAGAGACTGAACACAAGGACATAGACCCATCCGATCGCTGGCAAAAAACGAAGGCCAAGAACTTCGCGAACCGGATTCCAGAGAAGCGCGCCTCCAACCAATAATCCGCATAAGGCCAGGGCAGCCCAGATGTAAGGATTAAGGATAATGGGATTGCTCCAAAAAGAGGACTGACGCCCGGGCAAATTGAAAACGTTCCATAACTGGGCAAAGATCAATGTGTAAAAAGTATAATTAACAACCATTCCCGGCGGTGCGGCAAGGATCTGCAAACTAAAAACCTCAATACCGATCACCCCGAAGGTGATGGCAAGGGCATAAATGGTGATCGAGTGCCAGTCTTGAGTGGTTATGATTGGTTCCAGTCTGGTCCGTGGAGGTAACCGCATGACATGCTGCTGTCCTTTGTTCATGCCAAGGGCAAGTGCCGGAAATACGTCGGTTACTACATTAAGAAACAAGATTTGCAAAGGCAGCAAGGGCAAAGGCATCTCTGCTACTATTGCAACACCAATAACCAGCAATTCGCTTAAGTTACAGGATAATAAATAGAGGATAGACTGACGAATGTTATCAAAGATGACCCGTCCGCTGCGGATGGCTAAAACGATGGAGGCAAAGGCGTCGTCTTTGAGGATAATATCCGCTGCTTCCTTTGCGGCCCCAGTGCCCCGGATACCCATAGCAATACCGACATCAGCTTTTTTTAATGCTAAAGCATCGTTGACTCCGTCTCCGGTCATACCTACCACATAGCCGTTGTCCTGAAAGATCTTGACCAATTCTAGTTTCTGCGCCGGATTAATCCGGGCGAAGACCTGTGTATTTTGCCAGGCTTGCCGGTCCGACTCTTTATTCCGGTTAGCATCGAAACTCTTGCCGGTCATTTTCAGACAGACCTCGTCCGGCGCGACCAGGTGAACCTGTTTGGCAATATGTCCGGCCGTATCCGGATGATCACCGGTAACCATCACAACCCTGATCCCCGCTTCCCGGCATGCTTCAATGGCTTGCCGGATGTCTTTCCTTGCAGGGTCCTGAAAGGCTGCTATTCCCAGAAAGACCAGGTCATCGAGAATCGAGTCTGCTACCGGTAGTTCCTGCTTCCGGGCGTAAGCCAGCGCAATCAGTCGGTAACCCTGGGCAGCCAAATCGTTATGCTCTTGCATCCAGGCATCGTACTGAACAAAAGGGGCAATGAAATCCCGGCCGCTTCCCCATCGTTGGCATTCGGGCAACAAAACATCCGCTGCACCCTTGACACAGACCAAAAAATCTCCCTGGATCTGATGTACGGTTGCCATCCATTTCAACTCGGGATCAAAAGGAATTTCCTGCACACGGGGAAATTCAGCAGATAATCCAACAGGATCCAGTCCGTGCGCTATCGCGGCTGAGATCAACGCGACATCCAATGGGTCTCCACTCCACTTCCCATTTTCAATTTTAGAATCATTTACCAAAAAACCGACCGACAACAGCCAGTGTACCTGCGGATCATCCGTCTGTTTCTGGGGGTTGAATTGAACGATCCGGCTGTGTTTCTCAGGCAAAACCAACTTGGCCAATTGCATTTGGTTTTCGGTCAACGTTCCTGTTTTATCGGTCAGGATGATGCTGGTCTCGCCCAAAGTCTGGACCGCTTCCAGAGACTTGACGATGACTTGCTTTTGCGCCATGAGCATCATCCCTCTGGCCAGGGTTATGGTGGCGATTACCGGTAATCCTTCGGGAATAGCAGCAATGGCAAGAGCAATACCGGTTTCCAACATCGTAATCCATTCGTTACCCCGAATCATACCGACAACTATGACCAGAGCGGCAATACACAGCGTGATCCAAATCAATTGTCTTGTCAGGTTATTAAGTCGTTTTTCAAGTGGCGTGATGCCTTTTGGGGTCACCTGGGCAAGATGGGTAATGCTACCGAGGACCGTGCGGTTCCCCGTTGCGAAAACAACCGCTTTTCCATGCCCCCGGACGACAGTCGTGCCGGCAAATGCAATGTTCTTCTGGTCCTCCGGCTTTAGATATTCCTTGCCGGACTCGCAACTCTTGTAGACCGGGAAAGATTCTCCGGTTAACATGGCTTCATCGATCTGAAGGCGTGCAACCTGAACAATACGGGCGTCTGCTGTGACAATATCTCCGGCTTCCAAATACAAGACATCTCCGGGAACCAATTCCCGCGAATCTATCGTCCGGAACAGGCCATCCCGAAGAACACTCGCTGAAGAACGGCTTAATTTCCGAAGCGCATCCATGGAGCGAACGGCTTGCCATTCCATAAAAAAGCCTATTGCCGAATTGATAACGATCAGTGCGGCAATAGCTATCCCTTCGGCCCATTCACTAAAGGCAAAAGAAGCAGCGGCTGCCACGATCAGAATCCATACGATCGGACTGAGAAATTGTTCGATAAGAATGGCGAAAGCAGACTTAGAGTCCTCCTTCTTAAGGATATTATATCCATAATGGCGTCTTCTTTTCCTGACTTCAGCCTCGCTAAGTCCCTTAATAACATCCGTTTCCAACCGCATTACCGCCTCCTCAACCGACATTGAAGCGAAACCGGTGGCATTCAGTACTTCCCCCAATCCATTTGGAAATGATTTCATAACAGGATCACCTCTCCCGAAAGAGGAGGTTCTAAGAATGCCTGTAAATGATGCAAATCATAGCTCAATTTGACAGAAATGGATATCAAAAGTGTAAAAGATATTCCATACTGAAACAGGCCAGGAAACTAACCGATGCAAAAGAAACTTGATTCGAGGGATCCGAAATCACACGCGAAGAATCCAGGTGGGGTTTATGTGATTTATATCCTGCTCACGCTCCTGCTGTTTCTTTTTGTCTGGTTCAGGAATGATTCGATACCCCAAGAAATTACATGGAACTATTTTGTTGAAAACATGCTCGTGCCACGTGATGTGGACAAACTGGTCGTAATCAACGGCCAAAAGGTGAACGTTTACATCAAGCCAGTAAAATTATCCGCTCCGAAATATGCGGAACAGGCTAAATCAAGGCCTAAAAACATGGTGATACCGCTTTACAATTTCTCCATCGGATCGGTCGAGGTATTTTATGACCAGCTACGGGAGGCAGAACAAAATGTGCCGTTTGCAGACCGCGTACCGGTGACCTATGTTACCGAGCGTAATTGGGGATGGAACGTTATTCTGTGGGTACTTCCTTTTCTGTTGATTGTTTTCATCTGGTCCAGATTGCTGCGCAGTACGTCTTCAGGGATGCAAAGCCTGAATTCAAATCTGTTTAAGTTTGGACAATCACCGGCCAGAGTGACTGAAATCGGAACCCAGAGTAAGACGACTTTTGATCAGGTAGCCGGCATGGAGGAAGCGAAGGAAGAGATTTACGAAATCGTCAAGTTCCTGAAAAACCCTTCTTATTATACCCGGCTGGGGGCCAAAATCCCCAAGGGAATTTTACTGGTAGGTCCACCAGGCACCGGTAAAACGCTGCTGGCAAAAGCGGTCGCCGGAGAGGCTGGTGTGCCTTTCTTTTCCCTTTCCGGTTCCGAGTTCATTGAAATGTTTGTAGGGGTTGGGGCGGCGCGGATGAGAGACTTATTCGCCAAGGCCAAAGCCAAAGCGCCCTCCATTGTATTTATTGACGAAATTGATACCATTGGCCGGATGCGGGGTAAAGCTTACTCCCTGCAATCAAACGACGAAAGAGATAGTACCCTGAATCAATTGCTGGCGGAACTGGATGGATTTGATACCAGCTCCGGCGTCATCGTTTTGGCTGCAACCAACCGGGGGGATATCCTGGATAGCGCATTATTGAGACCCGGACGGTTTGATCGGCACATCCACCTGGAATTACCAAACATCAACGAACGCAAGGCGATTTTCCTGGTTCATCTTAAACCTCTGACCATCGGCACGGATGTAAATGTTGATCAATTGGCCTATCAAACTCCAGGTTTTTCCGGGGCCGATATCGCCAATATTTGTAATGAAGCTGCGCTGATTGCCGCAAGGTCTGAGAAAGAAGCCATCGAACAGGAAGACTTTTTTAATGCCATCGACCGCGTGGTAGGTGGCCTGGAGAAAAAAAGCAAAGTCATCACTCCTGCAGAAAAACGCCGCATTGCTTTTCATGAATCCGGCCACGTCATTACAGGCTGGTTTCTGCCCCATGCCACACCAGCGCTCAAGGTATCCATCATCCCTCGGGGCAAATCCCTGGGAGCAGCCTGGTACATTCCGGAAGAACATCAAATCGTCACCCGGGAAGAATTTCTGGACACCATCTGCATGACATTGGGAGGAAGAGCTGCCGAGGAACTGGTCTATGGAGACATATCCTCCAATGCGCTGGACGATCTGGAGAAGGCCACGAAACAGGCGTACGGGATGATCGTCTATTATGGCCTGAGCAATGCCCTGGGACCTATTAGCTTTTACGACTCGACAGGCCATGGTGATCAAAACCTGGTCAAACCTTACAGTGAAAAAACAGCGGAAATTATTGATCACGAAGTTCGCTCGCTGATCGATGATGCCTATGTCAAAGCGAAGGAGATTCTCAACAACCACCGGCATCAGCTCAATGAACTGGCGGAGCTGCTCATTAAGAAAGAAGTCGTCCATCAGGATGAGATCCGAAAAGTAGCCAACCATTTACCAGCCAATCTAAAAACGGATTATGTATCTCAATGTCGTAGCATTTGACCTGGATGGCACCATCGCCCAAAACGACCAGGTGAGTGCCCAAACCTGGGTAAAACTGGCAGAAGCAAAAGAAAAAGGCTTCAAGCTCATGCTGGTAACCGGGCGTTGTTTCGAAGACTTGAAAAACATTGGACCTTTCGAGGAGTATTGTAAAGCAATCGTTGCGGAAAACGGAGCCCTGGTCTATTTCCCGGATAATGAGACGCTGGTCATGCCGTTCGGACAACTAGCATCTGTCGTCAAAGAACAGTTGATTGAAAGCGGTATACCACTGGAAATAGGCAAAGCGATTGTCGCTACGAGAGTGCCCCATGACAAAAAGGTCCTGGAGGTGCTGGGGAAAACGAATTTTGCAGCAATTGCCGAGTACAATAAGGGCGCCATTATGGTCCTGCCCCATGGAGCCACCAAAGGGAGTGGACTCCTTTTCGCCCTCAACGAATTGGGATTATCGGCGCACAATATGGTTTCCATTGGCGACGCAGAAAATGACCGGAGCTTATTCGAACAAGCTGAATTAGCTATTGCTGTTCAGAATGCAACCGAAGATATCAAAAAAATCGCTGACATCACCCTGGATGCGCCTAATGGGACCGGTGTAAATGCCTTCATTTCCCAATTGCTCAACCACGAAATACCCGTCTTCACCCCCCGCAGCAAACAACGCATCCAGATCGGACACCGGCTGGATCAGGAAGAACTCTTTATGAGCCCCCTCCGATTGTTGAACGGCAACCTGTGCATCACCGGGGATAGCCGCAGCGGTAAGTCCTGGATTGCCGGCCTGATCATCGAAAAACTCCTGGAGCAGGAATATCAAATCTGTGTCATTGACCCTGAAGGCGATTATTATGGGATCAATGCATTTCCGCACGCTATTGTCATGGGGCGCAATGACCCGAAATTACCGGAAGTCCCGGATTTGCTCACCCTGTTTGAATATTCCAATACCAGCATCGTACTGGATATGTCATCCAAGCCTCTGAGTTTCCAGATGGAATATGTAGAAGCGCTCTTGCATGGATTGTTCAGCTTAAAAGAAAGCCGGGGGAAGCCGCAATTAATCATCATGGATGAAGCACACTATTTCTGTGGACCGGGAAACGGTGCGGTTAAAGATCTCATCGTAAAACATATGGAGCACGGGGGCATTGCCCTGATCACCTTCAATCCCAATCTCGTGGATAACAAGGTTCTTGAACAGATCGACCATTGGCTGCTTACCAAATTACAGGGTGACTTGCAATACCATGCAGTCAGCGCCTACCTGCCAGCCCTCGCTCAAGAAGACATGCGCAAAAACCTGGCTCATTTGCCGATTGGAAAAACCTACTTGTACTGCAAGCATACAGATGACACGTTGCACCATCAATCAGAAATGATCGATTTTACACATACCCGTCGTATCGTACGCCATATCCGGCACCTGAATAAATACCTGCGGGCTCCGGTACAGCAGTCGAAACAGTTTTACTTTCACGTGCCGGAAGGGTATGATGGCGTGAATTCCGCTGCCAACTTATGGGAGTTTAGCCGGAAGTTACGCGAAGTGCCCCTGGAGACCATCCATTATCATATAGAAAGACAGGACTTCCGGCGCTGGGTCGCTGATGTCCTCCATGATCATGAATTGGCCAACCGGATACAGAAAATCACCCGGCGCCAGCTGGAAGGGGAAGACCTACGGGAGGAACTGGCAGCAACAGTAGACCTGCGGTTTGAGGAGTTGCAGAAAATGGTCTGAGGATTTCAATATTTACCACCGACCCAAGATTATGATTTGCATCATTGATATAGGTGACCATAAAGTCTTGACATTACTTATTGACCTTATTAGATTAGGTTCTGGCTTAAAGAATTAGCGTTAAGCACTTGCCTGTTGTTTGTGTTTAATTGCCGATTGGATTATCGACTGACAAGGTAAAAGTGAATGCATTGAATACAGGGATATTGGATTAATACCTTTCATATGAATAAGTCATTTGCATCAATAATAATATTCCATACTATTATTTTCTGCTTCTCCTGCTACCCATTTGCCATCAACGATAAAAATTGCGATTACGATTGCGATGACTACCCCGCATTCTATTCTGACCAATATATCCACCATTCAGTAATTGTTAAAATTACAGATAAAGAGACTAATAAAGCATTACCCGGAATTCCGCTACGGATTCACAAAGTAAAAACGGATTGGAATGAATGTGGTCAAACAGATGCCTCAGGAGCTGGTGATGGAACTTGCCGCTATTTCATAAATCAGGAAAAAGACTATCTGCTATCAACAGATGCTAATGGAAATGCACTGATCGAATTTGAAGGAGATTACGACCATGAGATGGATCACTATGAAATTATCGTATTAGCTAATGATTCCAAAGATTCCAAAAGTAGTGCCAGCTATTTCCAGACAGAAACCAACACCAAACTGGAAGATCGAAAAACATCATATCTGATCTCTCTTAAGCTTTTAAATAAAACTGCTCTCTGAATTTAATTTTTCAGAACCGAATTGACGTACAGATTATGAAAACCATGATCGTGTTAAGTATGACCCTCTTGCCCGCATTTATTCTCAGTCAACCATTTGTTTATCGTGGTGCTTCGCCGTTTCATTTGGAAGCGCTTAATTCGAAAAGCACCAGCCCCTCCAAGAACCCAACATTTAAAATTATGTTTTTTGATCTGGATCAAGACGGAGACCTTGATGCTCTCCATCTGTGCATAGAATCAATTGATGACGTCGATTATATTACCGAGAAGAACATCCATTTTATCCTGGAAAGGCAACTCAACAAAGGAAGCCGAAAGACTCCAAATTTTGGGCCGAGGGAATCATTTCCAAAACCGATCCCGGTGCCGGAAAATAGCTACATGCTGGCAGATATCGGTGATCTTAACCACGATGGTGCCTTTGATATGATTGTTTGTGCACAGGTGGACCTGACTGGAAATCAGGAATTATTGTATTATGAAAATAAGGGGACTTCATTAAATCCAAATTTTTCGATTACCAAAGCAGGTAGCTTTGACCTTGATGCCTTTATCCCCGGCAGTTTTTATATTCCCGATCTTGCAGATCTGGATGGCGACGGAGATCTCGATCTGTTACTCTCCGGTCATACCAGAAATGTCACTGAAAAATACGATGAACGTCCGGTATTTAAATATGCAAAAAATACAGGTGCCCCTACCACTCCAAAATTTCTCGGATGGTTTGAGAATCCATATGGGTTACATCCTATTTACCCCTATGATATGTACCTGGAAAGTGGCGATCTTGACCATGACGGTGATGTTGATATACTTAGTGTTCCATTCGAGGATAACTCCCCGATGGAGTTTTATATAAATTCACCCGGGAGCAATAAAAAACCACAGTTTATCGAACCATATTATACACTCCTTGGAATTCCTGAATCAGGCAATAACGATAATCTGCTACTCCCGGCACTTGTCGATTTGGATGGAGACCTTGACCTTGACATTGTAATCCCAAGAACTTATGGTTTGGAAACTTTTCAGATCGAGTATTATGAAAATACAATTCAGGCATCCGGTCGGGAAGAACCTGAAAATCAATCACTAAAATTATTTCCGAATCCAACCCATTCTGAATTATTCATAAGGAGTAATCAAGACGAGGTGATCCTAACCTGCGAGGTGATTGATCTGCAGGGCAAAGTGCTCCTGTCCCTACCTGGAAATAATACATCCATACCGCTCAACACATTGGCAAATGGTACTTACTTAATACGAGTACGTACATTAAAAAGCATCCAGTACAGAAAATTCATCAAAAGCTAATATAGTTTATTGTCCACATTTGATGACAGCAGGGCGGTGGTTTGACCATCGTAAATAAAGGAGCCCGTGAACACATTCCGTATTGTTAGACAGGTATGAGAAATACAACTGGATCAAAAAGATAGTCCAGCCTATCTCAATTTGGTCCAGCTTTAGAATAATAATAAGGCACCCTGGGTTCCAGGTTCGTAGATGATAATAATCTGGCTATGAGCAAATCATTATCATTCTTAATTAGGCAGCCAAATTGCTAATTGCCCCGGTATCTATTTAAAAGCACCTAACTAAAATATCATGCAAACAGCAGTTAAAGCAATTATTGAAGACGTGTACGCCCGCAATCCTCATGAACCTGAATTCCTGCAAGCGGTTCAGGAAGTCGCTGAGGTTATCATTCCTTATATGAATGAACATCCGGAATACTTAAAAGCCAACTTGTTTGAGCGATTGGTGGAACCAGAGCGTATGATCGTCTTCCGCGTTCCCTGGGTAGACGACGCTGGTAATTTCAGAATTAATCGTGGGTACCGGGTCCAAATGAATAGCGCCATCGGGCCTTATAAGGGCGGCTTACGATTCCACCCTTCGGTAAATCCCAGCATTCTTAAGTTTCTGGCATTTGAGCAAGTATTGAAAAATTCCCTGACCATGCTTCCCATGGGCGGAGGAAAAGGCGGTTCGGACTTTGATCCAAAAGGTAAGAGTGACCAGGAAGTGATGCGCTTCTGTCAAAGTTTTATGACCGAGTTGCACCGCCACATCGGAGCGGAAACGGATGTACCTGCCGGCGATATCGGAGTCGGATCTCGTGAGGTGGGCTTTCTTTTCGGGCAATACAAACGACTGGCTAATGAGTTTAGCGGCGTGATTACCGGGAAGGGTTTCGCTTACGGCGGAAGTCTTATCCGCCCTGAAGCTACCGGATATGGATTATTGTTTTTTGTGGAGGAAATGCTCAAAGAAAAAGGTGATTCTTTAATGGGTAAAGTGATCACAGTATCCGGTTCCGGCAATGTTGCCCAGCATGCCATAGAAAAAGCCATTCAAATGGGAGGGAAGCCAGTGACTGCCTCTGATTCTAGTGGCATGATCTATGACCCGAATGGGATCGACCTGGAAAAACTTGCGTACATCAAGGAATTAAAAAACACCCGTCGCGGACGTATTTCCGAGTACGCAGAAAAATATCAGGTAGAATACCATCCCGGGAAAAAACCATGGCATATCCCCTGCGATATTGCATTGCCTTGTGCCACACAGAATGAACTGGATGAAGAGGACGCACGTGTACTCATCGAAAACGGATGCATGCTGGTCGCCGAAGGCGCCAATATGCCGACCACGCCGGAAGCGGTGCGCCGGTTCCAAAATTTGCATATCATGTATGCACCGGGAAAAGCATCCAATGCCGGTGGCGTAGCAACATCCGGACTGGTAATGACCCAGAATGCGCTTCACGCTTCATGGACGGCCGAAAAAGTCGAGTCAGAACTGAAGCAGATCATGCAGTCGATACATTCACAATGCAAACAATACGGACAAAACTATAACTACATCGACTACGTGAAAGGAGCCAACCTGGCCGGATTTATCCGCGTAGCCGAAGCCATGCTGGCAGAAGGTCATGTATGACCCTCCCTTTGCCCGTGGCTTGATTTAGTTGACAAGAGGCAGTAAAGTCCCGGCGTACTACTTCGATGCATGGTGATCCGCCGGTGTTCCGGAAATAAATTCGCAAGGACACATTCATCGGAGTATAGTATCTTGATAAAAATTTATCCGGATCATGAAAAATGGACTTTACTGCCTCTTCTGCCTGTTTTTAATTTCCCACCTATCGGCTCAGACGGGTGTTGGCGTAACGCCTCCGGTAGGGGCAGATCACCTCTTCGACGGATCCCGGGCCTCACTGGATCAAAATTGGACCTACTGGGACGGACCACGGCTGGCTGAAAAGTTACCTATCAAATGGCAAATAGTTGAAGATCCGGTAGATGCGGGCATGGTGATGAGTAGTAATGATCCGGCTGCTGGAGGAGGCAAATACGGAGCTGCCGATATCGTAACGAAAAAGGAATACCGGGATTTTAGGCTCCACGTGGAATTCCTGATTAATAACCCGGGAGGCAACAGTGGCGTTTACCTTCAAAACCGCTA
>Ga0116152_10004303_pt1 | contig 11279 bp, 7 predicted proteins | sample AD_UKC119_MetaG_FD_89894 | JGI IMG/M metagenome (GOLD analysis project Ga0116152, IMG submission 89894) | Active sludge microbial communities of municipal wastewater-treating anaerobic digesters from Hong Kong - AD_UKC119_MetaG | ecosystem: Engineered > Bioreactor > Anaerobic > Digestate...
TCCTTGACTCTCTTTTTGCCCATGGATTAAAAATCGAGGGTGGTGATAAACTAGGACGAACAATCATCTTTGCCAACAATCAAAATCACGCAGATTTCATCCAGAAATGTTTTGTGGAACGCTTTCCGCAATATCCGTCTGGTTTCATGGAGGTTATCCACAATCAGAAATCGCATTCCGATAGCCTCATTCTAGCCTTTTGCGATCATTTTGAAGAAAACCTGCCACAGGTTGCGGTATCCGTGGATATGATGGATACTGGGATTGACGCACCACGTGTATTGAATTTGGTATTCTTCAAGCGGGTGCGGTCCTATGCCAAATTCTGGCAAATGATTGGCCGCGGGACCCGTTTGTGTCCGGATATCTTTGGGATAGGACAGGATAAGGAGTACTTCCTGATCTTCGATACCTGCGGGAATTTCGAATTCTTCGATGAGGAGAAACACGGTGTGGAAGCGAGAGCAGTAAAGTCCACCACGCAGCAGATTTTCATCACCCGGCTTTCGGTGGCCCGGTTGCTGACTGAATCCGGAAAAGAAGAGGACGAGAAGGAATTGGCGGAGACCATGCTGGATCAATTACATGGCACTATCCAAGGTTTGGATTTGGCTCGTTTTGATGTTCAGATGAAAAGGGAGTATGTGGACGCATTCAAAGACCGCAACCGCTGGAATCATTTGGATGAGCAGAGTGTGCACATTCTGGAACGGCAGCTCTCCAATCTGCCGGTACCGGAATACGTGGATGAAAAAGCACGACGCTTTGACCTCATGATGCTTAAACTGATGCAGGCCAATCTATTGATGGCCAGCAACGAGAAGCGATACCAGCAGAATGTCATGGAAATCGCCAATGGGTTGAGTAAAAAGTACAGCATCCCACAGGTGCTCCAGTCCAAGGTTTTGATTGAGTCGCTAAGGGATCCACATTACTACAAGGATCTCAAGGGACGTAAGATCGAAGAGATCCGGGAGGAAATCCGTGAATTGGTCCAATACCTCGAAGAAGAAAGCAGACCAATCATCAACACTGACTTTGAAGACGATTTGATTATGCGAGATACGGATGTCGGTTACCGAGCTCCCATTACCAATGATCTCTACAGAAGGCAGGTGGAGCGCTTTATCCGGGAAAACAGGAACCACATCACCATTTCCAAGTTAAATACCAATAAGCCTATCACACCGGCAGAGATTGAGGAGTTGCAACGTATTCTGTTCGACGGCGGAGATCGAGGGACGTTTGACAAATACCATGAGGTGTACGGCGAAGAACCGTTGGGCGTATTCATCCGCAGCATCGTGGGTTTGGATATCCGGGCAGCTCAGGAAGTCTTTGCCGAATTTCTGCAATCCGGCAATCTCAATGCCGATCAGATGAAGTTCATCGATAACATCATCCAGCACCTCAACCGCAATGGCACCATCGATAAAGAGCTATTATTCAAACCACCCTTTACGGATGCGAGTGATAATGGTTTGGTGGGATTGTTTGATGATGCTCAGGCGATGAGGATTATCAGTTTATTGGACGGAGTGAACCGGAATGCGGATGTAGGGTGATATTTATTATAAATAAATCAATTTTTATCATGCAAACAGAAAAAGAAAAGAAGGAATTCATGAAGGATGTAATCCAGAAGACAATCGCTTATTGCCAATCTGATTATGATTCATACTTGACCTTGGTTGGTAGAGAAGGTGATGGATCAGTTGGGATGATTGCCCAAGCATCTGCGCTAATCGATTTGGTTGCGTTAATTTACACAGGAAAATCAAAAAGTAACAGTCAAAGGATATCAGATATGATTGGCCGAATAATGATTCACGTTCAGATAAAAGAGTGGATTAGTCCTTCAATTTCCGGCGATTTAATTCAGGATATTATTAGGAATGGAGTAGTACACCAATTTTACGGTAGAGCAACACTCATAAATAGAGATCCTGATTCAATGTTTATTTTATGTAAAAGTGGCAATGATTATGTTATAAATCCTGATGGTTATTATTTGATGGCAGTTCATTATGCAACCCATGCTATCGATCAGATTGGCAAATTTAATAAGAGTCAAATTGACAAGTCTTACCTAGAATTCAATCAGAAATTTCAATTTGATGAAGCAGCACTGAAGTCCGAAACCAAGAATCTTACTATTAATACTTGTAGACAGGGATCGAAATCAAAAGTAGGTTCTAGTGCGGTAGTTCCAAAACCTGAACCTACATCTCCAGCTAGACCAAAGCTTCCAAAACATCCGGTAAGTAAGAAGCAAAATGGATGAAATAATTAAACGAAGGAAATTAGCCGATTACCATAAAAGAAAACAGTTAATGGCTTAAAGAAGGTGCTTGTTCCCCGGGTGTACTGAAATTGCTATCAACTCCCATTTGCTGCAAAAGCGTGGAATATTGGATAATTTAGCTGTTGATGGACACTTGTTCATTGTTGATACCATGTCTCCATTCAATATGGAATTGGAAAAATTGCCATTGGAATTCCGGAGAGTTGGATTAAAGGAGGTTTTAGCTCTACCGTTGTTTTGCAACAAGCACGATACAGAATTATTTACGGACATTGAGGTGGGTACAGTGGATCACTTCGACTACCGCACTCAGATTCTTTTCACTTATAGATCTTTAGCAGGGGAACTTAGGAAAAAGGAAATCTCGGCGGATTTGTTAGGCGCTATGATGAACGATTCGGAAGTAAGAATTTTGATGCCCGGTCATTTGATTTATAAAACTGAAGTCAAACTTCAAGGATTTCTTCTAGGCATTAGTGACATTAATTGGTATTTGCATGAAATTGAAGAATACCTTAGTAGCCCGGGAGTAAAGAATTTTACATTTATTACAAGGGAAATGAAGCAACTTGATGTTTGTGCCTCCGCCGGATTTACTCCAATGGACTTTCAACAAATTCTTGATCCAATACAGGAATTGCCACTTTCAAGTTTATCGGTAAATATTGTTCCCCGGAAGAAATTATGTTACTTAATCGTTGGCACTCACAATCATATGATTACTCCATGGATAAGTGGATTTATGGGAGGTTGTGATGCGGCAGATGATGCTGAAATGGAGAATATCATTTCAAATATTCTTTTGAAAAGATGTGAAACTTGGGCCATGTCCCCAAGACTTTATGATAAATTAAGGCGTGAAGATCGAGAGCGAATTTTAGAAGAATTACATATGGATGTAATGAGTCATGATCAAAATCTATTTACCAGTTTTAATATTTTCAAATAAATTTTGCACTTCTTATTATTGCCTTTCCGAATTGATTTGAATACTCCTCAATCCGTCACAGAGCCAATGAGTATTCTTGGTAATATCGTTGGAAGTGTCGATTTTTTGAACCATACGGAATAGGTGCTGCTGTCATATTCATTTTCCTAGGAATTAAACATGTCATGTCTGCCGTTAGAATTTCCTTCATTCAGATGATGACCGGTGAAGTTCAAGTTGGGAAGCATAGGTTTGTGATTTATGGCCGCTACCCAATTTGGATTAAAGCTTAAACAATGGAAATTGGGAACAATAACACTTTCGGAAATATGTAGTCTTACCATTTGACGAGCAACGGGAGCGGTATTTCAAGGGCATTGGCTATATCGACCAATGTGCTTAAGGTAGGATTGATGACACCCCGTTCGATGCGGCTCACTTGAGAAAGAGAGATATCGGCCACATTAGCTAAGTCCTCTTGCGTAAGACCTTTGTTTTTCCGTAAGGTTGCAAGGTGCCTCCCGAAATCTTTCAGTATGGTTTCATTCCTGACTTTTGTCATGGGAGACAAAATCAGAGAACAAATCCTTTACTATCTAAGCATATATGCCTAATTTGAGTTAAATTGATTTCAGGTACAAAAAAGCAATCGAATGTATTCGTTATCCCCTTTAAAGTCTGTGATCACAAGAACTCCAATGATTATTGTGATGCTCTTCATTTCTGTGAGTTTATCGAGTGCTCAGTCAGGAAGCACGATTTACTGGAAGGATTTGATGTTGGATCCAAATGTGAGTTACTTCGATGTGGTTCAAGCTTTCAATCAACAAACCAAAGGCATCCCTGAATCAGAGATACCCGGTATTGGCCAGTTTAGGCTATTCCAAGCATTCCGGCAGGATATGGTTGATGATAATGGTCATTACAAGTGGAAAGATACCTATCGCGAGATCAGGACATTTCAATCTGAGCGCAGGCTGGTTCAGAATCGTAATGCTGGATGGACATATGCTGGTATTGACAAAAAGCTATTGTATTTGGAAACGCCAAATCAAACTGGGAGGATAGATCGTATTGCTTTTGATCCGGGTGACCCCAAAAAGATTTGGGCTGCCGCACCTTCCGGTGGTCTTTGGCTGAGCACTGATTTGGGTAAGAGTTGGGAAATCATCTCTGATAGCTGGCCAAATTTGGGGGTAGGTGATATAGTTATCGATCCGAAAAATCCGGTCAATATGTATGTGGCTACCGGGGATGCAGATGGAAACAATACGCTCGCATACGGCATACAAAAGTCGATTGATGGAGGCCTTACATGGGAAATAGAGGATAAGGGATTAGAGAATGTAAATAAGATCTACCGCTTAGTTATTGACCCGGAAAACCCAAATATTTTGTATTGCGGTACCGAGAAGGGACTATTTATTTCAAAGGATCATGGAACAAGTTGGGAACTATCTACTTTGGTGGACGAAAATGTAACTGACATCGAGCTTAATCCGGAGAATCCAAATATTATCTACCTGATAACTTCTACTCAAGAGAGCAATAATAACATGGTAACGAAATTTTATCGATCGCAGGATAACGGTATTACATTCAATTATATAAAATTAGGGTTTGAGGCAACACAGTCGACTGCGGATGATATTGTGTATGGGCGAATTGCTGTGTCACCTAACCAACCGAAAGTTGTCATTGTAGCTGGATATCCCGAAATATGGGATAACCCAACCGATATTTACAAGTCCATTGATGACGGAAAGACATTTACAGTAGTAAGTTCTGCTACAAATGTGGGATTTATTGGACGACAATATTCTCCTCAATTGAATATCAACCCAAACAATGCTAACGAAATACTTTACGGCAGTGTTTTGATTCGACGTTCCATTGATGGAGGAGTAACTTGGAACGATTATGATGCAGCACATGGTGACCAGCATTGTTTTTCATGGAGTCCACATTCCGGAGATCTTTGGATCGGCAATGATGGTGGTATTGAACATCACACCCTTTCAGGTATTGAAGATATAATAGGACTACAAAATGCGCAATATTGGCGAATTGCTTCTTTTCAAGGGGGGCACAATATTGTAATGGGGGGTGTTCAGGATAATGGAACACACATAAAAATTAACGGTGATTGGATTTGGCTAGGCTATGGGGATGGGATGCAATGTTGGATAGATCCGGTAGATAGCTCATTATTGTATAGGTCAGTACAATACGGGCAAGATTTAGCTGTGAGGAAACTGAACAAAAATTCCAAATGGTCAGCGACGTCCATTTTCGAAAGTACAGAAATTGGACAACAGCGTGGTTCTTTTGAATTCAGGTTTGCCATGCATCCTTACGAAAATAAAACTCTCTATGCAATCTATGAGGATATTTGGGTTACCCACAACTCCGGGAAGAATTGGGAGAATTTAACGCATGGGAAATTTGATTGGTTTAGCAGGCAATGTGATATTGAGATCTCTGACTCTGATCCAAAAATAATTTACATTTCAGGGCAATGGGGCCAGCTAATTCGAACTACTGATGGTGGACAGCATTGGACGGAACTGCATCCGGACGTATACCGGATTTACAGTATTGAAGTTCATCCTGATCATCCGAATAAACTTTGGATGAGCGGTTCCGGTATTTGGGAGTCCGAAGATTATGGAGAGACTTGGAAGGATATCAGCGGCTCATTGCCAAAGGTGAATTTCCGTGATGTTGAATATCAACCCGGAACGCATAATGGGATTTACTTAGTGAATGATGCGGTTATTTCCGTTTTCTATAAGGATGACGATCTGGATGATTGGATTGACTTTAGTGCCGGCTTGCCTAGCGCGACAAACCCTTCGTGCAATCTCGATATCAACATGGCAGATCAAAAATTACGGCTAGGTACATGGGGACGCGGAATTTGGGAAACGGATCTGTACAGCGTCAACCCTGAATATGCAAAAGCTCCTCCGAAACCACCCAAACTTTCCAAGGCCATCGATAACAATGGAACATTTTTGATTGCTGATCCATACATGGGAGTTGACAGCACTTGGTGGTACTATGAAGGAGAGTTCTTTGCAGTAACGACAAATGGAATGACACCGGTATTCAAGGATGGTATCTATCAAGCTCGAATTCAGGTTGGCAAGTTGAAATCATACCTTTCGGAGCCGTTTGAACTCACCAATGTCGTTACGGCCAATAAGCAGGATATTTCTGGTCAGGTTCGATTATATCCCAATCCGGCAAATGAGCGGATTAGTATCACCGGCATTGAGGTCAGCAGTGTTCGTCTATTTGACATTAGTGGTAAGATGATAAAAACTTATGCGCAATCCAGAGAATTGGATGTATCGAGCATATCTGCTGGAACGTACATCATACAGATTCTTTCCGGCGAAGATAAGGTTGCTCTGAAACGAGTTGTAATTCTGCGGGAGTAGAGCTTCAGCAGTAATGAACTTCAAGCCAAATTAACAGAAATGACCCTCAAGGCCATTTTAAAGCCCTCTGAGCCACGATCAAAGTAAATGGGTAGTGTCTTCCGAATTCGCCCTTGCGGACCGCACACAGCAAATATGGAGTCATTTCGACAAATAGGCATTTTTAGTCCTTGATGCTTACTTTCGGAGGGAAGCCCATCACCTTTTGGATCTCGTGCTTCGTGATTGCTTTGACGGTATCCACATGTTCCGGAACCGTGAAAATGCAATCATGCAATGTGAATATGGGTATATCCGGGTCATGAAGTTCAATTGCCTTGCAAACATAATCCAATACCACTCTGGCCTCCAGTATCTGGGTCACATGGGAGAACGGACATTCCTGATCTCCCGGATGCCATTTCGACTTGCCTTTTCCTCCTTTTGTTTTAAAGTAGCCAGTATTGGTCTGATCGATTGCGTGCATCAAATTGGGGAAAAGGTTTTTTAATACATCCTTTTCTTTCGATTCAAATGTTGCAGGTGAGTTGAATATCTTCAGGAGTTTCTTCTTTGCGGTTTTCCTGTTGTATGATTTACCTAAGGTCTGATTCCATTTAGTAGCCAAAAGATCATATAGTTCATTATTACGCACGAGCTTGATATATTCTGAAATATCAGGGTAATTGTAGGTATGATTTAGAATATCTGACAAGATATACCATCCCGCGAATGTTCCATCCGCTTGAACGAGATGTATATTGATATCTCGAAGAAGGATATCAATATGCTGAGTGTTGAATATTTGCTTATCAAATAGCGATACGGAAAAAAAGGGGATCGAGTTGTTAATATCGATTCCCTTCAACATTTGACCTCGGTAACGGAGACATCTCCTGAGATTCTCGTGGATGTTACACAGGGTGTTGTAAAGTCTGTTCGTGGCCCCGATACGGAAAGTGGCTTTTCTAGGGTCTTCGATAGCTTTTAATCGCTGTATCTGGCGTTCCCGTCGATGTGCGTCGGCTACGTAAAGTTTATCTAAAATTTGATTGGCTTCAGTCCAATCAACGGTGAGAATTTGGAGAAAATTAAATTGATGTTGGTATCTGTTGATTGCATCGTCAGTCCGTCGTTTGGAATATATCCTATTGACGAACCCTCCGTCAAGAATGACATACCTCTTTTTGCTTTTACTTTGATATTGCGGGGTAAACCTATATTCGGTGCAACTTACTGAATTGCGGTAATTCTTACCTTTTTCCAATATGCCTGTCTTTACTGAGTAATCTAAATACCGATTATAATCCGGAACAAGATATCGGAGGTATTTCGAACATATTCTTATCCATTCCTGTCGGTTACTTATTATACCTTTTTCGATCTGATCTTCGTAAGTCCGTGTGATTGTTCCCAATACATATGCCAGCCGATCCCTAATTGCTTCAGGCTTTGTTTTGTGTGTGCTTACGTTAATTGGATGTCTAAGTAAGTGCATATCGATATCAAGATTTACCGGTAACCAGACAATGTAAGTGAATTCAAATGGGTTGGAGATTGGTTGATACATATAGTAATAATTAATAATTTATAAATACATTTAATTCAATCAATACTATTGTATTTGGTGTTTAAAATAGAATCGAATCGCAATGTCACTTCAGTCTGAATTCGGGTTCTTTCCGGCGGAAAAAACTTAGAATCATCGTTTGTGTGAACTTATTGAATTGTTAAACCGTTCAAAATATAAACATGTTCATTAAAAATGAAAATAATTGAAACCGCACTCCAAAACCTATGCGTATCGACCGGAATCAAAGCAGAGATTGAGGTCGATCCTGCATTAATGAAGCATTTCGGCGCCGATACCGTGATTCGCCTTCATTCAATGGGTATTGACAAAGGATTTCGCGTGATGAAGCATTCAGAGGTGCATGATCTGAGCACACTGATCGCATCAACGTCAATAAGGCTAGATCAGCCCGACATCGCAGATAGTATCATCATCGCCAATTATGTTTCGCCGAAGATGAAGGAACTGCTTGTATCGCGTGGTATCCACTATCTGGAAACGGCGGGAAATTGCCATATCCAAGCTGATGGGTTATTCCTTCACATTGACGGCAAGAAGACGCTACCGTACCGCCAATCAGATAAAAATCTAGCGTTTAGCACCACCGGAATGAAGGTGATTTTGGCCCTATTGGTATCTCCAAAATTGGCCGGAAGAAGTTACCGGGAATTGGCCTCCGCTGCGAATGTGGCTTTAGGTTCCATAGGCAAAGTACTCCAAGATCTCGAGCAATTGGAATACCTGCAGACCGTCGGTGGCCGGCGAGTTCTAAATCGGCCGGAAGAACTGTTGAACCATTGGTTGGATAACTACCAATCAACCTTATTCGAAGATAATTTCCTTGGAAGGTATACTTTGAAGGATGGAATGTTGCCAGATCAATGTATCGTAAGTGGCGTTGCGGATCAGACAACGGGGATTGGAAGAGTCCTTTACACGGACCTACTTCCAAGCCAATTCGAATCAAAATTCGGATTGGAGCGGGATGAAGCTGGTGATGTATTTGTCCTTAAAAGGTTTTGGGGAGATGGTGAACTTATTGCCACGGAAAATCAAGTTAACCCACTACTCAACTTTGCAGATTGGTTTAGCATGCTTTCCTTCGGAGATTTTACGGAGGAGCAACAGGAAATCATCAATGAAGCTATCCATATCTGGACAACAAAGTTGAAGGATCAGATTAAGAAGGAACTTGATGCCGAAATGGCGGAAGCAAAAGCACTGGAACGCAATCATCCGGAGCCGTTGTGGGATAAAAAACGGATTGCAAAAGAGTTAGGAGTTTCACCGGGAACGGTGGATAATCTTCGCCGACGAGGACAGTTGAAGTCAATTTACGTCGGAAAAAGGGTGTTGTTCAATCCCGAGGAGGTCCAGAAATTGATTAACAGGTAGTCGAGAGAAGAATTATACTACCCAACTATCCTCAATTTTCGATTCTTCATAGCTTCAATCACCTTCCCGTGTACTTTAGATGCGTTCTTTTGTTTATCTCCGCGTTCATATTCCAAGAGAACTTTTAACGATTGTCCAGTAATCTTCCTTAATTCAAAGGGTGTTATGTCATAATCATTAAGCATGATGTTGATAAAAGTATACCGAGCTGTATGACTAGTGACTTTTTGATAAAGAGGCACATTTTCAGCTACCAATTCTCCTTTGATGCTCTTTTTATTCACCACCGTTCGATTCAAACCTGCCAGCTCACATACCTGTTTTATGGATCTGTTCATCATTGTGGCATGAGAGCCCTGATTCTTACTTGTGGGAAATGGATCGGGTGGGGTGAAGTTGTATTTCTCAAGTAAACTTTCCAAATCCGGAAGGACTGGAATAACAACTTCTGGGTCTTCTTTTATGTTACGACCTTTGTAGGTATCCAAATCAATCATGTACACTCCGTTTTCACGAATGAAATGGTCTTTCTTTAGTCGGGAGAAATCAGAATATCGAAGACCCGTATATGCCGCAATAAGCCATAAATCCCTAACCTTTTCAAGTTGTGGATTATCGCTGAAATCGTACATTGCTAATTTCGCTAAATCGTCAAGTTCAAGAAATACTTTGCTTGTTTTAACCTCTTTAACGCCAAATTTCCGACTTTGATACGCTATGTTATTGTGGTAAAGATTTTCTTGTGCGTCACGAACAATAGCACTTAGGATTTGAATATGCTTTCGGACGGTATTTGTACTGTTTATTGTTGTATATTTTAATAACCACTGTTGAAATTCTTCCGAAAATTCGGGTGTGATTTGATCAAAAGTTATCCGTTCACCACGGTAATTCTCAAAATTAGCCAGATGCGTTCGGGTTGATCTATACTTCTGAATGGTGCGATCATCCAGAGTTGATCCTGCGCGCTTTGAGATGAATTTGTCGGTGTATTCCAGTAAGGTTGTTTCTTCTTTCGTTTTAGGCCGAGGCTTTATCCCAATGGCATAATCTAATTCCAATTTATAATCGTGAACTGAAATCGTCCTATCAGTTTGAACAATCACTAATGCAGCATCTTCCAGCTTACGCAGTACGGAATTGATCTTATCTACCTTGGGTTGCGGTAGGTTCACACCGGCTTTCGCGATTTGCAGGTTAGCATCCCAGTTCTTACGGAATACCTTTACTCCCGTAGCGTATTTCAGCATCACATTGTTACCCGCATCATCCTTCTTGTACCGGTAGATAAGGAATATTGGCTGGAGGGTTTTATCTGTTGGATTACCGTCCAAATTGAACCGTGGTTTGCTCCTGCGATTCCTGCGCTGTTTCATTGAATCTTTTAGGTAAAATAACGCATTACGTTCATATAACGTTCATGTAACTTGAGAATTGGTGATATTCCTTGATAGAAAAAGTGGGTGGAAAATACATAAGTACCTGAAAAACAAAACCCTTGTCAGTTATGCACTAACAAGGGTTCTTAATTTTGTAGCGGAGGCAGGACTCGAACCTGCGACCTTCGGGTTATGAGCCCGACGAGCTACCAACTGCTCCACCCCGCGATGTAATTTCTGCTTGACAACTCAAACAGGGATGCAAATATACGAA
>Ga0116152_10004304_pt1 | contig 11277 bp, 8 predicted proteins | sample AD_UKC119_MetaG_FD_89894 | JGI IMG/M metagenome (GOLD analysis project Ga0116152, IMG submission 89894) | Active sludge microbial communities of municipal wastewater-treating anaerobic digesters from Hong Kong - AD_UKC119_MetaG | ecosystem: Engineered > Bioreactor > Anaerobic > Digestate...
GCGGCGCTCACCGTGGCGCACAGCATAGTGCGGATATGCGCCGGCAGCAGCAGCATCTTTTTGCCGGAGGTACGTTCTTCCTCAAGCCTGCGCTCGCTTTTATCCGCAAAGGCCAGCGCGCCCAGCATTGCGCAAACGGGATACAAAATCAGGTAGATATAATCCAGCGAAGGCACCATGATCTCCATCAGGTATCCCACTGCCAGTGACATCACAAAGGTATATTTGCGGCCCAGTGCAATGCTGATTATCGAAATCAGGGCAATGGCAATATTGGGCGCCACGCCCCCGATGGTAATCGCATGCGCCACCGTTGTTTGCAGCAGATATGCCAAAAACGTAAGGATGGCAAACTGAATGCCCTTCTTAATCAATCAGCATCATCCTCCACGGTCAGGTCCAGCGGTTGCGGCGTGGGCGTGGGTGTTGCGGTGGGCGGAAGGGTGTAGCTGTTGGTATTGGTATTCTCTTCGTCGCCGCTGTCGGGTACGTTATACTCTATGGAGTTCGTATCTCCCGAAGGTGTAGCCGTGACATAGATCACGCTGCCGTCCTCCTGCACAACCTCAAGGGTCGCTTCCTCGGTAGGCTCTGGCGTAGGCGCAAGCTGGAAGAAGTCGGAACCGATTTGAACCGTCGGGATCGGGCGCGCCGTTTCCAGCGCCACAAGCTCCAAATCCTCGCTGGTATCCTGCGCCTGCACCGCCTCGGCATCGGGCTGGTAACGCAGGATGATTACATACTCGATATGCTCAAAATCAGCAATCGGTTCCACCACAACATAGCTTTTATTGCTTTCCATGCCGCGGGTGGATTCCAGCACCGTGCCGATCGGGATGCCCTTGGGAAACGACATGCCGACACCCGACGTGACCACCGTATCGCCCGGACGCGGCAGGGTATCCTCCGGCAGATAATACATACGGCACATTGCGGTGCCGTCCACATCCAGCGTGCCGCGCACCGTGCCCTGATCGCGCGACGAGGAAATCAGCGCGGCAATGCTGGCGTCGCTGTCGATAATACTGCGCACGCTTGCCTTGGAAGCGGTAACGTTGTAGGTATACCCCACAAGCGCGCCGTCCATGGTAACGGCCATAAAATCGGTTACCCCGTCATTGGTGCCCTTGTTGACAGAAAAAACGGAAAAATAGTTGCCGCCGTCCCAGCCGATGACCGTTGCAACAATCGGGTTCATGCTTTCATTGACGGAAATCTCATCATACAGGTCTTCATATACGGACAGCTTATATTCCAGCTCGTCCGCCAGCATCGCCTGGTACACCAGCTGTTCGTTTTCCTGCTTGATCTCGTTATATGCGGTTTCCAGATTGGCACGCAGCTTCAGCGTGCGCAGATAATCCACAATCGAGTCCACCACGCTGGCTACCCCTGTTTGCAGCGGCGTAAGCACGGTGCTTACGGAGTTTTCCGGCACCTGCAGCACCTCGTTGCCCGTAATCAGCGCGAATAAATGCATACCCGCAAGCACAAGCAGACCAAACACCACCACAACGATCACGGCGCGCTTAAAAAACCGCCATTTCCGGGGATTGCGGTTAGGTGTTTTAGTTTCCGGCCTGTTGGTTTCCGGCTTTTTGCCGTCCATGCATCGTCCTCCGACTTAACTTTCTTTCAGAAAGCTCGAAAATCCCAGCTGTTCGAGCACATCAAAGTTCTCGATAATATTGCCAAGTCCCAGCACCGCGCAGTCGGCCGGCTCCTTGGCCAGCAGCACGGGGATACCCAGCTCGCTGGCAATCATCTGGTCCATGCCGTACAGCTGCGTCCCGCCGCCGGTGAGGTAGATTCCGTTGTGCATCACATCGGCGGTCAGCTCCGGCGGGGTTCGCTCCAGCAGCCACTTGATGGCGCTGAGGATGCCCATACAGGGATCGTGAATGGCTTCGTAAATCTGTGCCGAGGTGATCTCCGTCGTCTGCGGCAGGTTGGTAATCAGGTCACGGCCGCGGATGCGCGCCTTGCGCTCCTCGTTGATGGGCAGCGCCGCGCCCAGGTCCAGCTTTACTTCCTCGGCGGTGCGGTCGCCGATCAATATGTTGAACTCATGCTTGATATAGTTGATGATAGCTTCATCCATCTTCATGCCGCCCACGCGGATGGAGTGGCTGATCACCACGCCGCCCAGTGAGATGATCGCGATATCGGTCGTTCCGCCGCCGATATCCACCACCATGCAGCCGTTGGCGTCAAACACGGGCAGCCCGCTGCCAAGCGCCGAGGCAAACGGTTTTTCCACCAGATATACCTTGCGCGCGCCGGAGGCCTTGGCCGCTTCCAGCACGGCGCGGCGTTCGATGGGCGATATGGACGTCGGACAGGTGAGAAAGGTACGCGGCTTGAGCAGATAGCTGGAGCCGATCGCCTTGCGGATAAAATACTGGATCAGGATCTGTGCCATCTCAAAATCGTTGATGATGCCCTCACGCATCGGACGGATGGCCGTAATGCCCTCGGTGGTACGTCCCAGCATAATCTTGGCGTCGTCGCCTACCGCGCGGGGCCGCTGTTTGTGATCGCTGGTCACCACCACGATGGTTGGCTCATTGACAACAATTCCCTTGCCTTTTACATATACAAGCGTATTGCTGGTGCCCAGATCGATGCCCAAATCACGCGCCACAAATCCCATCCGCTACACTTCCGTTCTATCAATCAATCAATCAATCAATCAATCATTAAGCTTCGTAAAGGCCGGCGGCTTGCAGCAGCTCGGCCACCGTGCACAGGGGCAAGCCGATCACATTGGTCGGGCTGCCGTCGATCCGTTTTATAAAAATGCTGCCTGTGCCCTGCATGGCATAGGCGCCCGCCTTGTCCATAGGCTCCTCGGAGGCAGCATAGCGGGCCAGCTCCGCATCGCCGATCGTGCGAAACAGCACATTGGTCGTCACCACCTGCTGGCGAACCGCACCGTCCGGCGTATGCAGGCAAACGCCCGTATGTACCTGGTGCCATCGGCCCGACAGGGTTTTAAGCATTTGGGCGGCTTCGGCATGGGTGTTCGGCTTACCGAGAATAAGCGTGTCCAGGCAGACCAGCGTGTCCGCCGAAAGCACCGGATACCCGGGGTGGCCGGAAAACACATCCAGTCCCTTTTGCCTGGCCAGCAGCCGCACCTGCTCCATACCGCTGCCCTGCGCGTCCTCGGGTGCGGTGGATGGGATAATCGTGAACGGAATCCCGAAATATGCCATCAGCTCCCGCCTGCGCGGCGAGGCCGATGCCAGAATGATCCGCGCCTTCGGCAGCGCTGTTTTCATACCCTATCCCCTTCCATAAAAGCGCAGAGCTTGACAGTGCATTATACCATATCGGGAAATGAGCGTACACCCCCGATTGAATTTGTTGCATACAATGCAAGGCGCCCGCGGCCGTTTGCTGCGCTGCAAAAACGCTGAAACCGCCTTATCACAGGCGGTTTTCAGCGGCTTCGATATTAGGATGCATCAAGGCTGTTTCGTGCCCCGCATCACCAGATAGCTCAGCGGAAGGCTGGCAATGCCGGCGGTGAGCTGCAGCGCGTCCCAGTTGTTTTCGATAAAGCGGAGAATATCGTTGATAATCTGCAGCCATTTCATTCCCAGCAGCATAATCTGCCCCTGATTATTGCTGTTGATTACCTCCAGCGCGTCACGCACGGTGGGGATCAGCATCAGGATGATAAACAGCAGCGGAATACCGATGGTCAAGCTGATGGTCAGCGCCCGAAAACGGCGCAGCATACACGCATAGAAGTACAGGATGGACGTCCACTCCACCGTGTACAACAGCAGATTGGGCAGCCTTTTCAGCCCCTCGGTCAGCTCGGTGGCGTACACAGAGGAAGACATGCTGAAATACTGTGGAATCAGGCTTGCCAGCGGAAACAAAAGCGCGGCGATCGCCATATTCAGCAGCATCGTGCACAGCAAAAGCCCTACCATGCCCGCCAGCAGCCCCAGCTCGTTGCCCAGCCACACCGCGGTGCGCGATGTGCCAAACCGCAGCAGGAACCGCGACGAACGCCCCGCTGTAAGGATGCCCGTCACAAGCGCCGCAAAGAACACGATCTCGAAATTTGCACGGATTCCGTCAAACGGATACTGGCCGCCGGTAATGGCCGGTGTCAGCAGCGATAATAGCTGCGTGGCAAGCACGATCAGCATCGCCCAGATCACAAGCCTGCCGACGGACTTTATATGATAGCGCAGCACGCCCTTGAGGCGTGAATCGCGCACCCATTCAGCCATTGCGCTCCGCCTCCTTTGCCTCGGTAAGAAACACAAACAGCCGCTGCAGCCCAATGGGCGCGGTGCGTACGCGTGCGTCACCCTGAATGCGCGCAATGGTTTCCGCGTCCAGCTTCATGTGCCGCACCAGCGTACCCGCCAGCTCTTCTTCCTTGAGCAGATCGCCGTCCGCCGTAAGCTCCCGCACCACGTCGGCGTCGCCGGATACGCTTAAATAGCCGGCCTGCAGCTCCTGTACCGTGCCTTTGCACAGCAGATGCCCGTCGTCAATCATCACGGCATAGTCCAGCGCCCGTGCCACCTCGTCAATCAGATGGGTGGAAATGAGAAAGGTGCGGTTTGGATCCTTCTGTTTTTCTTCCAGCAGCAGATCATAAAACCGTTCGCGCATTACCGCGTCCAGGCCAAGGCTCGGTTCGTCGATAATCGTAAACGGCGCGTTGCTTGCCAACCCCATAGCAAGCATCAGGCCGGTCTGCATGCCGCGGCTGAAGGTTTTCACCCTGCGGTTTTGCGGCAGCTCGAACCGCTTTACAAGCTCCAGCGCCAGCGCGTTATCCCATGCGGGAAACAGACCGCCGCACACATAGAAAATATCTTTGATTTTCGCAAGCTTGCCAAAATCCGGCGTATCGCCGATAATGCACAGCTGCCCCAACGCTTTGGCATGATCCCATACCTTTTGATCGTTGATGCGCACACTGCCCGTGCTGGGCTTGAGCATGCCGCCCACAATGCGCAGCAGCGTGGATTTTCCCGCGCCGTTGCGCCCCAGCAGGCCGACGATCTTCCCTTTGGGGATGGCAACGTCCAGGTCTTTGAGCGCCTGTGTTTTGCCAAAGGACCGACTGACGCCGCTGACCTGCAAAATATTCGTATCCATTCGTTTCTCCCTTTGCGTATGGGGGACAGATTATTTGACGATGAGGTTGCACAGGCGGCCGGGCACAAAGATCAGCTTGACGATCTTGTTGTCCCCCACCAGCGCCCGGACCTGTTCGTTGTCGGGCAGCTCTTTGGCGGCCTGGTCTCTGGTCATGTCAGGATCAATCATGATACGTCCGCGCACCTTGCCGTTGATCTGGATGGCAATTTCAATCTCGCTGCGCTTCATGGCCGCTTCGTCGTACGTGGGCCATGGCTCAAAGGTCATACCGCAGCCAAAGCCCATCTTCTCCCACATCTCTTCGCAGATATGCGGGGCCACGGGATAGAGCAGCAGCAGCAGCGTGTGCAGTTCGTCCTTTGTGCAGCCGCCCTGAGCGTAAAATTCGTTGACCAGCGTCATCATCTGCGCGATGGCGGTGTTGTACTTCATGGCTTCGTAGTCGTCGCCGACCTTTTTGATGGTCTCGTGCATCAGCGGTACAAGCGGCTTTTGATAGCCTTTGCCGTCCTTGATCATATCCATCAGCCGCCATACGCGATCCAAAAAGCGGCGGCAGCCGCGCGCACCGTTGGTGCTCCACGGGATGGCCTGATCAAACGCGCCCATAAACATTTCAAACAAGCGGGTCGCGTCCGCGCCAATATCGGCCACGCACTCGTCCGGATTGATGACGTTGCCGCGCGACTTGGACATCTTTTCGCCGCCCTCGCCCAGCACCATGCCATGGCTGGTACGCTTTTGGTAGGGCTCCTTGCAGGGCACAACGCCGATGTCGTAAAGGAATTGATGCCAGAAGCGGCTATACAGAAGGTGCAGCGTGGTATGCTCCATTCCGCCGTTGTACCAGTCGACATTCATCCAATATTTCAGCGCATCGTAATCGGCAAACACTTTGTCGTTATGCGGGTCGCAATAGCGCAGGAAATACCAGCTCGACCCCGCCCAGTTAGGCATGGTATCCGTTTCGCGCTTGGCGGGACCGCCGCACTTGGGGCAGGTGGTATTTACCCAGTCCGTCATCTTGGCCAACGGGCTTTCACCGGTGTCGGTAGGCTCGTAATCCTCCACCGTGGGCAGCACCACCGGCAGCTGATCCTCGGGGATGGGCACGGCGCCGCAATGCGGGCAATGCACCACGGGAATGGGTTCGCCCCAGTAACGCTGACGGCTGAACACCCAGTCGCGCAGCTTATAATTGATCTTTTTCTCGCCCAGGCCTTTTTCCACCAGCCAGGCAATGATCGTTTTCTTGGCGTCGGCTACCTTCAGGCCATTCAAAAAATCGCTGTTGACCAGAATACCGTCCTGCACGTCGGTATAGGCTTCATTGGTAATGTCGCCACCCGCGATGACCTCGATAATGGACAGGTTAAACACTTTGGCAAATTCGTAGTCGCGCGTATCATGCGCAGGCACGGCCATGATCGCGCCGGTGCCGTAGCTCATCAGCACGTAATCGCTGACCCAGATGGGGATATTCTTCCCGTTCACGGGATTGACCGCATACAGGCCGTTAATCTCCACGCCTGTCTTGTCCTTGTTCATTTCGGTGCGTTCAAAGTCGCTCTTGCGGGCGGCGGCGTCACGATAGGCAATCACTTCATCAAAGTTTTTGATGTCCGCTTTGTACGTGTCAATCAGCGGATGCTCGGGGCTGACAACCATGTAGGTTGCGCCAAACAGCGTATCCGGACGCGTGGTAAACACGCGCAGCTTTTCGTCCTTGCCCACGATCTGAAAATCGACCTCCGCGCCTTCCGAACGCCCGATCCAGTTGCGCTGCTGGGTTTTAACCTTCTCGATAAAGTCCACATCATCCAGCCCGTCGAGCAGCTTTTGCGCGTACTCGGTGATGCGCAGCATCCATTGGCTCTTCACCTTGCGCACCACTTCGCCGCCGCAGCGCTCGCACACGCCGCCGACGACCTCTTCGTTGGCAAGGCCGCATTTGCAGCTGGTGCACCAGTTGATGGGCATTTCCTGCTTGTAGGCCAAGCCGTGCTCCAGAAGCTTGAGAAAAATCCATTGCGTCCACTTATAGTACTTCGGATCGGTCGTATCCACCTCGCGGGTATAGTCAAAGGAAAACCCGAGCTTTTGCAGTTGGGTGCGGAAATGCGCGATATTTTCCTTGGTTACCTTGGCGGGATGCACATGGTTTTTGATCGCATAGTTTTCCGTAGGCAGGCCAAACGCGTCGTACCCGATGGGGAACAGTACATTGTAGCCTTCCATGCGGCGCTTGCGGCATATGATATCCATCGCCGTATTGGAGCGCGGATGCCCCACGTGCAGCCCTGCACCGCTGGGATACGGAAACTCGATCAGGCCGTAAAACTTTTTCTTGTCGGACGGATAAACAGCGTTGAACGTGCCTTCCTCCGCCCATTTTTTCTGCCATTTTGCCTCAATGGCTGCAGGATCATACGGTTGGAATTCTGTATCTTGCATTTTGAAAAACTCCTCACATCGCTATAGCTTCGTTATTCCGGATCAATCTGCATCATGCTCACATACTGCTCCAGCATATTGATGCCGATGGACAGGCGCTCCAGCGTTTCTTCCCTGCCCAGCAGGTATGCGATCTCCGTAGCACCGCCCGGCGTGGACGGCTGCCCCGAAAGCGCAACGCGTACCGGCCACATCACCTGTCCGGTTTTCAGCCCATGCTCGGTGGCCAACCCCATCAGACATTCCTTGACCGATGCCTCGGAAAAGTCCGCAAGGGCCGCCACCGGTGTAAGGACGAGCTTAAGCACCTTAAGGCTGAGCGCGGGATTGGTTTTCATCTTCCTATGGGAATACAGATCAATTTGATATACCGGCAGCTCCGCAAGGAAGCGCACCATATCCGGCACACGGTTAAAGACCTCGGTGCGGGATTGCATCAGCCCGGCCAAATAGCGATAGTCGATGTTTTTACCCTGAAGCACCTGATCAAACCACGGGGTCACTTCGGTCAAATACGCTTCAAAATCCATCTTCTTGATATACTCGGCGTTGAACCACACCAGCTTGTCGGTATTGAAGATCGCGGGCGACTTGGACAGGCCGTCCACGTCGAACGCTTCCACCAGCTCGGGAAGGGTGAAAAACTCACGGTCGTCCTTGGGCGCCCAGCCGAGCAGCGCGATAAAGTTGATGATCGCGTCGCGCACATAGCCCTCGTTGAGCAAGTCTTCAAACCCCGGGTCCCCGCGCCGCTTGGAAAGCTTGCGCGTGGAATCCTTCATCACTACCGGCAGATGCATATAGATGGGCGGCTGCCAGCCGAACGCCTCATACAGCAGGTTGTACTTGGGTGTGGAGCTCAAGTACTCCACCCCGCGGATGACATGCGAAATTGCCATCAGATGATCGTCGATCACATTGGCAAAGTTATACGTCGGCAGGCCGTCGGCCTTGATCAGCACATTGTCGTCCAGAATGGCGCACTCGGTTTCCACATGTCCAAACAGCAGATCCTCAAAGCTGGCCACGCCCTTTGTGGGGATATTCTGGCGGATCACGTAAGGCTCTCCGTTTTCCATGCGCCGCTTGGCTTCATCCTTGGGGATATTGAGGCAATGCTTGTCGTACTTAAACTGCCCGCCCTGCGCGGTCACGTCATCGCGGCGTTTTTGCAGCTCTTCCTTGGTGCAAAAGCAAGGATAAGCCGCGCCGGTTTCGATCAGCTGCATGGCGTAGGGCAGGTATAAATCTTTTCGCCGGCTTTGAATGTACGGCCCGAAGGATCCGCCCACATCCGGGCCTTCGTCATAGTCAAGCCCCGCCTTGTGCAGGCTTTGGTAGATCAGCTCCACCGCGCCGGCCACCTCGCGCTCCTGATCGGTATCCTCGATCCGCAAAATGAACTTGCCGCCGCGCTGCTTGGCAAACAGGTACGCATAAAGCGCCGTGCGAAGCCCGCCCAAGTGCATATAGCCAGTCGGGCTGGGCGCAAAGCGCGTTCGAATATCAGCCATTGTTTGATCCTTTCACCACTTTTTTAAACGTATCCCGCAGCCCCACGATGTGGTTAAACACCGGCAGGACATCGGTGGAATCCTTATCTTTGCAGAAGTATCCCATGCGCAGGAACTGGAATTTATCGCCTGCCTTGGCATCGGCCAGCGAGTTTTCCATATAGCCGCGGCACACCTCCAGGCTGTTGGGGTTAAGCTTGTCAAGGAAATCCTTCTTGCCTTCGGTTTCCTCTTCGTTGTCCTCCATCAGCAGGGGCTCGTACATACGCACTTCCACGGGCAGGCTATCGGTCGCGCTCACCCAGTGCAGCGTGCCCTTTACCTTGCGCAGCGCGCCTTCGCTGCCATTGCGCGATGACAGATCCACCGTGCAGTATACGCACGTTACATTGCCATCCGCATCCTTATCGCAGCGCTCGGCTTTGATAATGTATGCGCTCTTAAGCCGCACCTCGCCGCCGATAAACAGGCGGAAATACTTGCGCGCGGGGACCTCCATGAAGTCCTCCTGCTCGATATACAGCTCTTTGGTAAAGGTTACCGTACGCTCGCCCATCTCGGGATGCCCGGGATGGTTTTCAATCGCCAGCTCGTCGGTCTTATCCTCCGGCCAATTGGTCAGCACCACCTTCAGGGGGTGCAGCACCGCCATGGCGCGCGGCGCGGTCTCGCTCAGGGAATTGCGCACACAATGCTCCAGCAGCGCGAAATCCACTTCGCTGTCGGCCTTTGCCAGCCCGATGCGGTCGATAAAATCGCGGATCGCCTCGGGCGTATATCCGCGGCGGCGCATGGCGCACAGCGTAGGCATGCGGGGATCGTCCCAACCGGCAACAATGCCCTTTTCTACCAGCGTGCGCAAATAACGCTTGGACATGATGGTGCGCGTCAGGTTCAGGCGGCTGAACTCGATCTGCCGCGGCCTGCCGGGCAGCATATCCTTGGCATGCTCCACTACCCATTCGTACAGCACGCGGTGATCTTCATATTCCAGCGAGCACAGGCTATGGGTTACACATTCAATCGCGTCGCCGATCGGGTGGGAAAAATCGTACATCGGGTAGATGCACCATTCCTTGCCCGTACGGTGATGCTCTTTAAACAAAATGCGGTACATGGCCGGATCGCGCATATTCATGTTCGGGCTGGCCATATCGATCTTCATGCGCAGTATCATGCTGCCCTCGGCATGCTTACCGGCCTTCATTTCTTCGAACAGAAGCAGGTTTTCTTCCACGGAGCGATCGCGATACGGGCTGTTTTTGCCCGGCTCGGTCAGCGTGCCGCGGTTTTCCCGCACCTCTTCGGCGGTCTGCTCGTCCACATAGGCCAAGCCGCGCTTAATCCAGTCCACGGCGATGTCATAGCACGCTTGATAATACTGGCTCGCGAAAAACAATCCGCCCTTCCAGTCAAACCCGAGCCAGTGGATATCTTCTTTGATGCCTTCCACAAACTCGACTTCTTCCTTGGCGGGGTTGGTGTCGTCAAAGCGCAGGTTGCACAGCCCGCCGTAGTGCTCCGCCGTTAAAAAGTCCGCGGCAAGTGCCTTACAGTGGCCAATGTGCAGATATCCGTTGGGTTCCGGCGGAAAACGGGTGTGAACGCTTTGGAAACGCCCGCTCTCCAAGTCTTCATCAATGAAATCCCAGATGAAATTCGTTTTGTTTACGGGTGCTTCCATACTGTTCCCTTCCTTTCCCAGTTTTGATACCATCGTATTATATCGGGAAAACCATGGATTGACAAGCCATCTGCACATTATGTTTTTTTGATTGACAAGGCCGCGGTACGTAATTATACTGATCATGAAAACAGAATACCGGATCTCGGTTGAAGGCTTGGGGAGAGAACGGCATCGCCGCCGCCGAAGGTGCAAAACCGCATAAGCTCTCAGGCAAAAGGACCCACGCCCGACGAAACTCTGGAAAGCATCCGTAATATATACGGATGCACCGAAGAGGCAATCCGCTTTGCGGAGAAACTTTCAGGTAAGGATACAGAGGCGCAGAACAGCCTGTTCTGTGGCCTTTTCTGTTTCCGGAAAGGAGTGTTTCGATGACCGGATCCCTAAGCAAAACCCCGCTGTACAACAAGCATGTGTACTATGGCGGCAAAATGGTGCCGTTTGCGGGGTACGAGCTGCCCGTGCAGTATAACGCGGGCGTGA
>Ga0116152_10004305_pt1 | contig 11270 bp, 10 predicted proteins | sample AD_UKC119_MetaG_FD_89894 | JGI IMG/M metagenome (GOLD analysis project Ga0116152, IMG submission 89894) | Active sludge microbial communities of municipal wastewater-treating anaerobic digesters from Hong Kong - AD_UKC119_MetaG | ecosystem: Engineered > Bioreactor > Anaerobic > Digestate...
CCGAATCGTGGACTAGTCGGCGCAACGGCGGGGCATCGCCGTTTAACTCAGAGGAGAACCCCTATGAACAAGGGTGAACTTACCAAGGCAGTGGCCGCTGCTTCGGGCCTTTCGCAGAGCGACGCCGGCAAGGCTGTCGATGCCGTATTCGATACGATTGCTGCCGCAGTGAAAGACCGCAAGCAGGTCGCCATCGCCGGCTTCGGCACGTTCGCGCCGAAGACCCGCAATGCCCGTATCGGCCGCAACCCGGCCACCGGCGACCAGATCCGGATCCCGGAGAAGACATCGGCTGCCTTCAAGCCCGCCTCGGCGATGAAGGATCTCTAAAGCCGGCCGCTCCGCCTCCGGAGCATCTGTGTAGAGAGTTCAGGCGGCGCGTCCAGACAATGGGCGCGCCGCTTTCCATTCCAGCACGGCCGTCTGTGCAGTGCCTGCCACCAGCACGCCGATCAGCGCCCCCTCGATCATTCCGTGCGCGCCCCGCCCCTCAACGAGGCCCAGCCAGTAGCAGGCCGGCAGCATCACGAGGAAGAACGAGCCGATATGGATGAGGCTCGGCCACCAGACGATCTCCTGCGCGCGCAGGGCAAACGAAGCTGTCGCCTGCAGCCCGTCGAAAATCGTCATCGCCGCCGCGACCACCAGCAGGGATGCGATCGCCGGAGCGAGCATCACCCCGTCGAGTACGGCATCGCGCCTCACCAGCAGATGGCTCAGCGTGTCGTTGAACAGGATCAGGATACTGCCAAGTACTGCCCCCAGCAGGATCGTGGCAACCACACCGAGACGCCCGGCATTTGCGACTTCCTGCCGGTTCTTCCGGCCAGACGCTTCGGCCACACGCACGCTCGTCGCCGAGGCGATGCCGAGATAGAACATGAAGCAGAAGCCGACCAGCTGCACCGAGTATCCGTACACGGTGTTGGCCGCGAGGCTGATCCAGGTTGCGATGATGTAGGTAAGGTTGAACCCGCCCCATTCGGCAACGTTCGAAACTGCCGTGCCGAGGCCGACGGCATATTGGCGGCGCGCTTCATCCGCCGCTCCTTTCGGCGAAGGCCGCAGGCCCGGCGTCAGGATCGCGACGCAGACGAGCAGGATCACGCCGATCAGCCAGCGCGAACCCGAGGTGGCGATGGCAACGCCGTCCGCGCCCATTTGCGGAACGCCCCAGTAGCCGCCGACAAAGGCGAGATCGAGCGCAAGGTTCGCCGCCACGCCGAAATAGCTCACCACCGAGACGAGGATCGGTCGGCGCAGCGCCTCGAGATAGTAGCTGCACACGTTCGATATCATGAAGCCGGGCAGCGACAGTGCGAGGATACGCGTCACCGACGAGGTCGACGCCGCCACATAGGCCGGGTCGCTCATGTGCCCCTCGCCGCGCGGCGCAAGGTCGACGAAAAGCCAGTGGAACAGGGGCGGCGCAACGGCATAGACTGCCACACCGAACAACAGGCCGAGCACGACCGCACCCATCAGTCCGCGGCGGAAGATGCGCCCCGATTCCGCGCCGTGTCCAATGCCCATCAGCTCGGAGGTCAGCACCTGCACGCCCAGCAGGATGCCCATGCCGAAGCCGAGCGACACGCCGATCGGCAACCAGGAGTTCAGCACGAAAGGCAGCTCCGCCGGCGTGAACTGGCCCAGCACGATTGCGTCCGTCACGCCCATCAGCATCCACGCCATGCGCGACACCGCAATCGGCGCCGACAACCGCAACAAATCCAGAATGTCCGCAGGCCGGGCCCAGGCCGGCCAGTTCATGCTCCGCATCGGGATGCCCTCCGCCCGGCGTATTTCAGCCGAGCTGCGCGTTGTGTTTGATTATGGCTTGTGGAGCAAGGCCGGATCGGGTCCGGCCTCGTCTTTCCAATTTCCGTGTCCTGAAGGACACGGTGTGTCAGCGTCCGGAATTACGGGGTCTTCAACCCGCTTTTCGCACCGCTTCCTTGCCGTTGCCGAGCGCCTGCAGCTTTTCCGCGATCATGAAGGCCAGTTCCAGCGCCTGCTCGCCATTGAGACGTGGGTCGCAGTGCGTGTGGTAGCGGCTGGAGAGGTCGTCCTCGGAGATCGCCTGCGCGCCACCGAGACATTCGGTGACATTCTGGCCGGTCATCTCGAAATGGACGCCGCCCGGATAGCAGCCTTCGGCATTCAGCACGTCGATGAACTGGCGCACCTCGGAGAGGATGCGGTCCACCGGCCGCGTCTTGTAGCCGGTCTCGGTCTTCAGCGTGTTGCCGTGCATCGGATCGCAGGACCAGACAACGGTCCGCCCGCTCTGCTTCACGGCCCGCGCCAGCGGCGGCAAGCCCTTGGCGACCCCTTCGGAGCCGAAGCGCGAGATCAGCGTGATCCGGCCCGCCTCATCGGTCGGGTTGAGCGTGTCGATCAGGCGGATCAGCTCGCCCGCTTCCATGCCCGGCCCGCACTTGACGCCAATCGGGTTCTTCACGCCCTTGCAGAAATTGACGTGCGCATGGTCCAGCTGCCGCGTGCGATGTCCGATCCACAGCATGTGTGCCGAGGTGTCGTACCAGTCGCCGGAGGTGGAATCGATCCGTGTCAGCGCCTCTTCATAGCCGAGCAGCAGCGCCTCGTGGCTGGTGTAGAATTCCACCTGCGCCATCTGCGGCACGGTCTCGGCATTGAGGCCCACCGCTTCCATGAAGCGCAGCGAGGCCGAGATCTGGTCCGCCAGCTTCTCGTATCGCTCACCCTGCGGGCTGCGGTCGACAAAGCCCAGCATCCAGCGATGCACGTTGGCAAGGCTGGCATAACCGCCCTGGCTGAAGGCCCGCAGCAGGTTCAGCGTCGCAGCCGACTGCGAATAGGCCTGGATCAGGCGTTCCGGGTCCGGGATGCGGGATTCCGGGGTAAACTCCATGCCGTTGATATTGTCGCCCCGGTAGGAGGGCAGCGTCACGCCATCGATCGTCTCGATCGGCTCGGAGCGCGGCTTGCCGAACTGGCCCGCGATCCGGCCCACTTTCACCACCGGCTTGGCGGCGGCGAAGGTCAGCACGACAGCCATCTGCAGAATCACGCGGAACGTGTCGCGGATATTGTCGGGATGGAATTCCTTGAAGCTCTCCGCGCAATCGCCGCCCTGAAGCAGGAAAGCCTTGCCGGCGGCCACTTCGGCCAGTCGCGATTTCAGGCGCCGGGCTTCGCCGGCAAATACCAGCGGCGGAAACGAGCGCAGACGTGCCTCGACTGCAGCAAGGGCTGCAGTATCGGGATAATCTTCCGGAATGTGCTTTGCGGGCAGATTCCGCCAATCCGAGGGGGTCCAGGTGCTCATGGTGCGCTCCAATCTGGGCTGCATAAATCACATGGCAGCGCCCTGCTCAAGTTTCACCATAATTTCACAGCACAAAGCTGGCGGAATCACTTCGCTTCCCCTTAGAAAACAAGGCGGGGCAATGCTTTAGGGAACCGGGCGAAATCATGTCGCACGTCTATATCAGCCACGCCCCCCAGGATCTCGACGATCTCCTGAAGCTGCACGAGGCCCTTCGCGCGGCCTCGATTGCAGACTGGTACGCCCCGGATGGCGACAATGACCGCGTGCGCAACAACGCCGCGATCGACGACGCCTCGGCAATGGTGGTGCTGGTTTCAGCCGCCTCCGTCCGCTCGAAAGCCGTTCGGCAGGATGTCGAGCGCGCCAAGGCCCGCGGCCTGACCATGATCCCTTACCAGATCGACAAGGCGCGCCTCACCGGCTTCTTCAAGCAGGAAGTCCAGCCGCACCTCCGCCTGTCGAACGCAATGCCCGACGGGCTCGACCAACTCGTGGGCGAGGTCCAGAAAGCCTATCGGCGCAAGTGCCCCGTGTTCGCTGTGATGAACCTCAAGGGCGGCGTCGGGAAGACGACCGTCTCGGCGCAAGTGTTCGGTGCCTGGCATGCAGCCATCGGCGGGCGTGTCCTGCTGATCGACCTCGACCCGCAATACAACCTCACGCAGACCTTCTATTCCATGGACTTTGCCGACGAGAGCGCCGCCCGCGACCGGTCGGTGATCTCCCTGTTCGAGCGTTCGCGCCTGCACATGCGCGATGCGGCGAGCCCGGCCGAAAACTGGCTCGGTCTCTCGACAGAGCCGTTCGCGCCGGTCGCCCGCAGCTATCTCGTGCACGACATCATGGCCGGCGGCGACAGCCCGTCAGGCCGCTTCGACCTGATTTCCGGCCAGTTCGAAATCTCGAAATACGCTTTCGCGACAGACCTGACCGCGCTGGAACAGATCAAGCGCCACTTCCTGCGCACGGTGGAATACTATCGCAGCGAATATGACCTGATTGTCTTCGACACCAATCCCAACGCCACCTTCCTGACACGCTGCGCACTCGAAGCTTCCGACCGCGTGATCGCGCCGATGCATACGGACATCTATTCCCTGCGCGGAGTGAAACTGCTCCAGCAGGTGATCCAGCAACAGGTCGATCCCGCGACGCGGCCGGACCTGTCGGTCCTGTTCAACGCTGTGCGGCGGTCCGAACAGTCCACCTTTGAGGCGGATGCCCGCAATGGCGCGTTCGACGCGGTCGCTGGCTTTCCGCTCTCGAAGGCGCTGATGAATTCCGCCCTGCCCCGTTCCCGCCACCTGGCCGTGAAGGCGCCTCAGGAGGGCCAGCCGCCCTGGAAGCAGCTGACCATCCATGCTGGCCGCGGCGGCGGGCTGAAACCGATCCGCGAAAGCCTGAAGACGATTGCGATGGAGCTGAATGCGCTCGAAAGCGCGCGGGCCTGAGGTTCAGCCCGTCTCCTCTGGCACCCATTTGGTCCGCATCGTGACGAGTTCTTCGGCAACGGACGGGTGCAGCGCGCAGGTGCGGTCGAAGTCCGGCTTGGTCACACCCATCTTCATCGCAATCCCGATGGCCTGGATGATCTCCGCCGCATCCTCGCCCACCATGTGAACACCCAGCACTTTCTCGTCGGACGGGCGTACGATGATCTTCATCAGGACACGGCTCATATCACCGTTCAGCATGTTCTTCATCGGGCGGAAACTGGTCTTGTAGATGTCGACCGCGCCATAGGCCTTGCGGGCCTGCGCCTCTGTCAGGCCGACCGTGCCGACCTCGGGCTGCGAGAAGACGGCGGTCGGAATGTCCGCATGATCGAAATGCCAGGGCTTTCCGTAGAACTCCGTTTCGGCGAAGGCGTGGCCCTCGCGGATCGCCACAGGCGTCAGCGCGACCCGGTCCGTCACATCGCCGACAGCCCAGATATTCGGCACATTCGTCTTCGACCATTCATCGACGACCACGGCGCCATTGTCGTCCAGCTTCACTCCCGCTGCATCGCTGCCCAGCCCATCCGTATTCGGACGGCGTCCCAGCGCTGCCAGGATCACATCGCACTCGATATGGTCGCCATTGCTGAGATTGATGCGATACGGCAGGCCCTCGCCATCGCGTTTCACGATTTCGCTGAACACGGCGCCGGTCACGACCCGCACGCCGGCGTCCTTCAGGCCTTCATGAACCGCCGTGCGCACATCGGCGTCGAAGCCGCGCAGCACTTCCTCGCCGCGATAGACCAGGCAGGTCGGCACGCCGAGCCCGGCGAAGACATGCGCAAACTCCACGGCGATATAACCACCGCCCCCGATCACGATATGCTTCGGCAGCGTCTCCAGATGGAACACCTCGTTGGAGGTGATCGTGTGCTCGATGCCGGGAATTTCCTCTTCCGTCGGCCGCCAAGGACGCCCACCGACGGCGATCAGGATCTTGTCCGCCGTGACGGTCTTGCCGGACGATTTCAGTCGCAGCGTGTGCGCGTCCACGAACTCGGCACGCTCCTCGAAGATTTCCACACCAGCATTCTTCAGGTTGCGGAAATAGATGCCGGATAGCCGGTCCACTTCCGCATGCATGGCTTCGGAAAACGTTCTGTGATCGTACGAAACATCTTTGGCGGTCCAGCCATAACCGGCCGCCTTGCGGATATCCTTGCCGTAGGTGCTGGCATAGACCATGAACTTCTTCGGCACGCAGCCGCGGATCACGCAGGTACCGCCCATGCGGTATTCCTCGGCGACGCCGACTTTCGCCCCGGACAGTGCGGCCAGCCGTGCCGCGCGCACGCCGCCGGAGCCGCCTCCGATCACGAACAGGTCGAAGTCGAAAGCATGCTCAGCCATGGGTCATTTCCTTGGATTATTCAGGTCCGGCAGCCGATATGTGGCCGCCCCGGCCGGAATTCAAACTCAGAATTCAAACACGGTCGCGCCGTTCTCATTCCCGATGATCACGGTACGCGCGAGCCCGATAAACAGTCCGTGTTCGACCACGCCCGGCACGTTCGACAGGCGCGCAGCCAGCGACTCGGCGTCCGGAATGCGCACACAGTGGCAATCGAGAATGTAGTTGCCACCATCGGTCACGACGAGCTTTCCGCCCGGCTGCGCCCGCAGCTCCACCCGCGGCCGTTCGACCCCGCTCGCCACCAGGGCGTCGTAGACCTTCTTCGCCGTGATCGTGTAGCCGAAGGGCGTGACCTCCACCGGCAGGGGGAACGCGCCCAGCCGCTCGACCTGTTTCGACGGATCGGCAATCACCACCATGTGATCGCTGGCATTGGCGATGATCTTCTCGCGCAGCAGCGCCGCGCCGCCGCCCTTGATCATGTTGCCGTTGGAATCGACTTCATCGGCGCCGTCCACGGTCATGTGGATCCGGTCCACCTGTTCGAACGGGATCAGCGGCACGCCAAGGCTTTCGGCCAGGCGCCGCGTCTGCTCGCTCGTCTCGATGCAGCGCACGACGAGGCCGTCGGCCACTTCCTCGGCCAGCATTTCGACAAAGAACTTCGCCGTCGAGCCGGTGCCGAGCCCGATGGTCATGCCGTCCTCGACATACTCCATCGCCGCGATCGCCGCGTTTTCCTTTTCCAGTTCGTTCGCCATCCCATCAGCCCTTTTTGGTTTTGGCCTTCTTCTCCGCCATCTTCTCGTGGAACGCGGCCGCCCAGCCCTCGCGTTCGATCTGCCGGCCGCGGCCGACGGCCAGTGCATCGTCCGGAACATCCTTGGTGATCACGCTGCCGCTGCCGACATAGGCGCCCTTTCCGATCGACACGGGCGCGACCAGCGCCGAGTTCGATCCGATGAAGGCCCCCGCGCCGATCTTCGTCTCGTATTTGAAGTAGCCGTCATAATTGCAGAAGATCGTGCCCGCGCCGATATTCGCGCCCGCGCCGACCGTCCCGTCGCCGAGATAGGACAGATGGCTCGCCTTCGCGCCCTCGCCCATGCGGACCTTCTTCACCTCGACGAAATTGCCGACATAGGCATCCTTCTCGAGAACGGCGCCAGGGCGCAGGCGCGCGAACGGCCCGACCGAAGCCCCCGGCCCGACGCGTGCGCCTTCGAGATGGCTGAACGCCCGGATCGTTGCGCCCGACTGCACGTGCACGCCCGGCCCGAACACGACGTTCGGCTCGATCAGCACGTCCGCCTCGACGATTGTGTCATAGGCAAAGAACACGGTCTCCGGCGCCACAAGTGTGACGCCATCGGCCATCGCCTCGGCCCGGCGGTGCGCCTGGTAGATCGCTTCAGCCCGGGCGAGGTCAGCCTTCGAATCGCAGCCGATGAGGTCATCCTCTGCACAACGCACCGCACGGCAGATCCGGCCTTCGCCCCGCGCAAGCCCGACAAGGTCTGTCAGGTAGAACTCGCCCTTGGCATTGTCGTTTGAAATATTTTTCAGGAGCCGGAACATGGTCTCGGCCCGTCCGGCCATCACACCGGAGTTGCAGAGACGGATTTTCAGCTCCTCCGGAGAGGCTTCGCGCGCCTCCACGATGCCTTCCAGCTCGCCCGTATGCGACGTTATGAGGCGCCCGTAGAGGCCCGGCTCAGCCGCATCGAATCCGAGCACGCCGATCGCTGCGCCCTTGTCGAGTGATGCGAACAGGTCCTCGATCGCCGTCGCGGGAATCAGCGGGCTGTCACCGTAGAGCACGACAAGATCACCGTGGAAGTCGCCCAGCGCGCTCTCCGCACACCCGACCGCGTGCCCCGTGCCCATGGGCGGGTCCTGGAATGCGACCTGGATGTCCCCCGGCAGGCCGGCAACATGGTCCACCAGAACCTGCTGGGACGGATGCGCGATCACCACGATCCGCGAGCACCCGGCCCGCTGCGCCAGGTCGACGGACCAGTCCACCATCGGACGTCCCGCCACAGGATGCATCACCTTGGGCAGACTCGATTTCATGCGCGTGCCCTTGCCGGCGGCTAGGATCACGGCGGCCCGGTCTCTGGTAAGCTGCGTCATGAAGGCCCTCTCGCTTTCACAAGCTCATTCGCCTAGACCAAAGGCCGATTCAAGGCGAGGGGCGAGGAGGAATCAGGCATTGGCGGAAAAATGGCTCGACGGCTGGACGGTGGTGTTCGATCTGGACGGCACGCTGGTCGACACGGCGCCTGACCTGCTGGGCGCGCTGAACCACGTGCTCGAACATGCCGGGCTTGAGCCCGTCACGCTGGACCTCGTCGCCACCATGATCGGTCACGGCGCCAGGGCAATGATCCAGAAGGGCCTGCGCTATCGCGGCATCGAACCGGACGACCACCAGCTGCAGGCCTATTTCGACCGCTTCCTTGTGTACTATTCAGACCACATCGCGGAGGGATCGCGTCCCTTTGACCAGGCCGAGGAAATTCTCGACCAGCTGGCAACGGCCGGGGCGCTGCTCGCCGTGTGCACCAACAAGACCCAGGTCCTGACTGACCGTTTGCTGGACGAACTCGACCTATCGCAGCGCTTTGCCGCGATCATGGGTTCCGACAGCGTGCCCTCGAAGAAACCGGATGGCGATCACATCGTGCGGACCGTTGTTGCCGCCGGCGGGGATCCCGCACGCGCCATCATGGTGGGCGACAGCCGGACAGACGAAAGGGCAGCCCGGAATGCCGGGCTGCCCTTCGTGTTCTTGCCATTCGGCTATGAGCAGGAGTCAGTGGAAGCGATTGGCGCGGACGCCGTGGTTACCCATTACTCGCTGCTGCCTTCAGCGCTTTCGCGCTTTGTGAACTAGGCCGTCGCTTCAGCGCGCGGACGGTAGCTCTGACGGCCGGCTGCAGCATCCTGATTGATGCGGCGGCGCGGCATTCCGTTGATCATATTGCTGCGCACATCCGTACGGGCGCTACGCATGGCCGGAACGAAGCCGGCGTCGACAAGGTCGACATCCACTTCATAGCCACGCTCTGCCCAGTAAGCAGCAATTTTCTCACGCAGGCGCTTCGCGCCTTCTTCGTCACACCAGTCTTTCATGTTCTCTCTCTCCAGGCTGTTTTTTATCCGGGGCGTTACCGCCCCTGCCTGTCCTTCTTATGGTTACATCCGCGAACCAGTCCGGTCCGTCTTGTGTGACTGCAAAATGACAATGTTGCAGCGCAATCTCAAGACCTATTTCGAATGAAACACCCGTAATGTTTGCCGATGAACAATTGTTCATTCTGAACATCCGTTCATTTTAACTGTTAGCGCAAACACGAATTGGCGCAGATGTGTAAAAAATCGCAAAATTTCTGCAAAGTCTTTGTCCCCTGCATTGGTGACTTGGTGTAAACTCGGAAAAAGCTCTGCGTGTCACGATTTCCATGACACTATGCAAAAACGGATGGCAGCTCCGACAAGGTATGAATTCGCTTTTCGGGATCGAAGCGCAACTTGTCCCCCAATCAGGGTACAAGCCGGAATGCCGCGCTTCCGCTTTCGGCGCTTGACCTTGCGACTCAGGCAGACTAACCCACGCTCTTCTTCCGGGCCGGGCGATTAGCTCAGTGGTAGAGCACTGCCTTCACACGGCAGGGGTCACAAGTTCGAACCTTGTATCGCCCACCATTTCTCCGGCCCGTCCTTCCCCTGCGCGCGAGTATGGTCCGTAAAGGAAACGGCGCTATAAGCCGCGCGATGAGGTCACTTCTCCGCTCCCCCTTTGTTGCCGCCCTGCTCGGCCGCATGATCTGGGTATGGATGGAACTCGTGGCCCGCACGGTCCGCTGGAAAATCGAGATCCCGGAAGAAACGCGCAACGCCTGGCGCGAATACGATGGTGTCGTCGTCGCGGCCTGGCATTCCCGCATCCTGCTTCTGCCGACCGGCTGGGTTCGGGTCATCTGCGGATGGAAAGACCGCATCCATCGCGCCGCCATGCTGATCTCTCTGTCGGCGGACGGCGAAGCCGTCGCCCGCGCCATCGACCATCTTGATCTGCATGCCATTCGCGGTTCTGCCGCCAACAAGAAAAAGAAGAAGGACAAGGGCGGCGCGCGGGCAATCGCGGAGGCTGTGCGCCTGCTGAAGTCCGGCAGTGCCGTCTGCATCACCCCGGACGGTCCGCGCGGCCCGGCCGAGAAGGTCAGCCCCGGCGCCATCATGATCGCGCAGCGCGCCGGCGCGCCGATCGTGCCTTATGCGCTGTCCGTGCAGCCCGCTTGGCGACTCAAGACCTGGGACCGGTTCATCATCCCCTTCCCGTTTACGCGCGGCGCCATCGTGCTCGGCACGCCGATCAGCACCGCGCGCACGACGCCGCTTGAAGTCCTGCAGGCGCAATTGCAGGAACAGCTTGATGCGGCGACGGTCCGCGCCGATATGCTGGCAGCAGGAAAGATGGCTTTCACAACGGACCCCGCCCCGCAATGACCCCGGCGCTTCATGCGTATCGCATCCTGACCGGCGCCCTGTCGCCGTTCGCCGGATTCGTCCTGCGCCGGCGTGTCAGGGCCGGCAAGGAAGACTATCTGCGCCTGCATGAGCGGACCGCACGCCGCATGCCGGGCCGCAAGTCCGGCACGCCGCTGGTCTGGCTGCATGGGGCGAGCGTCGGCGAGTCCCGCCTGCTGCTGGAGCTCGGCAACCGCCTCCTCGAAGAGCGTCCGGACCTGATGCTGCTGTTTACCAGCCAGACCCAGACATCGGCAAAGCTGCTGGAACCCCTGTTGCCGGACAATGCCTTTCACCAGATGGCACCGCTCGACACGCCCGGCGCGGCCCGGCGCTTCGTCCGCCACTGGAGCCCTGACCTCTGCATCTTCGGAGAAGGCGAGATCTGGCCAAACCTGATCCTCGAGGCGGAGAAAGCCGGCGCGCGGCGCGCCCTCGTCAACGGCCGCATGACGGAGGACTCGTTCCGTGGCTGGATGCGGCTGCGCGGCGCTTTCCGGCGTCTCGTCGGCAGGTTCGACGTCGTGCTCGCCGCCGACGAAGACACGGCCAGGCGCCTCGCCAC
>Ga0116152_10004306_pt1 | contig 11269 bp, 11 predicted proteins | sample AD_UKC119_MetaG_FD_89894 | JGI IMG/M metagenome (GOLD analysis project Ga0116152, IMG submission 89894) | Active sludge microbial communities of municipal wastewater-treating anaerobic digesters from Hong Kong - AD_UKC119_MetaG | ecosystem: Engineered > Bioreactor > Anaerobic > Digestate...
CATATCCCAACAGGAAGAACGGCAAGAGATAAAAACCTGCGCCCAAACTGAGCAGAGCGGGCCGCGGCACGAACAGGTTGAACGCCAGCGCAATCACGAAGCAGAGTTGCCAGTGCCGATGGCGCTCCAGCAACCGCCGATGATCGAGATAGCCGATCACGAGAAACGACCAGAAGACCGCCATGATGAACCAGTAGTGCATGTAGCCGTACAGGTAGATGCGCCAGATCCCATCCACCGGCTCCACCACTGTCACTCCCGGCAGGTAGGCGCGCGCCAGATACTCGAGCGTCGAGAGTGTCACCAGCGGCAGTAGCAAGCGCCGCGCCTTGCGGCGATAGAAACCCGCCAAGTCCGCACCTGCCGGACGCAGCGCATACACATAGCCGGTGATTACCGTGAACAGTGGCATGCGCACATAGTCGAACACCGCCGACAAGTGCTGCAGGACGAGCATGCTCCCATCGACTGTCGCGAGCGCGGGACCCGTGATGACGTGATAGGTAACCACCAGCACGATCGCCACGCCTCGCAGCGTCTCGATCGACTGGTCCTTGCGACGGTTGATCGCAGCGTGCATGACTGTTTGGGGAGGCGCTCAAACAATGGGCCAACCAGTGTATGGCGCTGGCAGATTTTTTCACTGCGGAAACTGCTGACATCGCCGATTGGCGACAGTTGCTGTGGCGCACTGTCCGGCACTGGCAACACGCGGGTCGCTACGGGCCGACAGTGCGACAAGTGTACAGGCTTCGGGTAGGCTGCTCTGCACTAACTACTAACGCAACCGAAGAGAACGACAGCATGCGCTCGAGAGTGGATTGGCACGTCGCCGCAGTCGCCGTAGCGTGCAGCAGTTGCGCTGCACCGTCGCTCGCCGCCGACAATGGACTCTATCTGGGCGCGGGCATCACGGATTCGAAAATTGACAACATCGGCGGTAGTGTCGATCTCGACGATACGCGCTTCAAGATCATCGTCGGGCTGCGGCCACTCGACTGGCTGGGCGTCGAGCTGAACTATCTCGATCTGGGTAACGAGGACGTCGGTATGAGCACCACCGCCAGGCTCGAGGGCAAGGCGCTCGCGGCCTACGCTGTGGGCTATCTGGCACTCGATCCCGCGCCTATCGATTTCTACGGCAAGGCCGGCCTCGCCCGCTGGGAACTGGACGGCAGCCTGTCGAGTACCCTCGGCGGATTCAGCGGCTCGGACGACGGCACGGAGTTCGCCTACGGCGCGGGAGTGCAGGCGCGTCTGGGCAGCCTGGCAGCGCGCCTTGAATATGAGCGCTTTGACCTCAGTAACGCCGGCAGCGCGACGCTCTATTCGCTCGGAATCACGTGGACCTTCTTGTAGCTTGTATACGACAGGGGTACTCGCAAGTTGTTGAATCTGGGCGTTTTTAATTTTTCAGGTGGACGGAACCTTTGACGAAGTGGTCTCTCTAATTCAATGAGCGTCCCAAGCGCTCCCCGCTTCCCTCCCTGAGCGGGCTCGACCCGGTTACATGAGACCTGTGCCGGGTTTTCCTGGCCCCGGTGGCGCAAGCCACCGGGGCATTCTTTTTGGTGCTGGGTCAAAGTTACGGCGTCAGCCAGTCGACCAGCAGGTTCTGCGCTTCCGCAACGCCCGTTTGGTCGTGGACCGACAGTAGCTGGACGCTCGCTTCTTCCCCCAGAACATCGCGCGCAGTCTTCAGCGCGACGGTGCGCTCGAGACGCGTGGACTTGTCGGCCTTCGACAGCAGCACATGCACCCGCTTGCTGGCATCGCGTGCCCAATCGATCAGCTGGACGTCGCGGCTGCCGATGCCGCGTCGCACGTCGACTATCAGAAAGAGGCCGACCAGCGAACGACGGTCGCGCAGCGCGTCGATCAGCGCCACCCAATGGCGGCGCTCGGTTTCCGCCACCGATGCGTAGCCGTAGCCCGGCAAGTCCACGATGCGCTGCGCCGGCGCGATTTCAAAGAAGTTCAACAGTCTCGTCTGGCCAGGCGATTTGCTCGTTCGGGCCAGCGAGCGGCGTGCGGTGAGCGCATTGATGGCGCTCGACTTGCCCGCGTTCGAACGCCCGGCGAAGGCGACTTCGGCACCAACGTCCGCCGGAAACTGCGTCGCACTCGCGGCGGAGATCATGAAATGCGCTTTCGGGAATCGGCTCATGGCTGGTCAGCATCCCGATCTGCTCATGGGGCGCCTGAGTATACGAGTGGTCCCTGTGGGTTGCGCGCGCTGCGCAACCTCTAGGCGTCGACCCCGGGCCTTGGTGTACAATTTCGCGCCTTTTTGCGGAGCCCGATGCCCCATGACCACCCGTGTTTCGGCCCTGTTGCCCTCCCGTTTCCAGCTCGCGCTGGCACTGCTGCTGCTTGCCCTACCGCTGTCTGTGACAGTCAGCGCCCAGAATGCCGATGCGTCACTGGTGGGCTCGGCGGAAGCCGGTGCCAACAAGACTGCCGTCTGCGTGGCCTGCCACGGAGTCGACGGCAACAGCGTCAACCCGGATTGGCCCAGCCTGGCTGGACAAAACGCTGCCTATATTCGTGAACAGCTCAGAATGTTCATCCAGCGAGAGCGGGTGAATGAGCTGATGTATCCGATGGTGGCGGACCTCACCCCGCAGGACATTGCGGATATCGCCGCGTACTACGCGTCGCTCACGCCGACGGGGCTCGAGGCGGACCCCTCGTACTGGCAAGCCGGCGAAAAGCTCTATCGTGCGGGCGACGCCAAGCGCGGCATTCCGGCCTGTACTGCCTGCCACGGCCCGGTCGGTCGCGGCAATCCGGCCAATGGCTATCCGGCCATCCGCGCGCAGCATTCGGTCTACTCGGCTGCACAGCTGCAAGCCTACGCCGCGGGCACGCGTTACCAGGACGCCACCGACCCCGAGAACCTCAAGAACTATGAGTCGCGCAACGGCGTGATGATGCGAACGATTGCGGCACGCCTCACAGCCGAGGACATCCGCAATCTGGCATCGTACATGCAGGGTCTGCGCTGATCCGATTCACCGCGAGGGGTGTCCAGATGAATCGATACTTACTGACTTCCGGTCTCGTCGCAGTCTTCGCCGGCCTGCTGCTGAGCGGCTGCTCACGCGAACCTGCTGGCAGCAGCGCCGCCGCACCCACAGCGCCGGGCGCGCCCGTGGCCACCGAGAGTTTCACGGCACCTGATTCGAGCCCCGTTGCGGCGGCACCGAGCGAGGAGTCCGCCGCGCCCACCCTGCTCGCCAGCTCGCCGACACTGGCGGCGAGCGTTGGAGCCAATGACCGCTGGAAACTCGGCACTAACTACCTGCAACTCTCGCCGGCTCAGCCTACTGGGGTGGGCCCCGGCAAAGTGGAGGTCGTCGAGGTCTTCTGGTATGGCTGCGGTCATTGCTATCAACTCGATCCATTCTTCGAAAGCTGGAAGAAGAACAAGCCTGCGTACATCGAGTTCGTCCGTTTGCCGGTGATCTGGGGACCGGTACACAAACAACATGCGCGGCTCTACTACACCGTCCAGACGCTCAAGCGGCCCGATCTGCATACCAAGGTTTTCGACGAGATCCATCAAAAGGGCAACATGCTCGCGGCGCAGACCGACGAGGCAGCGCGCAAGCTGCATTGGGATTTCTTCAAGGCGAACGGGGTCAGTGAGAAGGATTTCAACGCCGCTTACGATTCGTTCAGCATGAACACCAACCTGCAGCGCGCTGAAGAGCTGACCAAGCGCTATCGCGTGGAAGGTGTGCCCCTGGTAGTCGTCGACGGTGTCTACACTACAGATATCGGTCAAGCGGGTGGCAACAGCAACCTGCTGACGTTGATCAACGATCTCGCCGCCAGTCGGCGCGGCAGCTGACGCGCAACCGCACGCCGTTGGCGGCGGTCGTGCGGCCCGCGTGAGTCGGTCGGTATGCTGAGTGCTTTCCTGCCGCAAGCCCAGGGCCTGGTCCGCACCGAGCTGCCAGACGATGCGCTGCTGCCCGACGAGGCAATCTGGTTCGATTTGATCGAGCCAACACCAATCGAAGAAGAACGGGTCGAGAAGCATCTCGCGATCGACGTACCGACGCGGGACGAGATGCGCGAGATCGAGGCATCGAACCGTCTGTACGAAGAGGACGGCACGCTCTACATGACCGCCACGGTCGTGACCAAACTCGAGAGCGATCTGCCCGAAAATACGCAGATCACGTTCATTCTGATGCCCGGCAACAAGCTGGTCACCAATCGTTATGTCGATCCGCTGCCGTTCCGACGCTTCATCGCGTATGCCGCGCGACACCCCAATTCCTGCGGCACGGCGCCCGGCTGCCTCGCCGGCCTGCTCGAAGCCATCGTCAATCGCATCGCCGACGTGATCGAGCGCGTGGCGACGGATCTGGATGTTGCTTCGGCCGAGGTGTTCGCCGCTTCCGGACGGCGGCGTGGCGTGGCGCGCGACTTTCGCAAGGTACTCGAAGACCTGGGCCAGGACGGCGAACTCGTTTCGAAGGCGCGCGAATCGCTCGTCAGTCTGGGCAGGCTGCTGGCCTTCCTGCAGCAATCCACCACCGTACCGCTGACGCAGGACACGCGCTCGCGGTTTCGCAGCGTGTCCCGCGACGTACTGGCGCTGAGTGATCACGCATCGTTCCTCGGTACCAAGACCTCGTTCATCCTCGATGCGACCCTCGGCATGATCAGCATCGACCAGAACAATATTCTGAAGATCTTCTCCATGGTGACCGTGTTCCTGCTGCCGCCGTCGGTGATCGCTGCCATTTTCGGCATGAATTTCGCGGCCATGCCATGGCTGCGGGAAAGCTGGGGATTCAGCGCTGCCATGGCCATGATGCTGGTCGCCGCTATCGTTCCGTTCGTATTTTTCAAGCGTAAAGGCTGGTTATAGATCGCCGCCCTGGCCCGATCGGGTAGAATTCCGGCGCGCCGCGCCCGTAGCTCAGCTGGATAGAGTACTGCCCTCCGAAGGCAGGGGTCACTGGTTCGAATCCAGTCGGGCGCGCCATCTTCCACGTTTTCGGGATTGCCCTATCTCAGGTATCAAACGGGTTCTCTACCTTGACGCCAGCGAAATCCATACCGCGCTTCAGATCCTCCGAGAGCAGCGTCGCACAGCGCATCGCGCGAGCGGCCTCCACGACGGCGGCATCCCAATAGGATATCTGCCATCGCACGCTCGTGGACATCGCCTCCCTGAGCAATGCCACGGAGTTTTCCTGGACCCGAAAACGCAACCACGATTCGATCAGCGCTGCCGCCTGCTCGTGGGTCAGAGGATCTGCCCTCGAAGTACGAGTCGCCTGGACATAGAACTCCTGCAGGACCTGAACGGAGAGCGCAATGTCTTCTGCGTCGAGGATCGTCAATGCGATCTCGTGCTTCGAGCGCTCCTGTACCGCAGTACTGACCGCATAGAGCAGGATATTCGTGTCAACGAAGCGCACGATCGTGGATCTGGTCGCGGCTCAGTCGATCGCCCGCCCGAAACCGAACGATCGATGCGATAGTTTCGTCCTGCAATCGCTTGCGGCGCTCGTAATCAGTCTCGCCGCCCGCGAAAGCGATCAGGAACTCCCGGACCGCGGCCGAAAGCGACGTGCCCCGCTCGGCGGCGCGGATGCGGGCGCGCCGGTGGGTTTCTCCATCGACAGAAACTGTGATATTTTTCATCTCCACAGTTTCACACAACATCGTGCCCGGGACAAGCGCCAGGGGTGAGGACGACACCTGCGTTCGCGTCGCACTCCGGCGGCAACGCCCGGACCTTCGCAACAGTTCATTGCCGAATCGATCGCGTATACGCACTGGAGTGAGCCAGCGTCGATCAAGAATATTGTCGCCGACGCGCGGTTCCGTTCCGGCTTGCGAATCCAGTCGCACGCGCCATTTTTCGCGCGCATGGTGCCGCCGGCCGATATAATTCTGGGGTTATTCATAGGGCGATTGCCAGGGTCTAAATTCGTGAGCCAGCAGGATTCGCATTTCTTCAATACCTTCAGCGTCGTCATCGGCATGCTGATCGCCATCGCAATCGTGTTGTTCGCGCTCGCGCGGGCCGTGGGCGCCAGTACGCAAATCGAGCATCTGCGCGTCGACCCGAAGTACGCGGCCGGTGTGGCCGAGAATATTGCACCCTTTGCACGAGTCGCTGTGGCGGGCCAGGACAACAGTGCGTTGGCCATCGTCGAGACCAAGGCGAGTGCCGGCTCGGGCGCACCGGCGATTCCGGAAGATCCCGCGGCAGCTTATGAGGCCGCATGCAAGACCTGCCATGGCGCCGGCATCGCGGGGGCCCCGAAGTCTGGCGATCGCGCTGCCTGGGCACCGCGGATTGCGAAGGGCAAGGACACGCTCTACAAGCACGCCATTGAAGGCTTCACCGGCGAGGGCGGCGTGATGCCTGCCAAAGGCGGCCGCGCCAGCTGGCCCGACGAGCTGATCCGCGCCACGGTCGATCACATGGTCGAGCTGAACCAGTAGCAGCGGTTCGCGCTGGCCACAACGACTAACAGACGATCTCCCGCCGCAGCTGGATCGCTTCGGCCAGATGTGCCGGTGCGATACTCGCAGCGGCGTCGAGATCGGCAATCGTGCGCGCGACGCGCAAGACGCGATGCACGCCGCGCGCCGACAACGCCAGCCGGGCGCGTGCCACACCTACCAACTGTCGGCATGCTCGATCGAGCGTGCAGTGCGTGGCCAGGTCGCGCGGCGTCAGCAGCGCATTGGGCTTCTGCGCGCGGTGTTGCTGACGCGCACGGGCCGCGGCTACTCTGCGCGACGCCTGCGCAGTGCACAGCACGCCCTCGAGCGGCAGTGCATCGAGCAACTCGTCGTCGGCGACTCGCGGCACTTCAACCCTGAGATCGATCCGGTCGAGCAACGGCCCGGACACGCGCGCTCGATAGCGTGCGATCTGCGGCGGTGCGCAGCGGCACCGCCCCGATGAATCGCCCAGATAGCCGCATGGACAGGGATTCATGGCCGCTACGAGCTGCACCGAGGCCGGATACTCGACCCTGAACGCCGTACGTGCGATTGACACGACGCCGCACTCGAGCGGTTCACGCAGTGATTCGAGCACGCGCCGATCGAACTCGGGCAGCTCGTCGAGGAACAGTACACCGTGATGCGCGAGACTCACCTCGCCGGGCTGCGCCCGCGGACCGCCGCCGATGATGGCATTCGCCGAGGCAGTGTGGTGCGGCGTGCGAAACGGCCGTACGCCATATCTGCGAACATCGAATCCCTCGGCGCTGACGGACGCGATCCCGGCAACATCGAGCGCCGCATCGCGCGCCAGCGGCGGCAACAAGCCTGGCAGGCGCTGTGCAAGCATGCTCTTGCCGGTGCCCGGCGGCCCGATCAGCAACAGACTGTGCTGCCCGGCGGCGGCGATGACCAGCGCACGCTTGGCGGCAGCCTGACCACGGACGTCGGCAAGATCGGGCCGGGGCGAGCTCGCGACATTGGCGCTCTCCACCGCCACTGCGGCGTGAGCGCCGACCCGCACCGGGACATGACCAGCAGCGACACCGCAGACCGCCGACAGATCCGGCGCACCACAGACACGTTGCACGGCAGCGATGCTCACTTCTGCCAAGTTGGATTGCGGCACGACCACTGCGTGCGCCGCGCGATCCGCCGCGACCGCTGCTAACAACAAACCCCGGACCGGCTTGAGCTCACCACCGAGACCGAGCTCGCCGTAATACTCGATGTCGCTAGCCGCCTCGGCCGTGGTAAGTTGTCCGGACGCGATCAGTATGCCGAGCGCGATCGGCAGATCGTAGCGGCAGCCCTCTTTCGGCAGGTCGGCCGGCGACAGATTGACGGTGATGCGGCCAGCCGGGAAATCGAAACCGGAATTGACCAGCGCCGCACGCACGCGCTCTTTGCTCTCCTTGACCGCGGTGGCGGGCAAGCCAACGATCGAGAACAACGGCAAACCCGTGCCGAGATGTACCTCGACATCGACGGGCGGTGCGGCCAGCCCAAGTTGTGCACGACTGGCGACGCGAGCGAGCGATGCGCTCACAGACAGGGCCGCTACGCGTCGGTCTGATGCAGGCGCTCGGCGAGCTTCGCTTCGAGCTCCGTCACCCGCGTCTCGAGCTGCTCCAGGCGGGCGCGCGTGCGCTCCAGAACTTTGCGCTGGGCGTCGAACTCATCACGGCCAGCCAGATCCAGCTTGGCGAGATTGGCGCGCAATACCGCGCGAAAGTTGTGCTCCAGATCCTGGCGCAGGTGCGCTACGCCAGGGGGCAAACTCTTCAGCAAGCCACTCAGCAAGTCTTCCATGCGCGTGCTTTGCATAGTCGCTGACTCCTCAACAAAAGCAATCAACAGGATCGAGGGCGAGCCGCCAGGCCTGCCCCGAATTGAGGCGCGCACCTGGCGTGCGCGCCAACTCGGTGCGCCGACAGCGCGCCAGTGCCCAACCAGGGCAGCGTCACAGCCGTTCTCGGCGCCACCTGGGTGGCACGGAAGCTGCAAACACGAACTTGACTGTGCCAAGCATACGCGCAGCCGGCTACCTCGTCCGCCGCTTTCAGGGCGATTCATCGACAAATGCAATGAAAATGATCACCGCCATCCGTTCTGCCCGCCTGCAATCAAATTGCAACCTGCCCGGCACGATTTGTCTGGCGTTCGTGCTGTTGGCACTGCCTGCAGTCAGCCTGGCCGATACGCCCACACTCGACAAAGGCGATACCGGGTGGATCATGACCTGTACGGTGCTCGTGATCTTGATGACGATCCCCGGTCTGGCGCTCTTCTACGGCGGCATGGTGCGCAGCAAGAACGTGCTCTCGGTCCTCATGCAGGTGTTCGTCACGTTCTGCCTGATCGCCTTGCTGTGGGCGATCTATGGTTACAGCATCGCCTTCACCGGCGGCAACGCCTTCTTCGGTGGTTTCGATCGTCTGTTCATGGCGGGCCTGACCACCGAGTCGCCCGCCGCGACCTTCAGCAAGGGCGTATACATCCCGGAGTACGTCTACTTCTGTTTCCAACTGACGTTCGCGGCGATCACGCCATGCCTCGTGGTCGGTGCATTCGCTGAACGAGTCAAGTTCTCGGCTCTGCTGGTGTTCATGGTCATCTGGTTCACTTTCGCCTATCTGCCGGTGGCGCATATGGTGTGGTTCTGGGCGGGCCCCGATGCGTACACCGATGCCGCGGCCGCCGAAGTCGCCAATGCCACCGCAGGCTTCCTGTTCCAGCAGGGTGCACTCGACTTCGCCGGCGGCACAGTCGTGCATGTCAACGCGGGTGTTGCCGGTTTGGTAGGTGCGCTGGTGATCGGCAAGCGTGTCGGCTACGGCACGGCGGCCATGCCGCCACACAATCTGCCGATGGTCATGATCGGCGCGTCATTGCTGTGGGTAGGCTGGTTCGGCTTCAATGTCGGCAGCAACCTCGAAGCCAACAGTTTCGCGGGACTGGTGTTCGCCAACACCTTGCTGGCAACCGCAGCGGCGACGCTCGCATGGGTGTTCATCGAATGGAGCACGCGCGGCACACCGACCATGCTCGGTGCCGCGTCGGGCGCCGTGGCCGGCCTCGTGGCAATCACGCCCGCCTGCGGCTGGGTCGGCCCGATGGGCGCGATCTGCATCGGTGTTGCCGCCGGCACCGTCTGTCTGTGGGCCTGCTCCGGCCTGAAGCAATTGTTAGGCTATGACGACTCGCTGGATGTCTTCGGCGTGCACTGCGTGGGCGGCATCATCGGCGCACTGATGACCGGCGTGTTCAATTCGCCTGCACTGGGTGGTACGGGCGTACTCGACTATGTCACGGGCGAGACCGGCTTTTCGATGGGCAGTCAGGTCCTGTCACAGTTCATCGGCGTCACCGTCACGGTCGTCTGGTCCGGCGTGGTCGCGTTCATTGCGTTCAAGCTGGTCGAGCTGACGATCGGCCTCAGGGTCTCCGAAGAGAAAGAGCGCGAGGGCCTCGATACCGCCACCCACGGCGAGCGTGCCTACAACTAGCCGCTGACGGGACTTGCGGTCGTGGTCCTGGCGGCTGCTGTCGCAAATGTGCGCCGGACGCGATTTCTGCCACTCGGTGTAGACTCCATCCGGCTGTCTGTGACGCACTTCAAATATCCTTGGAGCGCGTACCGGCGATACTGGGGTTTAATGGAGATGGCTATGCGGTACGTGACAATTTGTCTGCTCACATTCATGGGCTACATCGGCATTGCACAGGCGAATGGCGACGTCTATCGCTACACGGACGACAAGGGTCAGGTGCACTTCACCGATCGGTGGCGGCCTGGCGCGGAGCTCGTCAAGAGCGGCACAGGTCAGAGCCGCCCGTCCGCGAGCAGCAACAACACGGCGAATAACGACCAGACCCGCATCAGCGACCAACTGGCTGCTGCTCGGACCGCCCAAGCCGTGCGCCAGGACGTCGAAAGCAAGCGCGCCGAACAGTGCAAAGAAGCGACTGCGCGCTACGAAAAGGCAATCGCAGCTCGTCGCATCTTCAAGGACGACGAACAGGGCAAGCGCACGTTCCTGTCTGACGCCGAGGCCGACCAGACCCGCCTTGAAGCGCGCCAGGCACGCGATCTGGCCTGCGGACCCGCCAAACGCTAGCAACCTCACGCGCGCTGGCGCCCGGGCACGGAACGCGCGAGTCGTGACACGCAGGCGTCGCTTCACTACAGTGCGCGCACTATGTTGAAGGTAGCTTTCGCCGGCCTCGGCGCCATGGGTGCGCCGATGGCTCGCAATCTCCACCGCGCCGGACTGCTGCAGGCGGTTTGGAATCGCACCCCGTCACGCGCGCACGATCTGGCTGCCGAGCTGGGCGTCCGCGCGGCCCAACAACTCGCCGAGCTGGCCGAGGGTGTCGATGCAGTAGTCATCTGCGTGAGCGCCGACGCCGACGTACTCGACGTGATCCGGCAGCTCGCCCCGGCGCTCGCGCCTGACACCTTGGTAATCGACTGCTCGACCGTGGGTGCCGATACGGCGCGCATCGCAGCTGCTCTACTGGCCAAGCACGGCGTCGCATTTCTCGATGCGCCGGTGAGTGGCGGCACCGAAGGGGCTGAACGAGGCACGCTTGCGATCATGGTAGGCGGCAAAGATGCCGACTTCGCCCGTGCGCAGCCGGTCCTGCAAGCCATGGGCAAGACGATCACTCATTTTGGTCCGAGCGGTGCCGGCCAGGCTACCAAGGCGACCAATCAGATCATGTGTGCCGGAATCATTCGCGCAGTAGCCGAAGCAATGGCCTTTGCGAAGGCCAA
>Ga0116152_10004307_pt1 | contig 11268 bp, 7 predicted proteins | sample AD_UKC119_MetaG_FD_89894 | JGI IMG/M metagenome (GOLD analysis project Ga0116152, IMG submission 89894) | Active sludge microbial communities of municipal wastewater-treating anaerobic digesters from Hong Kong - AD_UKC119_MetaG | ecosystem: Engineered > Bioreactor > Anaerobic > Digestate...
TGGAAACTACTTCGTAATTGTCGGCAAAATCGGTTATGCTGTTGTAATCAAGGAATATTTTTGGCAATTCACCATTAAAAAGAATAAAGAACACAGCAAATACCAAAGCCAAAATAGATGTCAATAAAACAATTGAAATTGCCACGCGCCTTAGTTCCCTAAAGTTTTTCAACCCTTTTTGATTGCCCACACGAATCATGGCCGCCACGCTAAAGCCCATCGCAACCATAAACGTCATAGAAGCAAGATTGAGCGCAATTTGGTTCGCCGCTTGCGGATTCTTCCCGAGAATGCCCGAAAGCCATATAGCCGAAGTGAAAATAGCCACCTCAAAAAACATCTGCATGGCCGATGGAAAACCAAGGTTCAGCAGCTTTTTTAGCATGGCTTTGCTAAGGGTGAAAATTTTTATACTCGTAACAAAAAACCGTGATTTCTCTTTTCTACTTAACAAATACCATAAATAAAGTACCATCACCACCCTAGAAGCAAGTGTGCCAATGGCAGCACCAACCACACCTAGTTCTGGCGCACCAAACTTTCCGAAGATAAACATATAGTTAAGCAGGACATTCACCAAATTGGCAACAATGGTTGCATACATAGGGAAGCGCGTCATGGACATACCATCGCTAAACTGCTTAAACCCTTGAAAAATAATCAAAGGTACAAGTGATGCCGCAACCAAAGTCAAATAAGGCATTGCCAAATCAACAACTTCGGGCGGTTGTTTCATTACATACATTAAAGGTTTGGCCATCATGACCATTGCAAAAAGGGTTATGCCCAATGCAATACATAGAAACAGTCCGTGTTTAAAAGACGATTTTCCCTTTTCGCGGTTTCCCTCGCCATCGGCCTCGGCTACCAAAGGCGTGATGGCAGTTGAAAAACCAACACCCAAGCTCATTGCGATAAACATAAAACTATTCCCTAGCGAAACAGCAGCAAGTTCGGCACTTCCCAACTGCCCCACCATAATGTTATCAACCAGCGCAACCACTTGGTGGCCCAACATCCCCAAAATTACGGGCGTTGCTAGTTTGGTATTGTATTTAAATTCTTTGGTGTAGTCGGAAAGGGCCAAGGCAAAAAATTTTTGCGCAAAGATAGTTGTTGCTTTTTTTTAAAGACCTATTTCTAAAAAAACTGTTACCTTAATCTGTCAAAAAAATAGAAGATGAAAAGTAACCAACAATTGACAGACCGTTTTCGGGAAGTACTTCTCAATGGCACTTGGATAGCCAACACCAATTATAAAGACCAATTGGAAAACCTGCCACTGGAAATAGCACAAACAAAAGTGGGCGATATAAACACCATTGCCATTTTGGCGCAGCACATCCACTATTACATAAAAGGGGTGTCAGTAGTTTTTAAAGGTGGCACTTTGGAAATTAGGGATGCATATAGTTTTGATTTCCCACCCTTGACTTCTGAAACCGAATGGAAAGCCTTCTTAGCTACCTTCTTTAAAGATGCCGAAGAATTTGCAAACCTTGTGGAACAACTTCCAGAAAACATTTTAAAAGATAATTTTACCGATAAAAAATACGGAACGTACCAAAAAAACATTGAAGGGATGATAGAACACTGCTACTACCACCTTGGCCAGATTGTTGTAATAAAAAAAATAATAAAAGCTCCATAACCCATAACTATCAAACAACAACTATCACCCGACAACTAAATAAATGCCCAGACCCACACCAAAATCCATCACCGATAAAGAAAAGAAAACCAGCGTCAAGGATTCTTTTAAAGCCCTAAAAACCATTCCGCGGTTCTTCAAGGAGATTTTCCGAAGCAGTCCAAAACTGTTTCTGCTGAATGCTTTTGCTAGGCTCATAAATGCCTTCACGCCCGTAATTATTCTTTGGGTAGGGAAAATGATTATTGACGAAATCATCCTGCAGGTTTCCCTCGAAAACCAAGACTTTACCCAACTGTGGAACCTCGTCATCATCGAGTTTTGCGTGGCGGTACTCTCCGATCTGCTGGGACGCTTGATAAACCTAACCGACGGCCTTTTGGGAGACCTCTACTCCAATATGTCTTCCGAAAAAATAATACGGAAGACCGCAGAGCTAACTATCGCACAACTGGAAGACCCTGAGTTTTACGACAAACTGGAACGCGCCCGAACCCAAACCAACAGTCGCGTGGATTTAATGACCAATGCGCTAGGACAAGCGGAAAGCCTTATTTCTATGGTTTCACTGATTACAGGCTTGATTTATTTTGAACCTATTTTAATCCTCATCCTCATTCTCAGTATCATTCCTTCGTTTATAAACGAAGCCAAATTCAGCAGTACGCGCTATTCACTGGCTCGCAGTTGGACCGCCGAACGCCGCGAACTGGATTACCTCCGGTTCATAGGTGCCAACAATCAAACCGCCAAAGAGATAAAACTCTTCGGCCTAACCGATTTTATCGCAGAACGTTTTAAAAACCTATCCAACGACTATTACCTCATTAACAAAAAACTCTCGCTTAGGCAAAGTTTTTACGGTTCGCTGTTCAACATTCTGGGCGTGCTCAGTTATTACGGCGCCTATGTGTATATTATTCTGCGGGTGCTTACGGGTGTGATTACCATTGGGGAACTCACTTTCCTTTCCGGTTCCTTCAACCGTTTGCGCAACAACCTACAAGGCTTCTTTTCGCGCTTTACTCGAATTTCCGAAAGTGCGCTCTATTTGCAGGATTACTTCGATTTTATTGACCTTTCCGTGGAAAAAACATCCGAGGAAAAAATCACTATGCCCAAAACCATCACCCAAGGTTTTCAGGTGAATAACCTACACTTCTCCTACACGGGAAGCGAAACCGAAGTACTAAAAGGTGTAACCTTTACGCTAAAAGCAGGTGAAAAAATGGCCTTTGTAGGGCAGAACGGCGCGGGCAAGACCACTCTCATAAAACTCTTTTTGCGCTTTTACGAACCCACGCAGGGCGAAATATTATTGGACGGCATAAACATAAACCAATTTGATGTGGATGCATACCGTAAGCGGTTTGGCGTTATCTTTCAGGACTTTTTTAAGTATGAGTTTACGCTGCGTGAAAACATAGCCGTGGGCAACATAGACCAAGTACAAAACGACGAAGTAATAAACTACGCTGCCAGTAAAAGCCTCGCGGAACAAGTGGTGACTGAAATGGCGGAAGGCCTGGAACAACGTCTGGGCCGTAGGTTTTACAAAGGCACCGAACTAAGCGGTGGGCAGTGGCAAAAGGTGGCGCTGGCCCGCGCCTATATGAAGGATTCGGACGTGATGGTGCTGGACGAGCCCACAAGCGCGCTGGATGCGCAGGCGGAGTACGATGTTTTTGAACGCTTTATCGCCCTAACCAAAGGCAAGACCAGCATTATTATAAGCCACCGCTTTAGCACAGTGCGTATGGCAGACCGTATTTTGGTATTGCAGAACGGCCAAGTGCTGGAGCTTGGTACCCACCAAGAGCTTATGACACACCCAAAACTATATGCCGAGCTGTTTAAGTTGCAGGCGGCGGGGTATCAGTAGTGATGCGCGAATAGTGAAACGCAGTCGGGGCCTTATTGGCTCGAATGGGATACTCGCTCCAGCGGGGATTAAATTTATGGGTCATGACAACTTAAGAGGATTATCTCTGCCCAACTTTATTTACAATATCGCGGGCAGATATTTTTTATGACTTCATTAACTGAAAATTTGCCCACATTCTGACAAATTTGTTAAGATCATTCAATTCATAATATGTCAGAACAAAAAAAGAAAAGAGGGTTCAAAAAGAAACGCTATGCTATTCCCATTATAATTTTAATTCTGTTAATCGCCTTTCGCCTTTACCTTCCCACGCTTGTAAAAAACAATATAAATAAAGTATTGGCAGACATTCCCGGATATTATGGGCAAGTGGATGATGTAGACATTTCCCTTATTCGCGGGGCATACATTATCAACGGAATGTACCTAAGCAAAGGTACCGCAGAATCGCAGGTTCCTTTTATGAACTTTCCAAAAAGCGATATTTCTATTGAATGGAAATCACTCTTCAAAGGGAAAATTGTAAGCGAAATAGTAATGACCAGTCCAGAAGTAATTTACGTTTTTGAGGATCAAAAAAAAGAAAGCGGCGATGCAAATGTTGATGATTGGACCAAAGCGCTTACTGATATTGTTCCCATAAACATTAACCATTTTGAAGTGCACGATGGCAAGGTAGCTTTTGTTCAACTCTCTGCAGATCCAAATATTGACCTCCAAATTGACAAATTGGAACTCACCGCCGATAACCTACGAAACGTTGTTGAAAAAGAACGAATTCTCCCCTCGCCCATCCGTGCCAGTGGCGTTTCAATAGGAAAGGGAAAAGTTTCCTTGGAAGGTTATATGAACTTGGTAAAGGAAATTCCAGATATGGATCTTTCTTTTTCCCTGGAAAATGCTGAAGCAACGGCTTTAAATGATTTCACGAATTATTACGCCGGCCTCGATTTTGACAAAGGTACATTTGGAATTTACAGCGAAGTAGCAATAGCAGATGGGCACATTATTGGTTACGTAAAACCGCTTTTAACCGACACTAAATTAATTGGCGAGGGTGATGGTTTTCTTGAAATTTTATGGGAAGGTTTTGTTGGATTTTTCAAATTTATACTGAAAAACCAAAGTACTGATACTTTGGCAACAAAAGTTTCCTTTGAAGGAGATTTAAATAATGTGAAAACTGGTGTTTGGCCAGCAGTTTTAAGTATCTTTGAAAATGCTTGGATTCAAGCATTTAAGGGTGAAGTTGATAATGATATTGACTATAAGGATGCCTTTAAAGATGGTGAAATTACCCGCGAACAAAAACGTGAGCTTCAAAAAAAAGAACGCGAAGAAAAAAGAGAACAACGTAAAAAAGAACGCGAAGAAAAAAAAGGATAGTTTCTGCAGGAATTGCCTATTTTTGTAACTCTAAATTTTCTGGAAAATGGACCATCTCACCAAACTTGAAGAACTTCTTAATGGGGCAAACAATGATATTAAAAATGGCGCTTATGACGAAGCCACCAACAAGCTTGAAAAAATAATTGATCTGGATCCAAACTTTGGGAAAGCCTATAACCACTTAGGGTATCTGTATGAAGTAAAATTCAAGGAGTTTGAAAAAGGGGAAACGCTTTACAAACTTTGTTTGGAAAAAAGCCCCATGTATCCACCTGTATATTATAACTATTCCGTTCTTCTCTCTACTTTGGGAAAATATGATGAACTGAAAGAATTGCTTGACACTGCCATAAATATTCCCGGGATAACAAAATCTACAATTTACAACGAATACGCAATTATGTTCGAACAGCAGGGAAAATTGGAAGAAGCTATTGATTACTATAAAAAATGCGCAATGGACACCTTGGACAAAGGCGTTTTGGAACGCGCCAAAGGCTCCATAGACCGCTGCAAGATGAAAAAAGAATTCCTATAATGCGTATAGACATCATTACCGTTCTTCCAGAATTGCTCCAAAGTCCGTTTGAAGTTTCTATTTTAAGGCGCGCCATTGAAAAAGGACTGGTAGAAGTTCACACCCACAACCTTCGAGATTGGTCCACCAACGCCTATAAACAAATCGATGATTACCAATTTGGAGGCGGCGCGGGAATGGTGATGATGATTGAACCCATTGATAAATGTATTTCAGAATTAAAGGCCGAAAGGGATTATGACGAAATAATCTACATGACGCCCGACGGAAAAACTTTTAACCAGCACACGGCCAACGAACTTTCGCTAAAGGAAAATATTATCATACTTTGTGGGCATTACAAAGGTGTAGACCAACGCGTGCGCGATCATTTTATAACCCGTGAAATTTCTGTGGGCGACTTCGTTTTAAGTGGTGGCGAGCTTGCCGCGGCTTTAGTTTGCGATGCCGTAATCCGCTTAATTCCTGGCGTTTTGGGGAATGAGACTAGTGCGTTGACGGATTCCTTTCAAGATAATTTATTGGCGCCTCCTGTTTACACCCGTCCCGCGGATTATAAAGGTTGGACCGTTCCTGATATTCTTACGAGCGGCAATACTGGAAAAATTGAAGAATGGCGGGAAGAGCAGGCGTACAAGCGAACGAAAGAGCGACGACCGGATTTGCTGTAACAAAAAATTATTTCAGAATACTGACAATAACCTTTTTATACCAAAATTCTACTTAAACAATCAATCATGATAAAAAACAGCGCGCTAATTTTGATCCTTTTAATATCCTTATCAGCTTGTAAAAACGAAAAAAAGGAAAAAGATAATTCTAACATTGAAAACGGGGTGAGTTCAAATTTCAATAAAATGCTCGATAATTATTATGAAGAAGGTTTAAAGCTAAACCCACTGAACGCAACTTTTTCAGGAGACAAACGCTATAATGACAGTTTCCCAAATTTCCTTTCAGATGAATATCTTGCTGAGCTGAATAAATATTTTACAAACTATAAGGAAGAAGCATCTAGATTTGATGATGTTGATTTAAGTGAAACCGAAAAGATGAGCAAAGACATCATTTTGTGGGAATGCAATATAAATCTGGAAACACTCACTTTTAAAAACAATCTATACTTCCCCATTGATCAAATGTGGTCCGTGAATTTAATGATGGGCCAATTGGCTAGCGGAAGCAGCGCGCAACCTTTTAAAACAGTAGAAGATTACAATAATTGGTTAAAGCGTGTTGACGGGTTTGTAGTTTGGCTAAACACTGCCGAAAGCAGAATGAAAGAGGGAATGGCGGCTGGTTATGTGCTTCCAAAGTCATTGATTGTAAAAGTAATTCCACAACTGAAGGCGATGACCGAACCAAATTTAGATGAAAACTTGTTCTTCTCGCCAGTAAAAAATTTTCCAGATACCTTTTCTGATTTAGAAAAACAGGAACTGGCAAAAGCGTATTCAAAAATGGTCACTAATGAAGTAATTCCCGCTTATCAAAGCCTTCACGATTTTATGGCTGGCGATTATTTAAAAGCTGGAAGAACAACCACAGGAATAGCCGATACACCCAACGGCGAAGCCTATTACAAGCACCAAATAAAACGGTACACAACTACAGAAATGACCGCAGATGAAATTCACCAATTAGGTCTGAGCGAAGTAGCGCGCATTACTGCTGAAATGGAAAAAGTGAAAGAGCAGATTGGTTTTAAAGGTGATCTGAAAGCGTTCTTCAATTTTGTACGCACCAATAAAGAATTGATGCCCTATAATGAACCACAACAGATTATCGATCATTTCTACGCAATTTACGACACGATGAAACCAAAACTGGAAGTGCTTTTCGATAAAAAACCCAAAACTCCTTTTGAGGTAAAACAGACTGAAAAATTCCGCGAGAATTCTGCAAGTGCCGAATACAACCCGGGAAGTCTGGACGGTACGCGCCCGGGGATTTTCTATGTACCCATTCCAAATGCTTCAGAATATAATGTTTACAGTGATGAATCCTTATTTTTGCACGAAGCCATTCCAGGCCATCATTATCAAATTTCCTTGACGCAGGAAAATGACGAATTGCCAATGTTCCGCAAAACACTTTTTTATAGTGGTTATGGAGAAGGCTGGGCACTTTACAGCGAATCGCTTGGGAAAGAATTAGGCCTTTATACAGATCCATACCAATACTTCGGAATGCTGGGCGCAGAAATGCACCGTGCCGTGCGCCTGGTTGTTGATACCGGAATGCACTCCAAAGGTTGGACGCGCGAGCAGGCTATTGAATATTGTCTGGAAAACGAAGCCGAACCTGAAGCTGGAATCATTTCAGAAATAGAACGCTATATGGCAAATCCCGGACAAGCATTGGCTTATAAGATTGGGCAATTAAAGATTTTGGAACTCCGTCATAAAGCCGAAAAGGAATTGGGAGATAAGTTTAAAATTGGGCAATTCCACAATCAAGTTTTGGAAACGGGCTGTATTCCTTTGGAATTACTCGAAAATAAAATTGATACATGGATTGTGGGTTCCTCAAAATAAACGTAACGGCAAAAGAAGCAAAAAAAAGAACAAAACCTTGCTTGCTACAATTAATTGTTTAATTTTGCACCCACTTAATTCAACCTCTGGCGATAACCGTGAACGTTGCTTTAAATTAAACCATATAAACCCATAAGATGGAAGCGTTATTAAAATTTGTACAAGACGAATTTGTTACAAAAAAAGAATTTCCTGAATTCGGAGCTGGTGATACCATTACAGTTTACTACGAAATTCGTGAAGGTGAAAAAACAAGAACCCAGTTTTTTAGAGGAGTCGTAATACAAGTAAAAGGAACAGGAGTAACCAAGACCTTTACCATTCGTAAAATGAGCGGTACCGTTGGCGTAGAACGTATTTTCCCGCTAAACATGCCGGCACTTCAAAAAATTGAGATCAACAAGAAAGGTAGTGTGCGCAGAGCCCGTATCTATTACTTTAGAGGTCTTACCGGTAAAAAAGCCCGTATCAAAGAAAAACGTATGTAGTTTATTCTTTGTTAAAAACCCTCAAAAGCCCTGTAAAAACAGGGCTTTTTTTATGAACAATTGTTGATAAGCAATGTTTGTAACCCGTGGATTTTTAAAGGGTCATTATTTCTTGTTTATTCAATTTTCCGTTCTATATTAGCAGTATCAAAAATGGTGTTACAGCCAAATTGATAAACTAAAGTATCGTTCTTTTACACTATTTTTTCCTAATTGTTGACGAAGCTAACGCTCGCAAGAATGTTAGCCTCCAGATTTGAAAAAATAAAGAGAAAACACTTTACAGGCTTTTTTTGATTGCTTGAGGTACTCACGATCTTTAGATTATTAGTACTGAGATTGGAAAAAGTTTTCGGTAAGTTTTTGAAAAATGGCATCAACCTCACGGAAGATGGAAATTACAAAAGCGAAACCCGTGTAAGTAAGCCACAACCGCAAGGGTATAATAAACTTGCCTAGAATAAGCCCTCGGGCATATTGGTTGGTAACGGTTTGCTTTACAAGGAGCCATATCACAATGTATTTTATACAGTGATATGGCTTTTCTTGTTTTAAATACTTTTTAGTCAATGAGTTGAGAAGTCTAAAAGTTCAGGGGTTGAACTAATGCCGTAATTTTTTAATTTCCACTCAACTCCTCAACTTTTAAATCCCTAAACTTATAAACTCCTTTCAGAAGCTCTCCCAAATCGCTATATTTGCATTCCTTAAAATATTCAAAATAAGTCAACCATTATTTTCCAAAAAACACTTCAATGACAAAATCCTCCAAAATTATATACACCAAAACCGATGAGGCACCGGCTTTGGCAACCCACTCTTTTTTACCTATTGTTCAAGCATTTACTTCCCCGGCAAACATAAAACTTGAAAGTCGTGATATTTCATTGGCAGCAAGAATTTTGGCCGTTTTTCCGGAATTTCTTAAAGAAGAACAACGCGTGAGTGATGATTTGGCAGAATTAGGTGAACTGGCAAAAACCCCTGAAGCAAACATTATTAAACTTCCAAATATAAGCGCCTCCGTACCACAATTGAACGAAGCTATTGCCGAACTTCAAAAGAAAGGCTTCAATATTCCAGATTATCCTGAAACCGCAACTACTTCCCAAGAAAAAGAAATAAAAACAAAGTATGACAAAGTGAAAGGAAGTGCAGTAAATCCCGTACTTCGTGAAGGAAATAGCGACCGTCGTGCCCCTAAAGCAGTAAAAAACTACGCAAAAAAACATCCTCACAGTATGGGTGCTTGGAGCAGTAATAGCAAAAGCCATGTCGCTTCTATGAAGCACGGTGATTTCTTTCACAATGAAAAATCAATTACACTTAATTCAGATGATACGTTACGTATTGTTTTGGTTGAAAAAAGCGGAAACAGCGTCATTTTAAAAGATAATTTGAAAGTTTTAAAAGGTGAAATCATCGATGCGACCGTGATGAGCAAAAATGCATTGGTTTCATTTTTAGAAGCACAAGTGAAGGATGCCAAAGAAAAGAATGTGTTGTTTTCTGTGCATTTGAAAGCTACAATGATGAAGGTGAGCGATCCTATTATTTTTGGATATGTAGTAAAGGTTTATTTTGAAGATTTATTCAAAAAATATGCGGATGCATTCAAAAAACTGGGAGTTGATGCCAACAACGGCTTGGGCGATTTGGAAAACAAACTATCCGAATTAAACGAACATGATAGAGATGCAATTCTTCAGGATATTAAAAAAATAATGGCCGAAAACCCAGATTTGGCAATGGTTAATAGCGACAAAGGCATTACAAACCTTCATGTCCCCAGCGATGTTATTGTAGATGCATCAATGCCTGCAATGATCCGAAATTCAGGACAAATGTGGGGACCCGATGGTCAACCCCACGATACAAAAGCGGTAATTCCAGATAGTAGCTACGCAGGTGTTTACGAAACCACCATAGCGTTTTGCAAGAAACACGGAGCCTTTGATCCAACCACGATGGGCACCGTTCCAAACGTAGGTTTGATGGCTCAAAAAGCCGAAGAATACGGAAGCCACGACAAAACTTTTGAAATTTCCGCAGATGGAAAAGTAGCGGTTTTAAATGCTGCCGGAAAAGTAATCATGGAACACCCTGTTGAAAAAGGCGATATATGGCGCATGTGCCAAGTAAAGGATCTGCCTATTCAAGATTGGGTAAAACTCGCTGTGGAACGCGCACGAGCAACTGGAAATCCAGCAATTTTTTGGCTGGATGAAAACCGTGCCCACGATGCCGAGCTCATTAAAAAAGTGAACAAATACCTTCCTGAGCATGATACAAATGGTTTGGACATAAAAATCCTTTCCCCAGAAAAAGCTACTGAATATACTTTGGAACGTGTAAAAGCTGGGAAAGACACCATTTCAGTAACAGGAAATGTGTTACGTGATTACCTGACTGACCTCTTCCCTATTTTGGAATTGGGCACGAGTGCAAAAATGCTATCCATAGTTCCATTGATGAACGGCGGAGGCTTGTTTGAAACGGGCGCAGGAGGTTCTGCCCCTAAACACGTTGAACAGTTCTTGGAAGAAAACCATCTACGTTGGGATTCTTTGGGTGAATTTTTGGCGCTGGCAGTTTCTTTGGAACATTTAGGGACTAAATACAACAATCCAAAGGCTATTGTTTTAGCCGATGCCTTGGATGATGCCACAGAAAAATATCTCGAAAACAGCAAATCACCTTCGCGAAAAGCAAAGGAAATTGACAATCGCGGAAGCCACTTCTATTTGGCGATGTACTGGGCAGAAGCACTTTCAAAACAA
>Ga0116152_10004309_pt1 | contig 11266 bp, 9 predicted proteins | sample AD_UKC119_MetaG_FD_89894 | JGI IMG/M metagenome (GOLD analysis project Ga0116152, IMG submission 89894) | Active sludge microbial communities of municipal wastewater-treating anaerobic digesters from Hong Kong - AD_UKC119_MetaG | ecosystem: Engineered > Bioreactor > Anaerobic > Digestate...
ACCCCGTTTGCGCCACGCGAACCATACAAAGCACCTGCGGAAGCATCCTTCAAAATAGTCATTGATTCAATGTCTCCCGGATTGATTGCGTTCAGGTTCCCGTCATACGGAACACCATCGACAACATACAGCGGATTATTACTTGAATTGATTGATCCGAAACCGCGAATAACGATGCTGGCACCGTCACCAGGCTGTCCCGATCCGGATGTGGATTGTACCCCGGCAACCTGACCTTCCAGTGCTTTCGAAATATTGGCAACAGGCCTTTTCTCCAGCACATCATTTTTTATTACTTCGGCCGAACCGGTAAACGATTCTTTCTTGGCTGTTCCGTAGGCTACAACCATTACCTCATCAACTCCGATTATTTCATTTTCCAATTGAACATTGTAAATGGTTTGGTCTGACACCGGAACTTCCACGGTTCTCATTCCAACGAAGGAGAAAACCAGTATGTCATTCTCTGGTGCATTTAGTGAGAATTCACCATTGGCATTTGTTATAGTACCGATAGTGGTACCTTTTACAACTACCGATACTCCGGGAATTGGCGATCCATCATCAGATGAAGTCACTGTACCCGTAATTTGCTTTGCCTGGGCGTAGATTGTACTAACTCCAATAAACAAAGCTACAACGAACAGAAGTAGTTTTTTCATAGACAAAAATTTATGTTAATACTCAAACAATTACTTTTCATTTGCTCTTTCAAATAAAAAAACTCCCGCTGGGGAAGCGGGAGTATATTTTGTTTTGGGTGTTAATTACACATTCTCTACATTTTGTAATGCTGTTTAATACTATTTCTATGATAAAGTAGATGTGTTTCTTATATTATTTTCTCCTAATTCCCCGTTTTTAAAACCTTTCAAAAATGTATGTCAAATTGTTTTGCATGGTCTTTCAATCAAACATAGTGAATGCCTTCGTTAAAAATTTATAATATCAATCAACGTAGTAATGTTCTATGTAAAATGCAGAGAATGGTATGTGAAGTGTAAAAGCCTGATTTTTGTTGTAGTTGGTAGATAAAATAGTGTTGTTTGCCGATAGGAATCTGTCGCAAGTATAAAAAGCGGTTAAAAACCGCTCTTTATACTTCATGCTTTTATGTTTTGTTAATTGTACCCCGGATTTTGTTCTAGACCAGAAGAAATATCTGTTTCTCTTTTTGGAATTGGCAGGATAGCGCGGTTAAAATCGGCTCCAATTTCCTGGTTCAGACTGGGCGAATACACAGATCTTCCATTTCGCCAGGCGTCCCAGCAGCGATGTCCTTCTGCTACTAATTCTTTTCTCCTTTCTGTCAAAATATCGTCAAGCGTTACTGAAGCAACATCGGTGTAACCTGTGATCCTGTTTTTACGCAGTTCGTTTAAATACCATGCTGCATCGTGGTCGCCTGATGCATTTCCTCCTTTTAATTTTGCTTCAGCAGCAATCAGGTACACTTCAGATAAACGAATGACAATTGGATTATTTAGATACAAATTACCATCTCTGCCAGGATACTTCTGAGTGTAATAGCCTTGAGTGTCCGTTTCATCGTCTTCCCACTCAATTAATTGCGAACGAATGTCATTGGCGTCTGCAGTCAACAGTTCGTAGCCCTGCACCGAGTAGGCACATTCTCCATAGCCGGAAGCGTGCGTATAATACCCGATAGAGTTTCGCTGAGAGCTGTGGTTTGGAGTTGTCAGAATCTCAAACATGGCTTCTGATGCACCTTCTACACCCCAAACATTCAGGTAGTTATTAATGGTGTACAACGAATAAGGAGAGTTGTTGATAACTTCCTGGGCAGCAGATAGCGCTTCACTGTTTTCTTCAAGATACAGGTGCACACGTGCCAGGAGCCCTTTGGCAGCCCAGTAGTTAATTCTTCCCAGATTTTGGTCCTGAGAAAGAAGGCTAAGCGCAGTACTCAGATCGTTCTTTATAAATGTATAGGTTTGCTCCAGTGTTGAACGGGTAGGTTCGTAGTCAACCGGATATTTCTCGTTTGAAATAGGAATACCTGAGTTAGCCGCATTTACGTCGGTGGTGCTTGGCAGTTTGGCAAAAAGGCGGGCTACATCGAAATGCATGAGTGCACGGAGGGCATATAACTGGCCTTTTAAATCGTTGTATTGGTCTTCTTCACCTGTTTCAACGTTTATTGTTTCTACTACACTGAGTACGTCGTTTATTCGGCCAATAAGTGTATATGGTATTTGCCAGAAATGTTCAGCAAAACTGGATTCAGTACCGTGTTCAAAACGAGCCATTGGCGAAATCTGGTTGTTGGAGGCGGTATAATCGATATCCCCGCCTTTTAAATCAGCATAGGCAATAAAATCACCTCCGTAGTATGAATACGGTTCAGTATTTTGTCCCAAACCAAGGTCAAAATCGATCATTCCGGAATAAACACCATTTACTGCGTATCCGAGATCGGTGACAGAAGAAATTGCTTCACTCGTTGGTAAAGCGTCAGATGGACTTTGGTCAAGAAAATCTTGGCAACCTGCAAAGAAGATGGCAAAGCCCAGAATTATGATATATTTTAATCTTTTCATGATCATTTATTTAAAATTCAACATTAATTCCGAACAGGAAATTTTTCGTAATCGGGGTATCCACTGTGCGGTATCCGTTAAGTGTTACTTCCGGTTCAATAGTGTCTTCTTTAGCCCAGGTCCAGATATTATTGCCACTTACTCTCAGTTGTACATTACTCATATACATTTTCTGCGCAATGCTTTTAGGTAAGTTGTAAGTCAGCGAAATATCTTTTAACCTGATGTGGTCAGTAGATAGTACATGTCGTGATGACCAGCGGTCGGGACGATCGCCACTCCATCCAACAGGGCGTGGATTATCCACGATGTCACCCGGTTGCTTCCACCAGTTATTTTCAACATCCTTTGCTAAATTGAATGACCCCAATCTGACTCCATCATGATGGAAGAAATAGCCTGGGTAATCGAAAAGGCTTCCACCATACTGGTAAGTGAATAAGAAAGAAAATTCAAATCCCTTATAAGTGAAAGTATTTGAAATACCTCCCATAAAATCAGGAATAGCTTTTCCCTGGATGGTTGGTTTAGCGAGCGCGCGGTAATAAGTAAGCTCATCCGAGTTGTCAGGATCGAGATAGAACTGGGCCATCCCGTTATCGGGATTTACACCTGCATAGGTTGGCAGGTAGAAGGTATTGATGGATTCGCCTTCGCGTAAGAGATACATACCGCCGTCACCGCTGATAATTTCATCTCCATTCGGAAGTTTATCAACAATAGCACTAATGGTAGTGAAGTTAAAATCAGTATTCCATTTGAAATCGCCCCTGATAATGTTAGTCGAGTGGATTTCAATTTCAATCCCCTTGTTGGTTAATTCCCCAATATTTTGCCACGAAGTTTCAAACCCGGTAAGATATGATAAGGGTACCTGCATCAACAGGTCTTTGTTCTTTTTATGATAATATTCTGCTGAAGCAGAAATCCTCTTGAACAGCCCCAATTCGATCCCAACGTTCATATTGTATGATTTTTCCCAGCTTAAATCTGCATTGTCGGGTTGAATGATATAAATGGCACTTTCAGAACCATAACCACTTGCAAACGAATAGAGGCCCATATGTGCATAGTAGTCAATTGGGAGTGTTCCGTTTGTACCATACGAAGCTCTTATCTTGAAGTCGTCGAGCCACTCGGCAGAAAGAAAACCTTCCTGAGAAATCCGCCATGCTCCTGATGTAGACCAGAATGTTCCCCAACGGGTGTTGGTACCAAGCCGTGATGAACCATCGGAACGAATACTAGCCGAAACATAATACTTGTTGTCGAAATTGTAGTTCATGTTACCCAGAAAGGACATCAGGTTGGAAGAGGAAGATGAACTCCCTACGGAAAGTTCTTGTCCGTTGGATAAGTCAGGAAGTTTATATGTTGAATAATTCTCAGCAACTCCTTCCATTGTTTTGTAGGTCAGGCCTTCGGCTTCGTAACCTCCTAAAACCTGCACACTGTGTTTTTTAAATTCTTTATTGAAGTCGGCAATAAACGATGCATTTTTAACAATGGTGGTGTAAGTCAGCATCTGTCCCAATCCATTATGAACTTCTCCGTCAACACTTTGAGGAGCCCACCAAATAAACGTTTTCGAATCGGAATAGTCGAGACCAAAGGTCGATCTAAGAGAAAGAAACGGTAGGATTTTCATATTGACATTAGCATTCGACAAACTACGGTAGCGTTTTACATTGTAGGTTTGGTCGGTGGCTGCACCGCTTGGTTCAAGAATTTCCAATGCGTTATTAACATTTCCCATCCCGGCATTCTGGTTTAATGTTCCATCTTCATTATAAACAGGCTGTGTAGGGTTCATTTCAAAGGTCATGCTAAGCGGAGATGTATATCCAATGCCTTGTTCCTGGTCAGATTGATCTCCATACCCATTTTGATTTGTATGCGAAAGCAATTGTTTTATACCAAATTCGAGCCAGTCGTTTGATTTGTGATTCAGGTTTAAACGCCCGGTGTAGCGGGTGAAGTCGCTACCTGCTACGATTCCATCAATTTGATTTAAGCCCAGACTGGTGTAAAAATTTGTTTTTTCCCCACCTCCTGAGGAGGAAAACTGATAGTCCTGACTTTTACCTGTGTTGTAAATAACATCTCGCCAGTTGGTATTTGCCGAAGGTGAAGTAATTCCCCACTTCCCTCCATCAGGATCTTCCTGCGCATATGCAATTGCACGGGCCAAAACTTCGGGGTCCTGGTAGCCCGGATCATCTGGATAAAGTCCCGGTTCATACCAATACAGGTAAGCACCAATCAAAGCATCGTTAACATAGTCGATGTATTGATCAGCACTCATAGGTTGATAAACCTTGTTCATAGCTGTTTGTGATGTACCAACCGTAGCCTTAAAATTGTACCTGGTTTTTCCGGATTCGCCTGTTTTTGTGGTGATCAAAACTACCCCGTTTGCTGCACGCGATCCGTAAAGCGAAGCCGCTGCTGCATCTTTCAATACAGTAATACTTTTAATATCTTCAGGATTAAGTGTTGACAGCAGGTCGGAGGAAAAGCCGGTGTAACCAAAAACTCCGGTCTCCATCGGTATTCCATCAATTACATACAACGGAGTAGTAGATGAGTTGATAGAACCGACTCCGCGAATCTGAATCTCGCCTGATGCACCCGGCGCTCCGGTTGTAGAACTTACTCTTACTCCTGAAACCCTTCCTGAAAGCATTTTATCGACGGATTCAGAAGTTGTTACACCAACTAATTCATCAGAGTCAACTTTTTGAGCAGACCCTGTGTATGATGAACGTTTAGTGGTGCCGTAAGCTACTACCAGCACTTCATCTACTCCGATTACATCGTTTTCCATTTTTACGTTGTAAACGGTTTGAGAAGTAACCTGAACTTCCAAAGTTTTCATCCCGACAAAGGAGAAAACCAGTATTTCATTTTCAGGTACATTTAGTGAGAATTCACCATCGGCATTTGTTATAGTTCCAAGAGAGGAACCTTTTATAACTACCGATACTCCGGGAATAGGTGATCCATCATCAGATGAAGTCACCGTACCTGTAATTTGCTTTGCCTGGGCGTAGATTGTACACACACCAATAAACAAAGCTACAACAAATAGAAGTAGTTTTTTCATAGACAAAAATTTATGTTAATACTCAAGCAATTACCCTTCGCTTTTTCTTTAAAAAAAACTCCCGCCGGGGAAACGGGAGTCTGAATATCTGCCAGCCGGCCAGATATAATCACTTTTTACACGGTTCTGCTGTTCACTATTTCTATGTAAATAAGTGGAGTCTTCTCTGTAATTTTCTGTTTTCCCCGTTATCCCCGTGTATCTTTTAATCAAAGAATTACCATGTTTAATGGTTTCCTGATTTACAGAGTTTTATCAAACATAAAAAGGAATAAGCATTGATTCAGAAAATTATCAATCAACGTCATGAAAATATATATGAGCAACTTGTTTGGTGAGAATAATGGAAATTTGGGTTGTTTGCAGATAAAACTTGGGTGTTTACAGATTGATAAACATTTTTGCATAAAAAAGGCGGGTAAAACCCGCCTGTGTCATTATGCCGCGATATCTGCAAATGCTTCCTGCAAAATATCGGGATACAAATCGTTAAATTCCTGAAGGCACCAATGATACAGCTCTATTCGCTGTTGAGGTTCTACCCAGTTGATGCATTTGTTTAGTTCTTTTCTGAACAAGTCTCTGCTGAAACTCACTTTCGGCAGGATCATTTTCGCGTACTCCATCATAGCTTTTGTCTTTTTTGAACTGTTTGCATCAATTTAACCTTTGAAAATGAATTTAAGTATGTTGAAGAATATGCTTTAACAGTATTTAATATTTAAATTTTGCTGTGATTTTGGTAACTATTTACAAGCAAGATATTTACATTTTTTGCTAAAATCTCTGTTTCAGAACATGTAATTTTTTTAAACAAATCAGAATATGATTTCTTCTCTACAAGATTGATTTTACGAAGCCTGAAATATCCTCTTTAAAATTTGTTGAATGCGTTAAAGTGTTTACAAAAGCACTTCCGATTATAGCTCCACTCGCATAATCACAAGCATTCTTAAAAGTAGCTCTATCTGAAATTCCAAACCCTATCAACCTTGGATTTTTTAGGTTCATATTTTGCACTTTCTCAAAGTAATCGCGATGGAAGTCTTCAACTTTTTTGCCGGCCCCGGTCGTTGATGCTGATGAAACCATATAAATAAAACCCGAACTTGATTTATCGATTTCCCGAATCCTGGATTCGCTGGTTTGTGGTGTGATCAGTAAAATGTTATGCAAATTATTTGCCTCGAAATAGGATTGGTAAAATTCCTTGAATTCATCCAGCGGAAGATCGGGAAGAATTGTTCCGTCAATCCCAATCTCGGCACATTTTTTACAGAAACGCTCGACACCATATTGGTAGACAGGATTGATGTATCCCATCAGGATTAGTGGGATATTAACAGAGCTTCGGATTTCTTTTAGCTGGTCGAAAAGCAGGTTCAGGCTCATCCCGTTTTTTAAGGCTTTTTCGCTGCTTTGCTGAATAGTTGGCCCGTCAGCGGTAGGGTCAGAAAAGGGCATCCCTATTTCGATGAGGTCGACGCCATTTTTTTCCAATTCCTGAATGATTTCTATAGTATCATTCAGATTGGGGAAACCAGCTGTAAAATATATCGATAATATGTTGTTTTGCTTATTTTGGAAAAGTTGGTTGATTCTGTTATTCATCTTTTGCTTATTTTTCTCTTTTAATATCGAAGGAAGTTCGTTCTGGTAGTGACAAAAGCTCATTGGTGATCTTTTTAATACCCAAAATAATCGAGGTAAGTTTCCATATCTTTATTTCCGCTTCCCGAAAGATTGATCACATTCACATCATCCGGCTTCATTTTCAGCATTTCAAGTGCTGCCAAAGCGTGTGCCGATTCGAGAGCAGGGATAATTCCTTCTTTCTGAGTTAGAAGAAGAGCGGCTTGTAACACTTCTTTGTCGGTGGCGGCAAGGTATTTTGCCCGACCTGATTTAAAAAGATGGGAATGGATGGGGCCAATTCCCGGATAATCAAGACCTGCCGAAATGGAATAAGGCTCGGTAATTTGTCCATCATTGTTTTGCATCAAATACGTTCGGCTCGAATGTAAAATACCCGGCGAACCAACAGTAAGTGTTGCCGCTGTTTCATCAGTATCCACTCCTTTTCCGGCAGCCTCCACTCCAATTAATTCAACCTGTTCATCATCCAGAAAATGATAAAAAGCTCCAGCGGCATTGCTTCCGCCACCCACACAAGCCAGAATACGCGTGGGTAATTCCGACCCGGTTTGTTCGAGCAACTGGCTTTTCATTTCCTTGCTGATTACCGATTGGAAGCGGGCTACCATGTCGGGGTAGGGGTGTGGCCCCACTACCGAGCCAATAATGTAATGTGTATCCACCGGATTATTAATCCAGTCGCGCATGGCTTCGTTGGTCGCATCTTTTAAAGTTTTATTCCCACTGTGCACCGGGATAACTTCTGCCCCAAGCATCTTCATCTTTTTTACGTTTGGGGCCTGCCTTGAAACATCGAGTGCTCCCATGTACACCACGCATTTCAGGCCTTTCAACGCGCAAACTGTGGCAGTAGCAACTCCGTGTTGTCCTGCGCCTGTTTCTGCAATAATTCGCGGTTTTCCAAGTTTTTCCGCCAGTAAGATCTGTCCGACAGTGTTATTGAGTTTATGCGAACCGGTGTGGTTCAGGTCCTCACGTTTCAGGAAGATTTTTGTCCCATAGTGTTCTGATAGGCGGCTTGCATAATAAAGCGGAGATGGCCTGCCTACGTAATTCTTCAATAATTGGTCAAATTCTTTTCTGAATTCTTCCGATTCAATAATTTCGAGGTAGCGGCGTTTCAATTCGTCGATGTTGGTGTACATCATTTCGGGGATCCATGCTCCACCAAATTCCCCGTAATATCCTTTTTCGTTAACTTGATATTTCATTTTTAAAAAGTTGGAAGTCGGAAGACCGAAGATGGAAGTTTTATCATTCTAATCTCCCGCATATATTAACACTAATGTTTTAATTCGTTTATAAAATAATTTAATTGCTCTATACTTTTTCGTCCCGGTTCCTCTTCAAAACCACTGTTTAAGTCCACGCCTGCCAACATTGGATGATTGAGTTGCAAAACACTTTCTGCATCATCGGGAGAAATTCCTCCACTTAGCAGGAAAGGTGTTTTTCCTGAATATTTTTTAAGTACTGACCAATCAAATTTTTCTCCTGATCCACCATGTAATTTCGTTTTTGTATCGAACAGAAAATAATCTGTTACGCCTTCAAATGGCTGGGTCGTATTGAAATTGAAATTTTCGTCCACTGAAAAAGCTTTCAAAACTTTCAACCCCTGATTTTTCAGAATCTGACAGGTTTTAGGATTTTCTTTTCCGTGCAGTTGGATGTATTCAAAACCAAAATTCTTTGCCAGACCCATAATTTCGAAAGCATTTTCATCGACAAAAACACCAACTTTTGGTAAGGCCGAATTGAAAAGTCCTGCATCAGGTTGCTCACCTACAAACCGTTTTGATGGTGCATAAAATATGTACCCCAGCAAATCAACGGGCAGCTGCTCCACCCGTTCGCGGTTTTCCGTGAACTTCATTCCACAAACTTTTATAATCAGGTTTTTCTTCATTTCTTCCTTATTAATGTCATACTCTCGTCAAAATGACATAAATCGGATTAATTTTTAAGCTTCAATAAACTTCCTGCAGGCTTCTCCCGGGTTATCCGTTTTCATAAACGTTTCTCCGATCAGAAATCCCCTAAATCCATTTTGTCGCAGATAGCGAATTTCGCTGGCACCGGACAGTCCACTCTCTGAAATCTTCACAAATTTGTCGGGAATGAGTTTCGAGAGTGCGATTGAAGTTTCGATGTTCACCTCAAAGGTTTTTAAATCGCGATTGTTTACTCCAACGATATCTACAAAATCATTTACTATTTCGAGTTCTTCTGCGTTATGAATCTCCATTAGAACTTCCATTCCCAGATTTTTTGCCTGCCTTGCCAGTATTTCTGCCTGTTCATGTTCCAGACAAGCTGCAATAAGCAAAATAACATCGGCTCCGTAAGCTTTTGCTTCAACCAACTGATAAAGATCAATCATAAAATCTTTTCGAAGAATTGGGATTTCAGGGTTGGTTTCCCGAGCTCTCACTAAATTGGCCTGGTGACCGCCAAAAAATTTGGGTTCGGTTAAAACCGACAATCCTGCTGCGCCGGCATCAACGTAAGCTTTTGTTACCTCTTCCACTTTTGCTGACAGATTGATATCTCCTTTTGAAGGAGATCGTTGTTTGAATTCAGCAATAATTCCTGATGAGCCCGGTTTTAGTAAGTTTTTTTTCAGCGAATTACACTCCCTGGAAAAATCAGGAATATCCTTCAGCATTTCAACATCTACCAACTTCTTTTGGTGAGCCACTTCTTCTTTTTTGGCTTCGATAATTTTGTCGAGAATGTTCATATTCTTTATTTTTTTCTTTTGTCATTTCGACGACGCAGGAGGAGAAATCTGTTCCAAGTAAAGAGATTTCTCATCCGCCAGATGGCGGATTCGAAATGACAGTTAATTAGTTACAGCTTTTAATTTTTCCAGTGCTTTTCCACTTTTTAGCGACTCAGTTGCCATTTCAACACATTCTTTCAAATCTCTTTCAGCGAAAACAAGATTTAAACCAAGTGCTGCATTGGCAACCACTACATTGTTTTGTTCAGTAGTGCCTTCCCCTTCCAGAATATTCAAAAATATCTTTGCAGCTTCTTCTACTGAATTTCCTCCAAAAAGTTTTTCCGGAGTAATTTTTTCAAAACCAAAATCTGCCGGTGAAAGAAACCCTTCTGCACCATTTTTTGCGAAATGCGTATCCGAAGTTAGCGAAACTTCATCATATCCGTCTTTGCTGTTTACAATCATAAAGTTCACATCCAGCGTTTCATACACATTTTTGTAATGATTGAAATTTTCTTCGTTGTTTACGCCCAGCACCTGGTATTTAGGCGACGCAGGATTAATCATTGGCCCGAGAATGTTGAAAAAAGTAGGCACTTTTAATGCAGCACGAGCAGGTGCAATATGTTTCATCGCCGGATGAAAAAGCGGAGCATGCATAAAACAGAAGTTTCCTTTGTCGAGGTCGTTTTTCAATTTGCCCGGTTCGTTGCTGAATTTATAACCCAGAAATTCGAGCAGATTCGACGAGCCACTTGTTGACGAGACTGCGTAGTTACCATGTTTGGTGACATTTACTCCGGCACCGGCCAAAATAAAACAGGCCAGTGTTGAAATATTAAACGTATTTTTTTCGTCGCCACCGGTTCCCACCACATCAATGGCATTGTATTCCGAAAGGTCGGTTTGCAGGCTCAGTTCTGCCATGGCATCGCGAAATCCGGCCAGTTCTTCCGAAACAATGGGCCGCATTTTGAAAATGGTTAGGAAGGAGGCGAAGGCCATTTCGCTGTACTGCCCTGTTCCAACACCCAAAAGAATTGATTTTGCCTGCTCGCGCGTGAGGGTGTTTCCCTCAAAAAGATATTGTAATGTTTCTTTCATTTTTTCGAACTTTAACGGAAATCCGAAGTCGGAAGTCCGAAGATTATTTATTCTGGTTTCAATTTATTTATCGTTCAAATCGGTTTTCAGCCAGTTTTTTAAAATTTGTTC
>Ga0116152_10004314_pt1 | contig 11261 bp, 10 predicted proteins | sample AD_UKC119_MetaG_FD_89894 | JGI IMG/M metagenome (GOLD analysis project Ga0116152, IMG submission 89894) | Active sludge microbial communities of municipal wastewater-treating anaerobic digesters from Hong Kong - AD_UKC119_MetaG | ecosystem: Engineered > Bioreactor > Anaerobic > Digestate...
CTCTGTGCGGATGCACACCAACACCTCGGGGCTGGTCAGTGGGAGGGAAGTAATACTTACTATTGTAATCCATCATTATGAATGGATCCATTCTTTCAAAGCCTTTCTGAATTCCGGAAGGAATATATTGGTGTACTCTAAACCCGTCGCCAACCATGTGAGGGGTGGGAGGTGTAAATACGCGTTCAATTTGTCTTGTTTTCATTTTAATCGTTTTTATTTTATATCGTAAAGTTACGCCATAAAACACTGTTTTACATTGATGTATGTTAAGAACCGCTTGTGACTAATTATACTTGAAACCAGAAATCGAGAACTCTGTTTTACAAAACAAAGTCCTCGATTCTTTAAAAGGGGAACAGTAAATTCTTAAAAAAATTATTGTTTTACAAATTGCAGTGAAGCAATCAATTTCACTTTATCGCTTACTACAACACTTCCGGCTTCGGTCATTGCGTTCCATGTTAAGCCGAAATCTTTTCGGTTTATGTGGCCTTCAAATTCAAAACCAGCTTTTGTCTGTCCGTAGGGATCAACTGCTGTTCCGTTGTATTCCGTTTCCAATTCAACTTCTTTGGTAACTCCTTTTATGGTTAAGTCACCTATCATTTTATTTCCGTCAAATGATTTCGATCTGAAAGTTAACTTCGGGTTTTTTTCGGCTCCAAAAAATTCATCACTTTTTAAGTGATTGTCTCGATCTTTATTGTTTGTGTTCACGGAATCAATTTCTGCTGAAAATGAAAAATTACCCTTTTTAAAATCATCATTTGAAGCTTCAACCTTGCCATCAAATTTTTCGAAACTACCCGTTACGGTAGAAATCATCATATGCTTTACCTTAAAATTTATTTCGGAATGTGTAGCATCAATATTCCAAACTGTTTTTGCATTGTCCATATTTATATTTTTTTGTTATTAATTATTTATAGGACAAAATTAAGGCGCACAACCAACCCTTGCATTGATGTATGATAAGAAATAGGTTTAAAAGTTATAGTTGATCTATTTATTCATCTCCTCCAATAACTGGTCATAATCCTCAATCTTTATGTGAAGCACACCACCTAAACTGATTATTGGGGTAGTAACAGAATCAATCTTGACGATAGCATTTGCAAAAGCTGGTGCCAATTGGGCTTTCAAGTCGGGCTTTTCAGAAAAACGATAAGAAGTATATAAATAACGGCTTTTGTCTAAACCAGAAATAAGGCTGTCACAACTGTTGCAATTTTCAGGAATATAAACAATAACCTTTTTTCGGGGTTCAATTTTAATAGGCTCAAATTCCCTTCGTAATGCACGGCGGGAAAGACTATCGCTTACATTTAACTCATATGTGTAATGGGCTTTTTTACCTCTATCAACAATCAAGTTGGCTAACATGACTTTTGATGCAGCTGGAACTCGAACCGCTCTCGGCACACTTTTACTTTGACGAAAGTTTGTGCCTTCAACAGTTATGGAAACATCTAAGTCTTGTTCGTTTTTGTTGAGTGCATACAGGAAAAGCCGGTTGGCCTTTGCTTCTTCAACAATTTCTATGGGTCTTTCTTGTGAAAATAGTGGAGTACAGCTTATTGTAAATACAAAAATGAAGAGTAATTTTTTTAGCATTTTGGATAATTTTATATCTTTTCGAAGATATAAATTTCAACAGGAATTAAAAAAAATAAATAAAGAAACCAAAATTGCTTTAACAATACTTTTTAGGGGGCTAAAAAGAAACTGTAAGTATCTTTAGGGTATAAAGAAATAAATAAAATGATTGACAGCAATAATTTTGAAAAGTTAACTATTGGTGGAGGCTGCTTTTGGTGTACCGAAGCGATTTTTAACCAAATAAGAGGTGTTGAAAAAGTGGTTTCCGGCTATTCTGGCGGGAGTGTTCCTGGCATACCAACCTATCGTGAAGTGTGTTCTGGACTTACTGGCCATGCCGAAGTGATACAGGTAACATATAATCCAAAAGTTATTTCTTTTGAAGATTTGCTTGTTATTTTTATGACCAGTCACGATCCCACAACTTTGAATAGGCAAGGGGCGGACACAGGTACGCAATATCGCTCAGTTATTTTTTATCACGATGAAAACCAGAAAAAAATTGCCGAAACTGTGCTAAATGAAATGGCACCTTATTATGAAAATACAATTGTTACAGAGTTAAGTCCTTTGGAAAAGTTTCATCCTGCTGAAGACCCCCATCAAAATTATTATACCAATAACAAATCACAAGGCTATTGCGCAACTGTTATTTCACCAAAATTGGCCAGACTTCGAAAAATGCACGCAGATAAGCTGAAATAATGATTTTTTTGCTTAAAAATCCAGAATATTAATTAGTAATATCATTAATTTCTTTTTTGGCAGCATTTTTAAACTGTTCGTATTTTTCAGAAATAGTGTCTTCAACTTCTCCGGCTTTCTCTTTTATTTTTCTGCCAGTTTCGTTTGCTTTATCCTTAAGTCTTTGTTTTTCTTCGGGCGACATGTTTTTGTATTTCCAAAATGCAAATGCACCAGCTGCTATTCCTAACAGCGCTAATAATCCTTTTCCTTTATTGTTCATGTTGTTTTTTTTGTTTCTATAAAGATAAGATATTGAGAGACTTCCTTTACAATTTTGATTCAACTTTAGTATTTATTTAATACTTAAAGATTTCATTTAATAAAGTATTCATAATTTCTTTCAACAGATTTTTTTTCAGAAAATAACTTTTAAAAAAATCCATTCAAACAAGAAACAAAAGCCTGTGGACCTTAAAATTTTTACAGAATAAATTCATATCTTTAAAATAAAATAAACCAACAATAATTTTATGGTTAACATCAAATAAGCAAGTCCAAGCTTTTATATAGGAATTGTTTGGCGCATTGCATCTGAAAAAAAGTTCTAACAAAAAAAACGCGCAGATGAAAATATACGACGACAAACACATCAAAAACGTAGTCTTTGTAGGCGCTCATAACAGCGGCAAAACTACTCTTGCGGAAACAATGCTTTTTGAGGCAGGCCTCATAAACCGTCGTGGCACGGTTGAAAATAAAAACACAGTTTCTGACTATCACGACATTGAACACGAAAGGGGCAACTCCATTTTTGCTACACCGCTTCACACCGAATGGCGCAATTACAAAATCAACATTATTGACACTCCTGGGCTGGATGATTTTATAGGTGAAATCATTTCCTCTATTCGCGTTTCAGATACCATCCTTACTGTTCTAAACGCGCAACATGGCGTTGAGGTTGGCACAGAAATAATATGGAACTACATTGATAAATATCATAAACCCACGATTTTCGTAATTAACCAAATAGATCATATTAATGCAAAGTTTGATGAAAGTTTTAAAAGCATAAAAAACTTGGTCGGCAACAATGCCGTGAAAATTCAATATCCTTTGGTTGTGGATGGGGCACAGTGCATTATTGATGTGCTAAAGATGAAAATGTACAAATTCTCTCCAGATGGAGGAAAGCCTGAAAAGTTGGAAATTCCTGACAATCAAAAGGAACTGGCCAACGAACTTAACAATGAATTGATAGAAAAAGCTGCAGAAAATGATGAAACATTGATGGAGCTTTTTTTTGATAAAGGAACTTTGAATGAAGATGAAATGCGTGCAGGCATAAAAGCAGGAATGTTGAACCACGATCTTTTTCCAGTGTTTTGTGTTTCTGCCTTAAACGATATGGGAACGGGAAGATTGATGGGGTTTATAGACAATGTGGCACCAGCGGCTTCAGATTTAAGACCGGAACAAAGCGTGGATGGCAAAGAAGTAAAAGCCGAAAAGGAAAGCCCAACGGCTTTATTTGTTTTTAAAACAGTATATCAACCAAATTTGGGCCAGATCACTTTCTTTAAGGTGATGAATGGTGAAGTCCGCCTAAACGATAAACTTATCAATTCACGAAACAATGAACCCGAAACAATAAACCAACTTTTCATAATGGATGGAAAGGAACGCCAACCCGTTACCAAGCTAACTGTTGGTGACATAGGCGCAACGCTAAAACTTAAATTTACAGAGACCAATGATACCTTGGCATCACAAAAACTTGTTCTTGCCATAAAACCTATAAAATTTCCTCCATCAAGAGTGAAAAAAGCAGTTTCTGCAATTAATACGAAAGACGAAGAAAAGCTAAGTGAGTCTTTAAAAAAAATCCACAGCCAAGACCCAACCGTGAAAGTTTCTTTTTCTTCTGAAGCAAAACAACTTATTCTTTCCTGCCAAGGTGATCTTCATCTTGCCACAATAGAATGGATTTTGAACAATGTTTACGGTGTGGAAGCAAGATTTGAAAAACCAAAAATTGCTTTTCGAGAGACTATTCAAAGATCCTCAACTTCAAATTATAGACATAAAAAGCAATCAGGCGGCTCGGGTCAGTTTGCGGAAGTTCACTTAAAAATTGAACCTTGGTATGAAGGTATGGATGAACCCCAGGGTTTCAACATCCGTGGAAAAGAAGAATTAGATCTACCTTGGGGCGGAAAATTGGTTTTCTACAATTGTATTGTTGGGGGAGTGATAGACCAGCGCTATTTGCCCTCGGTAATGAAAGGTGTTTTGGAAGTAATGGAAGAAGGACCATTGGTAAATTCTTACATTCGCGATGTACGCGTAATGGTTTATGACGGTAAAATGCATTCCGTGGACTCCAATGATATATCTTTTAAAATTGCAGGTGCCCATGCTTTTAAAGAAGCCTTTTTGAATGCCAATCCAAAACTTTTGGAACCCGTTTTAGAGCTTACCGTAAAAGTGCCCGAAGAAATGGTGGGTAACGTAATGACTGATTTGCAAGCGCGCCGTTCAATGATTCAAGGAATAGAAAACAACAATAACTATCAGATTTTAAAATGCTTGACGCCTGAGGCTGAACTCCATGGTTTTTCAACAGACTTACGTTCGTTAACACAGGGTAGGGCAACCTTTAAATCTGCTTTTTCGTCTTATCAACCTGTGCCTGTAAATGTTCAAAAGGAATTAGTAAAGCAATAGACTGATTTTTTTAGTACGTCAATCATTATTTTCCAATAATTTTTAACCGAACAATGCAGTTTTAAAATAAAATGCTTTGTGCGTTCAAACTGTGACTATATTTGCCGAAAATTAATTTATGTCACAGCGGATTTCTGAAACTGAAACTTCCACAAAGGAAGAAATGAAAAATTTGAAAAAAGACGTTTCTAAAGTTGATTCCAATCAAGAAATCAATGCTGAAGAAATAGCGAAATGCATTGCTATTCTTGAGCATTTAAATAATAACACAGATCAGATATTTGAAATTCCAAAAGAACAGCGCTTAGCTTTAATAAAAGCTTCGGGTCAACTTTCACGTCCTGACCGCGATGAATTTTCCAGAAGAAAAAAAGACGCAAAAAGAGCTGAAAAGCGAAAACAAGCCAATAAAGATAGAACCGCCCGCAAAGAAACTGGAATCCGTAGCGCTCGTGAAAACATTGTCTTTGTAGCTCCAAAATTGCTCCAAACATCCGAGCTATCCAATAAAAAGGAACTTGAACTTGAAACCCCACGAAACTGTTACGTATGCAAAACGCTGTTCACAAAATTGCATCATTTTTATGATACTATGTGTACGGAATGTGGTGATTTCAATTACGCAAAGCGGTTCCAAACTGCAGATTTAACAGGGCAAGTTGCAGTTATAACAGGATCGCGTTTAAAAATTGGGTATCATATTTCTCTGATGTTACTTCGTGCGGGCGCTACAGTTGTTGCTACAACGCGATTTCCTGCAGACTCTGCATATCGTTTTGCACAGGAAGAAGATTTTCATCAATGGGCAGACCGATTAAAGATTCACGGTTTAGACCTTAGACATATTCCGAGTGTTGAAATTTTTTGCAATTACATTGAGCAGAAATATGAAAATCTTGACATTCTCATCAATAACGCTGCACAAACAGTGAGAAGGCCAGCAGGATTTTACCAGCATTTGATGGCTAGGGAAGAAATGCCTTTTGAAGACCATCCGCAGTTTGTAAAGGATTTATTGCAGGACCATATGAATTGCTTGCAAGAATTGAAAACACTTACGGCAGACATTGGCAAAAACAAAAATCTTCCAGTAACTTGGCATGGTTCGGAACCGGGAATTGGTATTCGCGCTTCAGCAAAACTTTCGCAGATTCCATATAGTTTTGATAACTCTTTAAGCGCTAAAGAAGTTTTTCCCGAAGGAAAATTGGATGCAGATTTACAACAGGTTGATCTCAGAAAAACAAACAGCTGGCGTTTAAGACTTGGTGAGATTGAAACAACTGAAATGATTGAGGTTCAATTAGTAAACTCAATAGCACCTTTTGTACTTTGCAATCGTTTAGGTGAAATAATGAAGAAGGAAAATACGGGTAAAAAACATATAATAAATGTCTCAGCAATGGAAGGAAAATTCCATCGGTTTTTTAAGGAAGACCGCCATCCGCATACCAATATGGCAAAAGCAGCGCTAAACATGTTGACCCACACCGCTGCTGGAAGTCTTGCAAAAGAAGGTATTTATATAAACGCAGTTGATACGGGTTGGGTTACCGATGAGGATCCCATAGAACTTGCAAAACGCAAAATGGAACTACACGATTTTCAACCACCGCTGGATATTGTTGATGGCGCCGCGCGAGTAATGGATCCTTTGATTGATGGAATAAACACAGGAAAACACTGGAGCGGCAAGTTTTTGAAGGATTATAGACCTATTGATTGGTAGCTTTTTTGTGAAAATTGACGAAAGATTTTTTCACCAACAACCAAGAATAAATTAATTTGATAAATAGTGAATACTGATAACCCACAACCAAATAACCCTTTACACGGAGTTAAACTTGCAGATATTATGGAATATCTTGTAGATTATTATGGTTGGGAAGTTTTGGGTGGAAAAATTAAAATCAATTCCTTCAACAACAATCCATCAATTAAATCGAGCTTAACTTTTCTTCGGAAAACCCCTTGGGCGCGTGAAAAAGTGGAGCAACTTTACTTAAAAACCAAGTTTAAATAGCATCGGAAAATTCGTTCGTAATAAATCTGCCATTTCTTCGGCAAAAACCTATAAAAGGACGTAGTTTTGCAAAACTTCACATATAGGGGATTTTTATGACTGAGGCCAAAGACGCAATTCAAGAGAAAAAAACAGATAAAGAACTGTATAGCTACCAAAAAGGGGCTATTGACAGAATATTTGACAAGTTTGAAACAGCTCCAGAGGATTATCATTTATTATATCAGCTTCCCACTGGTGGTGGCAAAACGGTTATCTTTTCTGAAATAGTACGCCAGTATTTAAAGCATCACAACAAAAAAGTGCTTGTAATGACCCACCGTGTGGAACTTTGCAAGCAAACCTCAGAAATGCTTACAAGTTTTGGAGTAATCAACAAAGTGGTTAATAGTACTGCAAACTTAGATGACCAAGAAAAATACAGTTGTTTTGTGGCAATGGTTGAAACCTTAAACAACCGCTTGAATGATAACAAACTGGATATATCAGACATTGGTTTGGTCATTATTGATGAAGCACATTACAACTCCTTCACCAAGCTTTTTAAATTCTTTGAAAAATCATTCATCCTTGGTGTAACTGCAACGCCATTGAGTTCAAACAGAGGCCTTCCTATGAAGGACAATTATCAGGAATTGATAGTTGGCGAAAGTATTCAGTCTTTAATTGATAATGAATTTTTGGCGCAAGTTGAGGTCTTCCAATATAATATGGGCCTTACTTCTCTGGAAATAGGCTCCAATGGTGATTATACCGTAAAATCTTCAGACGATCTTTATTCCGCAGTAGGAATGTTAGACCAGCTGTATCAGGCCTATTTAAATCATTCCAAAGGAAAAAAAACCTTGATTTTTAATAATGGCATAAACACTTCCATTCAAGTGTATTATCATTTGAAAGCAGAAGGATTGCCTATTATGCATTTGGACAATACGGCAACTAAAAAGCAGCGAAAGCAAATACTGCGCTGGTTTCGAGAAACGCCTGATGCTATTTTAACTTCCGTGAGTATTTTAACCACTGGTTTTGACGAACCAACAATTGATACCATTATTTTGAATAGAGCAACTCGCTCATTGACTTTGTATTTCCAAATGATTGGTCGTGGTTCGCGGATTTTAAACAATAAATCCAAATTTTCGGTAATTGATTTGGGTAACAATTACCAGCGTTTTGGCCCTTGGGAGGCACCATTGGATTGGCAGGCAATATTCCGATCGCCCGATTATTATATGGATCGTTTGCTGAGTGATGAGGAATTGGAAAGCCATTTTAGGTATGAAATGCCTGAAGAGCTTAGAGCTGAATTTGCAAAAAGTGAAGAAGTTTATTTCGATATAAAGGCCACGTATCAAGAAGCTACCTATAGAGGCGAATCTTCCAAAGTGGTGTTGGAACGCTCCATCTCACAACACGCCTACATTTGTATTGAAAATAGTGAAGATGTTTACGATGCGCTCAGCTTGGCAAAAATGCTTGGCGATGATATTGATCACCGTATTGAAAAATATTCGCAGTGCATCAGCAAGAGTACGCACAATTTTATAACTTGGTTAAAGGACGATTACCGTCTAAAACTGAGAAGTTATCTTCGTGAAAATTTTGATACAGTTTTTGAAGAAATAAACGGACATCCGCCAGAGGATTAAACTAAGAATCCCCTAATTAACTATTCACTACTTTTGCACCAAACAACCACCAATGGAATCTTTCAACGAGCTTAACATTTCCAAACAAATGCAGTATGCTATTGCAGATTTGGGTTTTGAGAAGCCAACACCCATACAGGCACGGTCGTTTTCCGTAATTATGTCGGGTACCGATATGGTTGGGATTGCACAGACAGGAACGGGAAAGACCTTTGCCTATATGCTTCCTATTTTGCAGGATTTAAAGTTTTCAAAAGAAACAAATCCGCGCGTTTTGGTTATGGTTCCAACTCGCGAATTGGTTTTGCAGGTTGTTGAGGAGATAGAAAAGTTTGGAAAATATTCCTCAATTAGGGTGATTGGTGTTTTTGGCGGAACCAACATCAACCGTCAAAAAGAAGCTGTTGCAGAAGGAGCGGATATTATTGTTGCAACTCCCGGAAGGCTTTATGATTTAGTTGTTAGCCGTGCACTTCAATTAAAAGCCATTAAAAAGGTGGTGATTGATGAAGTGGATGTCATGCTCGATTTGGGCTTCCGTTTTCAGCTTACAAACATTTTGGAATTGCTTCCCACAAAACGTCAAAATATTATGTTTTCGGCAACAATGACGGATGATGTGAATGTTTTTATCCACGATTTCTTTATTGCGCCCAAAACTGTTTCTGTGGCCGTTAGCGGGACACCCTTGGAAAACATTTCACAGTTTGCCTATGCGGTTCCTAACTTTTACACGAAAGCAAATCTACTGAAACATTTGCTTCAGAATGAAAACGATTTCAAAAAGGTGCTCATTTTTGTTCCGAATAAAAAAAGCGCCGATCTTCTTTTTGATATTTTGGATGAATACTTTGGAAGTGAAGTAGCCGTAATCCATTCAAACAAAACACAGAATTACAGAATTCGTTCCATAGAAAATTTTAATGCTAAAAAAACACGAATCCTTGTAACTACAGACGTTATGGCACGTGGTTTGGATTTAGACCAAATCAGTCACGTTATAAATTTTGACGTACCAAACTTCCCGGAAAATTATATGCACCGCATAGGTAGAACGGGAAGGGCAGAACAGGAGGGAACCGCTATTCTGCTTTATACCGAAAAGGAGCAAGATGCAAAAGCAACCATTGAAGGTTTAATGAATCTAAAGATTGCCAAACTGGAATTCCCCAAAGAAGTTGAAATTTCAAAACAACTTACTTATGAGGAACAACCTCAAGTAGTGGAAATTAATAATCCAACAAGCGCAGAAGAAGCAGGTCCCGCATTTCACGAAAAGAAAGCGAAAAACAAAAAAGAAAACCTGGGAGGTTCGTACAAACGAATTATAAAGCAGAAATACAAAAAACCTAAAACTAGAGGGGATAAGAATTTTAGAAAGAATAAAAGGGGAAAATAAATTACAAATAAGAAATTCCACACCATAGCTTGAAACTAGAATCCAAAAACACTTTACTAATAATTCTTGCTTTTTTCTCCATCTATGTTATTTGGGGTTCAACATATATGCTTAATAAAGTAGCTGTGGCAGAGTTGCCGCCTTTCTTTTTGGCATCCATTCGCTTTACAACAGCAGGTCTTTTAATTTTTATTATCTCCAAAGCGATGGGCAAGAGCCTAGCTATTACCCGAAAGCAGTTTATCAATGCTTTTATCGTTGGTGTACTTTTTCTTTCTTTTGGTAATGGAGTTATTGTATGGGCCTTAAAATATGTTGACAGTGGCTTCGCTGCCTTGGAAATTTCTGCACAACCTTTGGTGGTACTTTTGCTGATGTGGTTTTTGCAGGGCAAACGTATTAAACCCATGTCATTGGTAGGCGTAGGCTTAGGGGTCTTGGGAATTTTCCTCCTAGTTAGCCAAAAACAGATTATTGCTAAAGAAGGTACAGTTTTAGGGATGGTTATGATTTTCACTTGTATGCTAAGTTGGGCTTACGGCAGTCTTTTCGTTGGGAAAGCAGATTTTCCCAAAAACTTTTTTGTAAATACAGGTTACCAAATGTTTACAGCAGGTATTACGCTCGCACTTGCCAGTTTAATTTTTGGCGAACAATGGACTGCGCCAAATGAATGGGGACAGCCAGTACAATTGAGTATGGTATTGTTGATTATTTTTGGAAGTATTGTAGCTTTTACGTCTTTCAATTATCTACTTAAAACAGTTTCCCCAGATAAAGTTGCTACTTCAACTTATGTTAACCCAATCATCGCCCTTATTTTGGGTTGGTATATTTTAAATGAGCAAATTACATTACAATCCGTAATCGCCGCTGCAGTTCTTTTAACAGGGGTATATTTTATAAATACCACTAAGACTACACTAACAGTACCTCGTTTTTCCGGAAAGATTAAGAAACGGAAAAATCCTTAAATTTTATTCGATTTTTAATTTATTGGAAAAATCCATTTCTTACAAATTAATGAACTATCTATGGGTTTGCTTTGGGGTTTATATGAATGAATTTTCATTAGGCCAATTCATAACATTTAAACCCAATATTTCTAACCTTAGCCACCACCAAATCTGAAGGCATCTCTGGGTTGCACTCAAGATGCAATATGCGTTCCCAA
>Ga0116152_10004315_pt1 | contig 11256 bp, 13 predicted proteins | sample AD_UKC119_MetaG_FD_89894 | JGI IMG/M metagenome (GOLD analysis project Ga0116152, IMG submission 89894) | Active sludge microbial communities of municipal wastewater-treating anaerobic digesters from Hong Kong - AD_UKC119_MetaG | ecosystem: Engineered > Bioreactor > Anaerobic > Digestate...
ATGAATGAAGTGAACTTGATATTGACTTGTATTGAATAAGATATAAAATCACAAACAAAAACGAGAATATTTTCCCGTTAATGTTTAAATATTTTTGGGACATTTTCCCAAACTATTGACAATGTTTTTTGCTTATTATAAACAAAAAATAGTTTAAGTATCAGTAAATAAACCTAATAATTTAAAATTTAATAAAAAAACCAAGTTTTACCTTGGTTATGAGAACATTTATAATAATTTATTTTTTAAATATTTTGACTTTACCAACAAGTGGTAATTCTTTTGTTTTACCCTGGCATGCATAAACAATACCCATGATACAGAATACTGAAAGCGGTATTCCAATTAACCATAAGATAACAGATAACCATCCTGGTGTAACTTTTATGCAACTTTCATATCCCCAATAATTGAAGCATCTATTAACTTTTATTATTGCGGATAATATTGAAGTAAGAATTGAGTAGCCAACGCACACTACCATGAAATTCATGCCTTGAATAGCATGATATCTAACATACTTATTTTTCTTTTCTGCAAAGTACGGTATAAGTGCAAGTATTCCTAGATATGCTAGGACACTCATAAACTTTCCATCATTAATTTCTTCTTTGCTATATTTTGGTTCTTTTTCTTTTACTTCTTTAACCTCTTTTTTAGTTTCACTCATTTTAACACTCCTCTTTAATTATTTATTATAAATGTTCTCCTTTCTATTTAATTATAGCATAAATCTTTGAAATATATTATAAATTTCTGATTTTTTTTGTTTTTTCTTGTCCAATCATAAAAAAAGAATATTATTTATTCTTTTTTTACTAGTTCTGTATCAATACTTTTTTCTAATATTTCTGGATTCTGTAAAAAGTCTTCAAATAATTGTAAAGATTTGGCAAAATAGAAACCATCTGCAATACGTTCATCCATATTTACACCAAAGTCACATAAATATCTTTGTTGCAGTTTACCATCATCATCTAAATAATTCTCTTTTTTAATCTTGCCAATAGTAAATAAAATAGAGTTAGTTCCAAAATCTGTTATATTGTGATAAATAGCATTACATCCAATACTACCTAAGTTTGATACAATAATCGTACTATAATATAATAGACTATCAATAATTGATTGTGGTAGCCAGTCATGCTTATCCATACAAATTATTACTTTCACTACTAGTTTACGCATAAATTTTGGCATTTTGCCAATTGTTTCAATAAGATTGTCTGTTCCTTCTTTTTTGTTACTTCTAATTTGTTCAACTTTTTCTAATATTTTATTTTCTACACTTTTTAAGTTGTCTTCTGCCTCTATATCAAGTTTGGTCATCAATTCATCAGAATGATCTTCAAAAGCTACTTTTGCAACAAACCCCAATGTTATTTTATAACGATCATAATAATTATTATTAATAATATAACGATTCATCAATGGTCTGAAATAAATTGTTTTCCCTATTGCGGTTGCAAATAAATGAAAATATGTTAAATTTTTATCTTTCTTTTTAGCTTTTTCCATATATTTTACTAGATTAGTAACATCAACATCCTCATGAATATAAACATCCTCATCACATCTTTTTGATTTGACAAAAACCATAATTTTGTGCATTCCACTAATATTTTTTACATACTTGGCATCTCTACGATCTTTACTCATTTAAAACTACTCCTCTATTATTTGTAATATCTCTTTTCTTAATTTATCATTTGCCTCTTCTAATGTCAAATCTCCAACTTTAAATGGAGTCCCAAATGTAATAGTTAATTTATTATTCCAAAACTTATATTTCCCTGTTATTCCAAACGGTACAACGTAAGCATCAGTTTTCTTTGCCATACTTACTGCACCATATTTAAATGGTAATAAAATATCATTTGTTTTGTTCCTTGTTCCTTCTGGAAATAATCCTACTGCATAACCATCTTTTAGCAAAGATAGCGCTTCTTCTTTAGCTTTTTCATCATGAATGCTTCTATCTACCGAAATACAGCCCGTTGACTTAAAAAACCAACTTGTCTTGCCATCAAAATATTCTTTCTTAGCCATATAGTGAATCATTCTTTTTGTAGAAAGTATCGGCAAACACTGATCAAACATATGAATATGATTCCCACATACTAACATTGGACCTTTTTTAGGAATAACTTTCGTATTTTTAAACTTAGGCCTATAGTATATTAGAAATACCATACCTAATAAATACTTAAATATAGTATAATTAATCTTTTTTGTTTCCATCTTTTTGATCTCCTAATTTCGTAAATGCAACTTTCCCTACTAAAGTTTTAGGAAGTTCTTTAACATATTCATATTCCTTAGGAAGAGCATATTTTGAAATAGACTTCTCACAATAATTTTTAATATCTTTTCGTAAATCTTCAGTATCATCGAAATTGTTTCTTAAAATAATGTATGCTTTGGGTACTTGTTTTTTATAAGGGTGTGAAATCCCTACTACTGTTGTTGATAATACTGCTGGATGACTTAATATAACTTTTTCTATGTATTGAGGATAAATATTATATCCACTTGAAATAATCATTCTTTTTAATCTTGATTCAAAAAATACTAAACCTTCTTCATTCATATATCCAACATCACCAGTATGTAGCCATAACTTACCATCATCATGCATTTTTAATACTCTTTTTGTTTCTTCTTTATCATGTAAATATCTTTTCATAACTGTTGGGCCATTAATACATATCTCGCCTACTTCATTAGTTTCTGCTTCTTCTAACGAATCAAATTTCATTATTTTATAAATCATATCTGGAAGTGGTATTCCTATTCCACCTTCTTTAAAATAATATCTTGGAGTAAGGCATGATGCTCCAGTACATTCTGTAAGTCCATATCCTACTCTAATTGTCGCAATAGAACCATGTTCTTTTAAATAAGCATCAACCTTTGTTCTTAACGTTTCATTTAAAATATCTCCGCCGCATATTACATTAGTTACACTTTTTAAATAATTTTTAGATTTTTCTTTACTATTTATCAATGCTTCATACAATGTTGGTACTCCTGCTAAAAATGTTGGTTTGTTCTTTTTAATTAGTTTAGAAAATTCATCTGCTTTTATTTGTGGCACCAAAACAACACTCATTCCTGATATTAATTCAGTATGGACACATACTCCAATACCAAAACCATGAAAAATTGGCATAACTGTCAAAACACTATCACCAGCTTTAGCGGGATCAGTCATCTTAAAACACTGTGTTGCTAAAGCATTAAAGTTCATATTAGATAAAACTACTCCTTTAGGATCTCCAGTTGTTCCTCCACTATATAAAATTACAGCATCATCATCACTTCTCATACGAGCATAATAATATCTGTCATATGATTTACCACTTTTAATAAAGTCCTTCCAAGAAATAACTTTTTCATCAAAATCAATATACTCCTTTTTTTTGATAAAAGGATAAATTGCTTGCATATATCCTGGCATCTTGCTAGTAACAGTCGAAATGATGACATTTTTCACACCAGTATTAGCTAGAATCTTTTTTACTTTAGGATAACACATATCTAAACATTGCATATATCTGCTACCACTTTTATTAAGATAAAACTCTATTTCTTTTTCGCTTGATAGTGGATGAATCATATTAGCAACTGCCCCAATCATATTGATAGCATAAAACATTATAATAGCATCAGGTGTATTAGGCATACATATAGTTATTTTATCTCCTCTTTTAGCGCCAAGAGCTTTCAAACTTTTAGCTGCTTCTGTTACTTGTTTTCTAAGCACTTTATAGCTTTTACTTTTACCAAAATAAGTATATGCTTTATAATTAGGATACTTCTTAGCAGCTTCTAAAAAAGCATCATACATACTTCCTGTTGGATAGTCTAGTTTTGGTGGAACATTATTCCCATAAAGACTATACCATGGCTTTATATCTTCTTTTACTCTAAAAAAATTAATTATTTTATTTATTATTCCCATTATTGTCAATCCTTTGCTATTAAGTTAGTGACTTTTATCATTAACTTGTTGTTTTCTTTTTCCAAATCACTATCTTTAATAGTGTATGGGATACCAAATTTTATTTTAACACTTTTTTTAAGAAATTTATACTTATTAGTAATACCAAATGGTACAACTAAACAATTAGTTTCACTTGCCATTTTAACAGCGCCATATTTAAACGGCATAATAATATCATCTGTTCTATTGATTGTTCCCTCTGGAAATATACCAATAATATTTCCTTCGTTTAAAGCTTTAATCGCTTCTTCTAAAGCATGATGATCTTTAGTTTTTCGATTCACAGGAATAATCCCCATGTTTTTAAATATTGGTCTTTTAAACCCTTTCATAAGTTCATCCTTAGCCAGAAAACAAACATATCTTTTGGTAGATACTCCAACTAATAAAGCATCTAAATAATCAGTATGATTACCCACTAATAAGCATTTACCTGTCTTTGGTATAACACTAGAATTAATAATTTCTGGTTTATATAATTTTATGTAAAAGGCAAGAAGTGGTCTAAATAATTTATATAAGAAAAGTCCATTCATTTATATCTCCTATTATTTACGCAATAAATATATTATAACACACTTGGAAAAAAATAAAATATTTTACCCAAAGTGTCCATATCTTGCCCTTTTCTCATAGCATTCACTTTTAAGATTTAAGTCTTTTATAATGTTCTTAGGCTTACATTCTTCATATAAATTTTTATCTACTTCTATATCCCCAACATTAGTTTTAATATATATTCCAAGTGGAGACTCTTTTCCTATGGCATATGATAATTGGATAAGACACCATCTATATTCATCATTATTTAATAATATGCTTTTAGCAAGTTCTCTTGCTTTATAAGCACCACTTCTATCGACTTTAGTTGGATCTTTACCACTAAATGCTCCTCCACCAACGCTAGCGAAAGATTGATAACTATCAACTACTATCTTTCTACCTGTAAGTCCTGCATCTCCATCAAAACCGCCTACTTCAAATCTTCCCGTTGGATTTATTAAATATTCTTCTACAACAACCTCATACTTGCTACAAATATCATTACAAAGATCTATCAATATTTTATCTGTTTTATCCCTTTCTTTTTCAGTATTTTGATAACATATTGTAAAAGTTTTTATACTTATGAGTTTATCTTCATCATAATAGCCTGTTATTTGCGCTTTGCCATCAGGTTTGTATCTATAATCAGTATGTGATAGTTTGTCATACTCTCTACTTAACTCTTGTAATATTACCATTGCTTTTGGTAAAAGTTTATCTGTTTCTTTACAGGCAAAACCAAACATCATACCATTATCCCCAGCTCCTGATACTTCATCATTTGTACCTAGTGCAATATCAGGACTTTGTTTTCCAATGTTATCTATTATTTCATAATCAGTCGAATATCCTACATCTTTTAAAACTCGTTTAGTAATTTCTACAATATTAAATATTGCCTTAGTTGTAACTTCCCCTGTAATAAATATTTTCCCCTTTCCCCCCACTACTTCAATACCGCATCTACTATTTTCATCTTGCCTTAGACATTCATCAAGAATAGCATCACTTATTTGATCGCATACCTTATCTGGATGCCCCCTGAATACTATTTCATTGCTATAAATTTTCATTTTAATTCCTCCTTAATTTTAAATAAAATATTTTAGCTTAATTACCAATATTATTTACAATTTAATATTTTAATAAATCTTTTCTACAGATATCCTTACAAATATACCTCCTTTCTACAAACAAAAAACACTCAGATAACCCAAGTGTCTAAGTTATCTCATCAATCTAGCATTACCACCTAATTTAATAGGTTGGTGTGATATCACAGGGCTAGTCCCTCCATCACTCTATATAAGATTTAAATAAAAAATTGTACAAACTAATTATATCACATATTTAGTATTATTTAGCATCACCTTGCATTTTTCTTTTAAATAATAATACTGCAACTAGATATATTATCATAATTGATATAATTATTACTATAATTGGCATTAAAATATTATTATAATTGCCATGTAAGAAAGCTTTTGATAAATCAACACAGTACTTGAAAGGTAAAATATTACAAATAGTTTGAAATGTTTTTCCTACCATACTTGTATCAAACCACATACCACTAGTAAATGCTACTAATTGAATAATGATTGATGATACTCCAGGGGCTGATTTATCTGAAGTGATACATCCTATTAATAGTCCTAATCCTATAAATATTAAACTGATAGGAATTAATATCAAGATAGTAAATAAAATATTTATAGATAAATTAAGTCCTAAAAACATTGCAATTAGAAAGAATAATACTGTTTGAAATATGACAACTGGTATCATAGCAAGTGTATATCCTAAGATAAAATCTTTAGGTTCCATAGGAGAGGCAAACATTCTTGTTAAAAAAGATGTAGTCCTATCTTTTGAAATTAATGTTGCAGAAAAAAGTGTTACAAATCCAAATGCAAATATGGCCACTGCTGGGGCAAAGTTATTAATATTGTACACTTCTGATGGAATATTAAACTGTTGAAATATAATAAGTAAGAATGCTGGAAGTCCTATTCCAAATATTAAACTAAGTGGATCTCTTACTATTTCTTTTAAATTTCTTTTGGCAAAAACTAAGGCTCTCATTATTTAACCTCCTTTGCAAATTCTATAAATGCATCTTCAAATGTTTTAGAGCAAGATGCTTTTATTATATTTTTAGGAGTATCTATAATATTAATTTTACCATTTGACATAATTGCAACTCTATCAGATAGATTTTCTGCTTCTTCCATATAATGAGTCGTTAGAATTATTGTAATTTTTCCCTTTAAAGATTTTATTACATCCCATAGTTCTCTTCTAGCAATCACATCAAGTCCTAATGTTGGTTCATCTAAATACAATACTTTAGGTTCAGTAATTAATGCCATTGCAATAGATAATCTTCTTTGATATCCACCACTTAATGTTTTTGTTTTCTGAGATGATACTTTATCTAGATTTAATTCTTTTAGTATTTTTTCTACTTTAGACTTTTCATCTTTAACTTGATAAATACCTGCTATAAAGTCTAGATTTTCTTTAACAGTTAAATTACCCGCTATTGCTGTTTCTTGTGGAGATATGCTTATTAGTCTCTTTACTTCATATGGATTACCAATAATACTGTTGCCAAATATTAAAGCATCTCCGCTTGTTGGTTTAGTTAAACAAGAAAGCATTTTTATAGTTGTTGTTTTGCCAGCACCATTAACACCTAATAATGAAAATAATTCACCATCATTGATAACAAAACTTATTTTATTTACCGCAACTTTATCTTTATATTTTTTCTCTAAATCCTTTATTTCTATTGCAGGCATTTATATTCATCTCCATTCATTCTAATGCAATTATATCATATTTGTAAGCACTTAAAAAGAGTATCTTGTACTCTTCTTACTTACTTTTTAATACTTTCTACTTTGCACAATGAAGCAAATACTGGGTTATTATTGTTTGACCCAACAATTACGGCCATTCCATATTCACTTTTTAATACTTTCCCCTGTGCAACCGTTTGCCCCCCACCCTTAATTAAAACATCAGTTGTACCTTCTTCTAGATATCCTCTAATTGCCTCTTCACAATTAGAATCGCATCCTTCAGGAATGGGATTGGGGGCATCTATGTAAGTTATATTATTGTTATATGTGCTACTTGTTATCTTTATAGATACTATTTTGCATATTGAAACCGCCTCTTCAGCAACACCTTGGCTATTTACTAATTGAAATAAGCCAGGATTTGTAGTTGGTATTAAAGAACCCGCTCTACCACTTACATTGTTTCCACTTTCCATTGCAATAATCAAATTATCATTTGGATATAATTTAATTATTTGTTTAATAATATTTTTCATTTGTTCTATGCAATAACAAGTAGTTGTATTTGTCATACTTCCTGCTGGACCTGCTGGGCCTTATGGGCCTTGTGGACCCTGTGGACCTGCTGGGCCCATTGGTCCTACACTTCCACCACAACAATATATATATATATATATTGGTTTAAACTCTTTATCACAATAATTCACATTCTAACTCCTTTTAGAATATTATATGAATATTGGTTAATCAAAGTGCGTGCTTATGTTTACTTTTTCTAATATTAAACACCATGGCACCTATTATCATTGGTAGATAGTAAGTAATGAATCTCCATAATATTAGGGCTGATACTACATAGCTATCAACTACATATAAAGAAAAGCAAGTAATAAATGCATATTCAATCCCACCTGATCCACCAGGGAGAGGGATATATGACCCAACAATAAATACATATACTGAAATAATTAAACATGCAACTAAATTCATATGTTCTAAATAGCCAAGTGAGAAAAAGACAAACACTGGTATAGAGAATGTGACTAACAGTGCTAAAGTTTGAATTAAAATAGTTTTTAATACTAACTTTTTATTTTTAATCATCTTAGCATAACATACATAATAATTTTGGCATGCTTCTTTAACATTTTCTTCTATTTTTTTGCTGTTTTTTATGATTTTTAATTTAGATAGAAATTTAATGATAGGAAATATTATTTTTTTATATACATTCTTATATGCAGATAATATATAAACTATAATTAATAATCCAACATTAAGTATTAATCCTAAAATAAATAAATGTTTTAAAGTTGTATCTATTATAATAAACTTAAATATATAATTTACCCCTGATGCTAAAAGAGATAATAATACTATACAAGTTTGATTAATGATGAAATGTTCAGTAACTACTGCAATACCACTAGATGTTCTAAGGCCTTCTTCTTTTAACTCATAGACTTGAAGTGGTTGCCCGCCAGATGAAAATGGTGTTACACCATTAAAAAATTTAGCCATAATTGTTAATTTTATTGCTTTAAAAAGAGAATAATCTTTATCATACTGATTTATCAAAAATTTTGTCATTAAACTCTCTAATGATAAAAATATAATATATATTATAATTGCTACAAGTATCCACCATACATTCGAAGTAAGTAGAACTCCTACAATCCCATCAAAGTTATCCTTTAAAATATACCACATTAATGCTATGGTAATTAATATCAAAAATATGCCTTTAAAACTAAATTTTTTCATACATTATCCTCACTGTTTAATATTTAAACAATTAATTAAAATTATTATAATATTTTTTTTCGCTTGCTACTAGTTTATCATAATTTGATTGTGAAATATATACCTTACATACATTATAAAAATTTTCTTCTATTTGTATCTTATTCTTAAAATGATACATTAATGCTTGATAGACATTAACCATATTTTCATCATCATATCTGAAAGTATATGAAATATAGCCATAATCAGCAGGGTTACTAGCAAGTGCAGTTTCCAATGAATCATATTGCGGATATTCAACTTTTATGTTATCAAGCGAATTATCAATTACTATTTCATATTCAAAATTTAATAACATCTTATCTTTATAATCGATATACTCTGTTACATTGTTAAGAGATTTATCTGTATCAAATGATAAATAATTGACTGTTGAGAAGGCAACACCAGCTCCACTTAAAAATATACCAACAATAAATATAATAAATATTCTTTTAAAATGATAATTTAAGCTAAATATTAGGCAGTATAACATTTCTAATACTGAATAGTTTATCATTAATAGTCCAAGTACTGATATGATACATCCTAAGAAAAATATTCCATATTGTAGTGAGAATATGCTAAATACAAGTCCAAATGAACCACATAAGAATGTAAATATAAAGAATAAACTTACAAATGCTGCAAATATTTTAATAATAAACAGTAATATTTTACCAATTGCAGTTATAAAGTTATAACTAGTATGAACTTTATCCCTTATTATGATTTTTTCTTTTGGTTCTTGAAATAATACTTTCTTTTTACCTTTATTTTCTTTTATAGGTTCTTCAATAGTTTTTTCCTCAGCATCTTTATCTTCTACTACAACAAAGTAATCAAGATATCTTATTTTATAGATATGTAATATTACAAGAAATCCTAGTATGGCTGCAAATATTTCATAAATAAATGTAGCGATGTTTTTTACAACATATAAACAACTATCTGGTAATAAATATAGTAAATTAGAAAATAGTGATCCTAGAATTCCTCTTAATATCATCGCTAAAATTATTAATATAAAAGTTGCTACAGCCATTTCAAAAAGACATTTAATTCTTCCTCCCCAGGCCATACTACAAAACATGTTATATGTTTTAGTTACAAATTCTCTTATTTCTTTTATCCAATTGTTAATATTTGATTTCTCTTTAGGTACTTTTTCTCCTAATGAACCATCATCTAATAACTCATCTAAAGTACAATTTAGAATTTTACATAATTCCATTATCGTATTCATATCTGGATATGATGATCCTGATTCCCATTTAGATATTGCCTGTCTAGACATTTTTAATTTATCTGCAAGTTGCTCTTGAGATAAATTATTTTCCTTTCTTTTTTTAGCTAGTTTGTCACAAAATTTCATGTTCTTTTCCACCTCCACCAAAATTATATTACATTTATATTCGGTAGCAACACCAATATTTGGTATCTTTTTGTATAAATTTGGTTGCTATTTCATTATATCACAAAAAAAGAGCAACTAATGCTCTTTTCAATCTTCTGGTTCAATCATTTCTAGATATGAATATGTTGCTTTTACTTCTTCTAATGTTAAATCTTTATATTCTTCTTCACTAAACTTAACTACAATATATTTGCCATTTTGAGTTATTGATTCTACATTATCAGTAGTTTGTAGTTGACTTTTAAGTGCTGCAACTCCAAGTGCTGCGGCTTCACTATTACCATAATTATAGTAATATTCTTCTCCTGTTATGTTTACCCCATCATGATAGTATACTAAAAGATATACACCCGCAAAATTATAAACAATTTTTGTATCATCAGAATATAATTTGAAATCTTCTGCAGTATTATCTTCAGAGTCACTTCCTGTTGCATTATTTATTATGCCATCAATATTATCTGTAGCATCTTCTATGCTCTCCCCTGCCTTATCAATAATATCATTTATGTTTAGTGATTCGCTACCACATGCCGTTACCATAATACATACCAATACTATCAATATTCCTGTAAATAACTTTTTCATAAATTACCTCCTCCTTATTTAAACAAAAACTATTTATATCATACATTATTAAATTATGATAATCAATAGATAAATTATGTAATAAGGTTTATGCTCTCTTCAGGGGG